>Ga0164294_10000369_pt1 | contig 42247 bp, 56 predicted proteins | sample GEODES005metaG_FD_111479 | JGI IMG/M metagenome (GOLD analysis project Ga0164294, IMG submission 111479) | Oligotrophic lake water microbial communities from Sparkling Lake, Wisconsin, USA - GEODES005 metaG | ecosystem: Environmental > Aquatic > Freshwater > Lake | place: USA: Sparkling Lake... | reverse complement strand
CTGCGAAGGCGAAAATCGTGAAAGGAGGCCCCCGTGACCAAGCCGTAAAATCGCGCTAACCCAACATCAGGACGGGTCAAATCTCGGTGGAAATCCCGGGTCAGTTCTCAGTGGAAATCAACATTGTCCAGCTTGCCAGGGCGGGCTGCACCACGGCTGAGATTGCAGCGGTCACGGGGCATAGCCTGTCCAGCGTGACCAGCATCCTGGAGAATTATCTGCAACGCGACAGCACTGTTGCGGCGAACGCACAGGCCAAGAGAGGGATTAGGTAGTGGCGACCCCGGCTGGGCTTGAACCAGCAATCTGCGGTTTAGAAGACCGCTGCATTATCCAGTTATGCTACGGGGTCGGAGAACAAAACGCACCCAAGAGTCTGACGGGCGCGGTCTGACGAGTCTGACGGGTGGCTGTTTTTCCTTTCAATTTCAACAGGTTCCCCAACCAGGCATCCGGTTAGAAGGCGGATGCTCTATCCAGCTGAGCTATGGAGTCTCTCGGTCGTAGATAGCGGCCTTGAGGCCGAAGGAGAAGCCGGGCTTTGCCGGGCGGTGATTGCCGCGTCAGGCCGGGCGTTTTGTTCAGTGGGTCCAGGGCTGTTTGCGGTCGGTGGCGAAGTTGTCGGCATAGGCCTTGATGATCCTGCGCGGCTCTTTCGGCTCGACCACCTGAAACGGAATGCCGTGCGCCTGGGCATAGGCCACCGCGGCTTCCCGGGACTCGAAGGACAGCCTGACCTGACCGTCCATGTCGGTCGATTGCGTCCAGCCCGTCAGGGGATCGTTTCGCCGGGCGGCGGCCGGTTCGAACTCGAGCAACCAATCTCGGGTCTTGGCCTTGCCGGACTGCATCGCGGTCTTGGCGGGGCGATAGATGCGGGCCAGCATGGCAAACTCGTCCTTGTAGTCAATCGCGGCCGGACAGAACGGCTGTCTGCCCGGGGCAGGAAGCGCACCTGGCCAATCCGGTCGACCGCCTGTTCCGATGGTCGGGGCGGCAGGATTTGAACCTGCGACCCTCTGGTCCCAAACCAGATGCGCTACCAGGCTGCGCTACGCCCCGTCATCAGAGCGCCGGTGTTTGCCACGCCTCGGCCCTGAACGGAAGGGCTCAGTCTATCTTGCGGCGCATGGGCTTGAAGATGGCCGTGGCCCGGGTGATTTCCCGATCGGCGGTGCGAATGACGCCCTCGACAAACACCAGATCGCGTGTCTGGCGTGTCACCCGGCCTGCTCCGAACAGCCAGTCGCCCTTTCGGGCTGCCGACAGGAAGTCCAGCGACAGATGCACCGTCACGGCCGCCTGGCCGCCGGTCGCGCCGTGAACCGCCCTGGCGACCACTCCATCCATGAAGGTGGCCAGCATGCCGCCATGGACGATACCCATGCTGTTGCAATGGCGAGGCAGGACATGGAAGGCATGTTCGAAACCATCCGGGCCGTTGCGATGGAACATGGGTCCGTTGTGAGTCGTGTAGGGGCCGCGCACTGACGGAGAAAAGCCCTCGGGCGGAACGATCGCGGCCGCTTCCAGATCATCCATTCGGGAAAATCCTGTGCCGAACCCGGTCGCCGGGCCGGATCCCCAGTTCCCCGGCCCGCCCCCCGGCGATCTCCAGGACCCCGAGCGCCGGCCCGCGTGACGGGACGGGCGCTTCGGACAGCGGCTCGGTCATGGCGGCGATGGAGACGATGTAGCCGTCGGCGTCGATGTAGAGGATGTCCAACGGGATATAGGTGTTCTTCATCCAGAACGACCGGGGACCCGCCTGGCCGAAGTCGAAGAGCATGCCACGGTCGGGCGCCAGGGATTTGCGGTACATCAGACCATTCTGGCGTTCACGATCATCATCGGCGATTTCGACCTGAAATCGTATGGTCTTCCCGGCTGCAGTCTCGATCGACAGGGGCTCCAGGGGCGAAATCAGGGTCTCGGCGGGCGGCGTCGCCTTGCAGGCGGCAAGGCTCGGCCCCGCCACAAAGATCACCAGCGTCGCCAGTATGGCGCGCCCGAACCGCATTCTGTTGTTCACCGGCAATGTCTCCGAGGAGGGACGCGACCTTCCTCAGGCCGCCTCGATCTGCGCAACCACCAGACCTTTCGGGCCTTCGGCAAAGCGCACCATGACGCGATCCCCCGGCTGCAGGTCGTCGAGACCGCTGCGCCGCAGAGTCTCGATGTGGACGAAGATATCGCCCGTCGCACTTTCGCGCACCACGAAACCGTAGCCCTTGGTGCGGTTGAACCATTTTACCGTCGCCGGTTCAGCCGGGCCTTCAAACAGCACCATGTCGGGCTTCAGACGCAATGGACGTTCCGGCTCCGAGCAGTCTGCCGGATCCCTCACATCGGCCGGTCGGGCCTGACGTTCCACGGGCTGCGGCCCCGGACCTTCCTCCAGTGTGATGATATCGACGACCTGCCAGCCCTTGGGGCGGCAGACGGCATCACAGACAACGATTGCGCCTTCCAACACGGAATCCCGGCCGATGGTCCGAAGCGACGTCACATGCAACAGAACGTCGCGAAGGTCGGTCAGATCCGGATCGTCGGGCACGACAAAGCCATAGCCCTTGCCAAGGTCGAACCATTTGACTCGACCGGAGAGTCTCACCGCCGCATAGGGAGAATTCAGGGATTGGAATTCCAGACTCGACATTATCCCCCCATCCACTCCTCAACATGAGCAGATGCCTGACACAGTTGTGTTCTCGCAGGAGGAGAAGCGTCAACCACGGAATTTAACCACGGTCCGCAGGCCGCCAGACTGCGACAACATGTCTCGGCCTGTAACCGGCGGGAAAGGGTTCTGGGGTCGATCCTCGTGGCACGCCCTAGGGGAGTCGAACCCCTCTTACCAGATTGAAAATCTGGGGTCCTAACCGATAGACGAAGGGCGCGCGGCGAGGAAGCGGGGATATATCCGCCTTCACCGACGGGTGCAAGACTGTCCGTCAGGAGAAATTCACACAGCCGCCATTCTCGGATCAGCGCCGTCTTCGATCTCCAGTTCCACCCCTTCACGGCCCTGCCAGTCGTCAGGTTTCAGCCGACCGGCCAGATGCAGCCCTGCGCCGCCCGCCTGCAGGCGTTCCCCCAGAGCCGTCTCTCCAGCCCGCCAGGCGACAGCCTTCAGCCGCGCTCCGGAAGGATCGACAAGCGTGACCCTCACATGGCCGCCGCGCATGGCGATCGGTCGCTCGATACGGGCGTCGGCGATGGCGAACATGGGTTCCGGGTTGCCAGGACCAAATGGAGCGAGCCGCTGGAACTCTTCATACAGGGACCGACTGGCTCCCCCGGGTGCCAGTAGCGCGTCGATTTCCACGGCGTCCTGGGCTGCCGCCTCCATCATTTCGGCCGACAGACGCTCGCAGAGAAAGGCCCGCAGGTCAGGGATCGCCGAAGGCCTGATCGTCAGGCCGGCCGCCATGGCGTGACCGCCGCCGGCCAGAAGGATTCCTTCATCAAAAGCCGACTGGATGGCCCGGCCCAGATTGACACCGGGCTGCGAACGGCCCGACCCCTTGCCGATGTCCGCCGGACGGTCGAGACCGATGACAATGACGGGCTTGCGATAGCGCTCCCGCAAGCGACCCGCCGCGATCCCCACAACGCCGGGGTGCCAACCCTCTCCGGCTGCAACGATGACCGGGGCGCCGGGGTCCTGGTTGCTGTCCCGTTCGATCTGCAGGACGGCCTCATCGATGACCGACTTCTCGACATCCTTCCGGGCTGCATTCAGGGCGTCGAGTTCCTGGGCCAGGGCGAAGGCCTCGTCAGGATCCTCGGTGCTGAGCAGCCTCGCACCCAGGTCCGAGCGACCGATCCGCCCGCCGGCGTTGATCCGGGGCCCCAGGATGAATCCGGCGTGAAAGCTGGTTGCAGGGCCCTGGCTCTTGGCCACGTCCAGAAGGGCCTTCAGTCCGATGTTGCGCCAGCCCGACATGACCTTCAGTCCCTGTGCAGCGAGGGCGCGGTTGAAGCCGGTCAACTGGGTCACGTCGCAGAAGGCGCCCATGGCGGCGAGATCCAGCCACTGCATGACGTCCGGCGGACTGCGCCCCTCGAACAGTCCCCGCCGGCGGGCTTCGCGATTGAGCGCGGCCAGCAGGACAAAGGTGACCCCGGCCGCCGCCAGATGGCCCTGGCCCGAACTGTCGTCCGGACGGTTGGGGTTGACCAGGGCCGCGGCCGGCGGCGGCGCTCCCCGCATCAGGTGGTGGTCGATCACCACCACATCCAGGCCGATGGCGGCCGCCTCGATCAGGGCGTCATGGGCAGCGGCCCCGCAGTCCACCGTGATGACCAGCTCCGCCCCCTGGGCCTTCAGGCGACGGAAAGCGGCGGGGCTGGGTCCATAACCCTCGAGGATCCGGTCCGGGACATAGATGGGCAGGTCCTGGCCCATGGCGCGAAACCAGCGGACGATCTGGGCCGCGCTGCTGGCGCCATCCACATCATAGTCGGCAAAGACCGCAGACGGTCGCCCGCTGACCACGGCATCGACCAGGATGCTGGCCGCAAGGTCCATGTCCTGAAAGCTGGACGGATCCGGAAACAATGCCTTCAGGGTGGGGTTGAGAAAATCAGCGGCCTGGTCTGGCGAAACGCCTCGGGAGGCCAGGGCCCGGGCCAGCGGCTCGCTGAGGCCCATTCGACGCTGATGGTCGCGCGTCTCATGCTCGTCCGCCGGACGGCTGCGCCAGACCCTGCCAGTCAGGGACCGGCGCACGCCGAGAAATTCCGTCGGGAAGCCGCCAGAGGCCATGTCAGGCCTCCGTCGTTAGATGGGCCGGAGTCAGGCCGGGGAGGCAGGGACCTGCGAAAGGGCCCTGCCTGATCGCCGCTGCGGAACCGCAGACACGGGGCCCGGACGGCATGCCCTAGAGGGGCCGCCGCATCCGGACTTCCCGGACGGTGCCGGTAGAGGAATTCATGACCAGCGAATGGGTGTGAACGAAACCGCCGGAAAAGCTGATGCCGTCCAGCAGCGCGCCCTTGGTGACGCCGGTGGCGGCAAAGATGGCGTCGCCCCGGACGATATCCTTCAGATCATATTTGCGGTCGAGGTCGGTAATGCCCCAGCGCTGTCCACGCGCCCGTTCATCCGCATTGCGGAACACCAGGCGGCCCTGAAACTGTCCGCCGACGCATTTCAGCGCGGCACAGGCCAGCACGCCCTCCGGCGCGCCGCCCTGACCGATATAGAGGTCAACGCCGGTCTCGGGATCGGCCGTATTGATGACCCCGGCGACATCGCCATCGGTGATCAGATAGACCCGCGCGCCGACCGACCGCAGACTGTCGATGATGTCGGCGTGGCGCGGACGATCGAGCACGCAGACGGTGATCTGGTCGGGCGTGGTGCCGCGGGCTTCGGCCAGGGCCTTGACGTTGTCGGCCGGGCTGCGGTCCAGATCCAGGATGCCTTCGGGAAAGCCCGGGCCACAGGCGATCTTGTCCATGTAGGTGTCGGGTGCGTTGAGCAGGGTGCCGGCCGGCGCCCAGGCCATGACCGCCAGGGCGTTGGCCATGGCCTTTGCCGTCAGGGTCGTGCCTTCGAGGGGGTCGAGCGCGATATCCACCCGAGGACCGCCCTTGCCGACTTCCTCGCCGATATAGAGCATCGGGGCTTCGTCCCGTTCGCCTTCGCCGATCACAATGACGCCCGAAATGTCCAGATCGTTCAGGGCGTTGCGCATGGCGTCCACGGCGGCCTGATCTGCGGCCTTCTCATCGCCACGTCCCACCAGGGCCCAGGAAGCGATGGCGGCGGCTTCGGTGACGCGAACGGCGTCGAGGATCAATCCGCGATCCAGGGTTTCGGAACTCATATAGGCGTCTCCCGGCCCGCTTCAGGGGGCTTCTGTATATGAAGGTGCGCGACGCAATAACGACTGTCGCGCCAAGTTTCGAGCCTCAAAGAGGGGGTTGAGGCGATTCACGCGCCGATCCCGCTGCAATCGGCGCCTCAACACGAGGCGCCCATCCCTCAGATCCGGGCGATTCTCAGAAGTCTCGGCCGCTCCAGCACGGCCGGGAGACGCTCGATGCGGTTGATGACCTCGGTGAGGACCGACTCGGCCACCGCATGGGTGGTGAGGACGATGGGCACCCCGCCAGCGTCTTCGACGGGCTTCTGCAGGAAGCTGTCGATGGAGACCCCGCATTCGGCCAGGGTCTCGGATACGGCCGCGATCACCCCGGCCTGGTCCTTCACCAGCAGCCGCAGATAGGCCTTGCCGACGCGATGATCAGGCGCAATGGCGATGAAGGGATTGAGCAGGGCGGCCGGCGCCTGGAACACCGGCCGACGGGCGCCGGTCATGATGTCTGCGATATCCGCCGCCACGGCTGCCGCGGTCGGCCCCGCACCCGCTCCCGGCCCTTGCAGGAAAATCCGCCCGATCCGTCTGCCCTCGATAAACAGGGCATTGGTGGCGCCCCGGGTCTCGGCCAGCGGATGCCCGAAGGGCACAAGAGAGGGATGAACCCGCACCGCAACGCCATCGGCCGTCTTCTCGGTCGAGGCGATCAGACGAATGCGATAGCCAAGGTCCTTGGCAAGGCTGATGTCCAGTTGTTCCACGGCCTCGATCCCCTCGATCTCGGCGGCCGCGAAGTCCGGCGCGCAGCCAAACGCGAGGGCCGCAAGGATCGAAATCTTGTGGGCGGCATCGAAGCCCCCGACGTCTGTGGTGGGATCGGCCTCGGCGTAGCCCAGGGCCTGGGCGTCGGCCAGGACAGCCGCAAAGCTGCGCCCCCTGGACTCCATTTCGCTGAGAATGAAGTTGCAGGTGCCGTTGAGGATTCCGGCCAGCGCCGAGATGTCATCCCCGACAAGGGCTTCGCGCAGCATCTTCACGGCGGGCGTTCCGCCCATCACAGCGGCTTCGAACAGCAGCGGCACGCCGGCCGCCTCGGCAAGGGCGGCCAGTTCGGCGCCGTGGACGGCAATCAGCGCCTTGTTGGCGGTGACCACGGGTTTGCCGGACTTGAGCGCCGCCTCCACGGCGGCCTTGGCCGGGCCATCAGAGCCGCCGACCAGCTCGACAAAAATGTCGATATCCGGGCTGGCGGCCAGGGCGACCGGATCATCGAACCAGGCGATGGCGGAGATGTCGGTCGTGCGGCGCCGGGTCCGGTTGCGCGCCGATACGGCCGTGATGACCGCCCGGTCGCCGACCGGCGCGAAGTCCGGTCTTTGGCTCAAGAATTCGAGAAGCCCGCCGCCGACCGTGCCCAGTCCGGCCACGCCGATCCGCCAGGTTTTCTTGGTCATGGTCATGGGTCCTGAAAATCTGCCTATTGAGCGGCCAGGGCGTTGTGCGCCCGGCCCAGGATCTGTTCGGCATTGCCGAGAAACTTCTTCACGTTGCGAGCCGCCTGGCGAATGCGCTGCTCGTTCTCCACCAGGCCGATCCGGACATAGCCTTCGCCATATTCGCCAAAACCCAGCCCCGGAGCCACGGCCACGCCGGCTTCCTCCACCAGCAGTCTGGCAAATTCCATGGATCCGATGTCCCGGAAGCGTTCAGGGATCGGCGCCCAGGCGAACATGGACGCCGGCGGGGGCGGAATGTCCCAGCCCGCCTGCTTCATCGACTTGACCAGAACGTCACGGCGCGACTTGTAGATGCCCCGGATGTCGTCGACGCAGTCCTGCGGTCCATTCAAGGCTGCGGCGGCCGCGACCTGGATCGGGGTATAGGCGCCATAGTCCAGATAGGACTTTACCCGCGCCAGGGCGGCGCAGATCCGCTCGTTCCCCACCACCATGCCGACCCGCCATCCGGCCATGGCGTAGGTCTTGGAGAGGCTGTTGACCTCGACGGCGATGTCCTTGGCGCCGGGCGCCTGCAGGACGGACGGCGGCGGATTGTCGTCGAAATAGATTTCCGAATAGGCGATGTCGGAAATCACCAGCATGTCGTGGCGCTTGGCCAGCTCAATGGCATCCTTGTAGAAGTCCAGATCGACCCACTGGGCGGTGGGGTTTGATGGATAGCTGAGAATCATCACGCTGGGCGGCGGCGCGGAATGGCGAACCGCCCGGCCGATGCCCGAAAGATACTCCTCCGGCGACAGGGCCGGCACATGACGGATCACGCCCCCTGCCATGATGAAGCCGAAGGCGTGGATCGGATAGGCCGGGTTCGGACAGATGATCACGTCGCCGGGGGCCGTCAGGGCATTGGCCAGATTGGCGAACCCCTCCTTGGACCCCAGGGTGGCGATGACCTCGGTGTCCGGGTTCAGCTTCACGCCGAACCGGCGGTCGTAATACCCGGCCATCGCCCGCCGAAGGCCGATGATTCCCTTGGAGGCGCTGTATCGGCCCGCCTTGGGATCCCGGGCCGTTTCGATCATCTTGTCGACGATATGCTGCGGGGTCGGCATGTCCGGGTTGCCCATGCCGAAGTCGATGATGTCGACGCCCTGGCCGCGCAGTCGGGCCTTGACCTTGTTTACGCCCTCGAAAACGTAGGGCGGCAGGCGGCGAATTCGGTGGAAATCGGTGTTCATGTCCGGGCTCTTGCGCCGCTGTCGGCGCGTCAGGAGCAAAAGTCGCGCATGGATAGACCCCGGATGGGATCGCGCCAAGCAGGTTCAGGGAAAATCTTGCCCCCGCCGCCGGGAATTCACCGAGGCCGCGAGGGCGGCGTAGCTCGGGCGCGCATGGCTTTCGCGAAGGCTTCCGATTCGGCTATTTCCGCTGCTGTCGGCGGATGAATGCCGCTGGCGTTTGCATCGGCGACGGCCCGGGCGGCAAAACTGTCGGTGTCCTGCAGTGTCCAGGTCTCGGGCGCCACCGCGACGGCCAGATCGCGCCCCGCAGCCTGTTCAGCACTGACGACGGCCTTCAATTCGGTGTTCGAAGAGACGTCCCCCGGCGAAACGGGCATCCTGGCAAACGACGGGTCCTGGGCCGGCATGTCAAGCACAGCCCGGATGGCTGGCGCAGCCGGGGACTTGGGATCGACGGGAATCTGGCTGAGCGGCAGGGGCCCGCTGGTTGTCGAGCAGGCCGCCAGCGAAAGGGCCAGGGCCGCAACGGCGCCGCCCGCCAGCAGGCGCTTTCTTTCCAGGAAACAATCTCGGGATTGGCCGTTCATCACAAGTTCGGTCATATGCGATGATTGCGGCGAACGAAAGGGCGAGCCTACGTCCTTCGCGGTGGAGACGTCCGATGGCCAAAGAGACCAAGACCCGCAAGAAGACGGGAGAAGCGCGCTCTGCCGAGCCTTTGGCCGCCAAAAAGGCTGTGGCGCCCGCGGCCGAGAGCGGAGCCGCTGCGAGCGCCAAATCCGGATCGAGCGCTGCGGTGGCAAAGCGCCCGAAGAAGGTAGCCGGCGCCGAGACGAAAACCGCATCTCCAGCAGCGAAAAAGCCTGCAGGCCCCTCTTCGACCCGGACCGCGGCCACACCGGTCAAGTCCAAGGTTGCGTCGCCGGCTCAGGTCATTGAAGCGGCGACAATACCCGAACCGCCGCCCCCTGCCGACAAGCCCCGCCTGCAGTTCACCCCCCTGTCCGATCCAGCCGCTTTCGTTCCGAAGGAACAGCGGGAGCAACTGGAGAAGATGTCGGCCAATCTGGCGCGGGCGGCCATAACGGCTCAAGGCGCGATCGCAGAGGCCGCGCTCAGGCAGGCCGAGGCTCCGGCGGCGCTCAGCACCGACCCCTTCCATGTGGGGCCTGCCATGACCCAGGTGATGGGCAAGCTGGCGGCCGAGCCGGACCGGATGCTTCGCGCCCAGGCGGACCTGTTCTCTCGCTATCTGGATCTCTGGGAGTCCACCGCCCGGCGGATGGCGGGCGAGACGGTTGAACCGGTCGTCACCCCGGCCAAGGGCGACAAGCGTTTCAATGATCCTGACTGGGGCGCTCACCCAATCTTTGACGTGATGAAACAGTCCTACCTGCTGACCTCCAACTGGATGAACAGCCTGGTGGCCGACGTGCAGGGCGTGGACCCGCTGGAAAAGCGCCGCGTCGAGTTCTTCATGAAGATGCTGACAGACGCCGTCAGCCCGTCAAACTTCCTGATGAGCAATCCGGCCGCCTTGCGCGAAGCGGTGCAGACCGGCGGAGAAAGCCTGGTTCGCGGCATGGAAAACTTCGCCGAGGACCTGTCGCGCGGCAATGGCAAGCTGCAGATCAGCCAGACCGACATGCAGGAGTTCCTGGTCGGCGAAAACGTCGCCACGGCGCCGGGCAAGGTGGTCTACCAGAACGATATCCTGCAACTGCTCCAGTATGCGCCGACGACCGAGCAGGTGCATGAGATCCCGCTGCTGATCTTCACGCCCTGGATCAACAAGTTCTACATTACCGACCTGCGGCCCGATAACAGCCTGATCCGCTGGCTGTGCGGCCAGGGCGTCACTGTGTTTGTCACAAGCTGGGTCAATCCTGACGAGACCCTCGCCGCCAAGACCTTCGAGGACTATCTGCTAGAGGGGATTTATGACGCCAGCGCCCAAGTGATGAAACAGTGCGGTGTCAGCCGGGTGAATACGGTCGGCTATTGCATCGGCGGCACCCTGCTGTCCTGCGCGCTAGCCCATATGAATGCGAAGGGTGACGAGCGGGTTCAGTCGGCGACCTTCTTCGCCGCCCAACAGGACTTTACCGAAGCTGGTGACCTCAAGCTTTTCGTAGACGATGCCTGGCTGAAGGACATCGAAGGCCTGATGGACAAGACCGGCGGCTTTCTACCCGGCAGTTCCATGGCGGACACCTTCAACTCTCTGCGCGGCAACGATCTGATCTGGTCGTTCTTCGTGAACAACTACCTTATGGGCAAGGAACCCAAGCCCTTCGATCTGTTGTTCTGGAACAGTGACCAGACCCGCATGCCCAAGGCCCTCCACCTGTTCTATCTGCGTCACTTCTACAAGGATAACGCCCTCTCCAGGGGCGAACTGACCCTGGGCGGTGTGAAGCTGGATCTGGGCACAGTAAGAACACCAATCTACGTCCAGTCATCCCGAGACGACCACATCGCACCCTACCGGAGCGTCTATCGAGGCGCCCGGCTGTTTGGCGGTCACACCACCTTCACCATGTCGGGCTCGGGCCATATTGCCGGCGTGATCAACCATCCCGACGCCAAGAAGTATCAACACTGGACCAATCCTGAACTTCCCGAAACGGTCGAGGCCTGGATGGCCGGCGCCCAGGAGCACCCTGGCAGCTGGTGGCCGCACTGGAGCGCCTGGCTCAAGCAACGGTCCGGCGATCTGGTTGCTGCCCGCGATCCTGCCAAAGGCCCCCTGGCGCCGCTTGAAGACGCGCCGGGAAGCTTCGTGAAGGTTCGCTCCTGACAGAGACGAGGGGTCAGAATCGCGTTGAGAAACGGTCACTCATCAAGCGCTTCTCTTCCGAACAGGAGGCGGCGCCGCAGATGACGACCCCGGTCAGGGCCGACCGGCCGGTCGCGGCGAACCTGTGATTCAGAAACTGTAGCCGAAGGCTTCAATCTCTCGGGCCGCGTTCCTGGCAATCATCTCTCGAGATTCATCATCGTAGAAGGCGCGATAGTCGCGCGAGACCGTTGACCTGACATTCGTCTTTGCGTCGCCGAGCGACAGGTCCGCGTCGTAGCCGAGCATTTTAAGCAAGCGCGAAAAATCCTCGCCAAGGGACTCGTAGCGACCGACAAAATCCAACGCCAGCTTGTCCTCTATGCTGATGATGTCCCAGAGCGGCGGGCGAACCAGCTGATACTCAACAAGAAACTGCTTGAACGCGGCAGGGCTTTTGTCGGTCTGTCTACGCAATCGCCAATGAAAATTGGACACCGCACGGTCCCAGGGATTGCGAACAAACCCAATCTTAAGATACCGAGCCCAAATTGCCGGCCCGACGTAGTCGCGCAATTTGCGGGCTGTAATGTGATTAAAATAGTCCCGGCTCAATTCAGCCTTGGGAACCCCATCTGGCCGCATTGAAACAGGCTCCCTGAAATCCCGAATGAAATTTTGCGGTCCCGGACCTTTCCTAAGATCACGCTCTTCCTTAGGCAGTAATGGCGTGATGATGTCCATCGGGCCACAGATCTGGGAAAGCGCCAGCTCAATACTTGAGCCTGCCGTTTTTTTTGTCTTTATGAAGATAAACTGTCGGTCGTGAGACAGGATCATTACGCAAGTTTCCCTGGCGGCTGGGTCCTCCGTTTCATGGCCTCTTGGTTGCTGCCTTGTCAAAGGCCAACGCGTTGCATCGCGCATCGCTTCGAGCGGGATGGTCCTGCCTGTCTGGGCGCCTGGAGCCGTTCGGGATCAAGCCAATGGCCTTTCATGCTGCGGAATGCCGACGGACAGCACGGGCCTGGGCCAGGTGATGTCGCCCTTGGGCGGGGCCTGGCCGATATCGCGGGCGCCCTGACGCCTGTAGAATCCGGCTGCCTGCGGATTCGAGGTGATCTGGACGCTCGTCGCACCCAGAGCCTGTCCTCTCAAAAGGACTTCGTTGAAAAGCTTGCGACCCATCCCGATTCCCTGAGCGTCGTTGGCCGTGAAGAACAGATCCAGTTCCCATTTTGGCGGCGCGACGGGAAGAAGCTGGAAAAAGCCGAACGCGCGGCCCTCTGATTCCAGCACCCAGACCTCATCCTCGGGACCGTAGATCCAGGACCGGGCGAACCGCTGGATCATCGAACGCGCGGCGGGCACTTCATAGCCGTTGCTGTCGGCCATCAAGGCGGACAGGCGGTCCCGGTCCGCAAGGCGGGCGCGGCGGATCACGGGGTCAGTCACAGCCGGCCAGCGCGTTCTCTTGAGACTCAGATATGAAGCGGCCGGCCATAGGCGTCGAGGGCCGCCTCATGCATGGCCTCGCTCAAGGTCGGATGCGGGAAGACCGTATTGAAAAGGTCCTCCTCGGTGCCCTCCATGGTCATGGCGATCACATAGCCCTGGATCATCTCGGTGACCTCATGGCCGATCATGTGGGCGCCCAACAGGGCCCCGGTGTCAGCGTCGAACACCGTCTTGACGAAGCCATCCAGCTCTCCTGATGCAATGGCCTTGCCGTTCACCCGGAATGGAAAGCGGCCGACCCGGACCTTGTGGCCCGCCGCCCGGGCCGCGGCTTCGGTCAGGCCCACGGATGCCACCTGGGGCGTGGAATAGGTGCAGCCGGGAATGGGTGACAACTGAGCAGGCCCCTTGAGTCCGGCGATATGCTCGATGCAGTGGACGCCTTCATGCATGGCCTTGTGGGCGAGCCAGGGCGGCCCGGCCACATCCCCGATGGCATAGAGGCCCGGCACATTGGTCACCCCGTAACCGTCAGTGACCACGTGGCCCCGATCAAGGGTCAGACCGATGTCTTCCAGCCCCAGATTCTCCACATTGCCGCTGATCCCGACAGCGACGATCGCGACATCGGCCTCCAGGGTTTCGGCCTTGCCGGCCGTTTCCAGGGACAGGGACACGCCGGATTTCGTCCTGGCCAGTTTCTGCACCTTGGCCGCCAGCCGGAACCGGATGCCGCGCTTTTCAAAGGCCTTCTGGGCCGTCTTGGAAATCTCCTCGTCCTCGACGGGCAGGATACGTTCCATAGCCTCGATGACCGTCACCTCCGAGCCAAGCGCCCGGTAGAAGCTGGCGAATTCAATGCCGATGGCGCCCGACCCTATGACCAGCAGGGTATTGGGCGCTGTCTTGGGGACCAGGGCCTCGCGATAGGTCCAGATGCGCTCGCCATCAGGCTCCAGGCCGATGGCCGGGATGGTGCGGGCCCGGGCTCCAGTGGCCAGGATGACATGCCTGGCCGACACGGTGCGGGACCCGCCGGCTTTCAGGGCCACGGTGACCTTCGGCGAAGGCGTGCCCTTTGAAAGAGCCGCAGCGCCCTCGATGACTTCGACCTTGTGCTTCTTCATCAGGAAGGCCACGCCGGCCGTCAGTTGTCTGGCGACGCCCCGGGAGCGTTCGATGATCTTGCCAAAGTCGAAGGCCCGACCGGTCACCGACAGGCCAAAAGCCTCCAGATGGTCCAATTGCTCATAGAGCTCGGCGCTTTTGAGCAGGGCCTTGGTGGGGATACAGCCCCAGTTGAGACAGATGCCGCCAAGCGCTTCACGTTCGACGATCGCCGTCTTGAGTCCCAACTGGCTGGCGCGGATGGCGGTCACATAGCCGCCAGGGCCCGCGCCGATGACGATGACGTCAAAATCGCTCAAGGGGTTCACTCCAGAATTCGACAAGGATCGGGCGGACGGCGCGACCGTCGGACGATCAAGGTCAGACAATCATCGTCAGGGGATCTTCGATCATGGCCTTGAAGACCTGCAGGAACCGGGCGCCGATGGCACCGTCAACGACCCGGTGGTCGCACGTCAGGGTGACGCTCATCACCGTGGCGACCGCCAACTGGCCGTCCTTCACCACCGGCCGCTGCTCTCCGGCCCCGACGCTGAGAATGCAGCCCTGGGGCTCGTTGAGGATCGAGTTGAACGACTTGATCCCGAACATGCCCAGGTTCGAGATCGAGAAGGTGCCGCCCTGGAATTCCTCGGGTTTCAGCTTCTTCGAGCGCGCACGACTGGCCAGGTCCTTGGCCTCGACGGCGATCTGGGCCAGGCCCTTGGTCTCGGCGCTGCGGATGATCGGCGTGATCAGCCCATGATCCAGGGCCACGGCAACCGCGATATCGGCATGATGATGCATGGCCAGACCCTCGGGGGTGTAGCTGGCGTTGGCGGCCGGCACCCGCTTGAGGGCCGCGGCGACCGCCTTGATGACCATGTCGTTGACCGAGACCTTGACGCCGTCTTTCTCCAGCATGGCGTTGATCTTCGCCCGGGCCGCCAGCAGGGCGTCGATTTCCAGATCGATGGTCAGGGGGAAATGCGGGATATCCCGGAAACTGTCGGTCATCCGCCGGGCCACGGTGCGCAGCATGCCATCCAGCGGCACGAGGTCGTAGCTGCCGGGCGCGATGCCCATCTGCTCGAGACTCTGTGCCTGGCGAGGCGGCTGCGCGGCGGACGGCGCGGCGCTCGGGGCCTGGGCAGCGGCGGCGGGCTGCGGCTTGCCACGTGCGGCGTCGACATCGGCCTTGACCACCCGGCCGTGGGGGCCGCTGCCCTTGATGGCGGCGAGGTCCAGCCCGGCGGCCTGGGCCAGCCGGCGGGCCAGGGGCGAGGCCATGATGCGGTCCCCGGCGGCCTTGACCGGAACAGGCAGCGCGGCGGCGGCCGCGGGAAGCGCTGCAGCGGCGACCGGCGCCGGGCCAGGCCTTGGCGCGGCTGCGGCTGTCTCGGGCGGGACCGGCGTGGGGGCCGGCGCCTCTCCCTCGGCGGCGAGTCGGGCGATCGGCGTATTGACTTTGACCCCTTCGGTGCCGGCCGCGACCAGGAGCGCCTCGACGACTCCCTCGTCCACGGCCTCGACCTCCATGGTCGCCTTGTCGGTCTCGATCTCGGCGATGACATCGCCGGCCTTGACCGTATCACCCGCCTTGACGTGCCACTTGGCGAGGGCCCCCTCCTCCATGGTCGGCGACAGGGCGGGCATCAGGATGTCGATCATGACGGGTCTCGAAGATCAGTGGTGGGCGGGACGGACGGTGCGTCTTCCCGACTGAGGTGAGCGAGGTCGGCCGCATGAGCCTCCCAGTTCTGGCCGTCGAAAGCTTCGATCCGCAGATCGAGACCGGACGGGTCGTCCAGGCAGCGGGCATTGACCGACCAGCCGTCCGGATTGGACCGGGGACGGTAGAAGGCCTTGACCCCGCAGACCCTGCAGAAGGTGTGTTTGGCTACGCCGGTGTTGAATTGATAGGTGGTGATGGCGTCCGCCCCGGCGGTCAGACGAAACCGGCTCTCCGGCACGATCACATGGATGAACCCGACCTTCTGGCACATGGAGCAGTTACAGCTCTGCGCCTCGACCACCGCCGGCAAGGCGGCCGCGAACCGGACGGCGCCGCAGTGGCAACCACCGGAATGCCAGCTGTGACCGGCCTGGGTCACCGGTAGCAGACGGCCTTGGCCGCCTTCACGATCTTGTCCACGGACGGCAGGCTGAGGGACTCCAGCGCCGCCGCATAGGGCAGAGGTACGTCTTCCTGGTGGACCCGCAGAGGCGGGGCGTCGAGATAGTCGAAGGCATGCTCGGTCACCCGGGCGATGATCTCGGCGCCAACGCCCATGGGCCCCCAGCCTTCCTCGACCGTCACCAGACGGTTGGTCTTGCGGACACTTTCCAGGATGGTTTCGTGATCCAGGGGCCGGATAGTGCGCAGGTCGATGACCTCCGCCTCGATACCCTCGGCGGCCAGTTCTTCGGCGGCTTTCAGCGCCAGACCCACCATGCGGCTGTGGGCGGTGATGGTCACGCCGGCGCCTTCGCGGCGCACCTTGGCCTTGCCGATCGGCACGATCCAGTCCTCGACGTCGGGGATGTCGAATTCGACGCCGTACATCATCTCATGCTCGAGGAAGACGATGGGATTGGGGTCCCGGATGGCCGCCTTCAGCAGGCCCTTGGCGTCGGCAGCGTCATAGGGGGCAACGACCTTCAGGCCCGGAACATGGCCATACCAGTTGCTGTAGTCCTGGCTGTGCTGGGCCCCAACCCGGGAGGCCGCGCCATTGGGCCCCCGGAAGACGATCGAGGACTTTATCTGGCCGCCGGACATATAGAGCGTCTTGGCGGCGGAATTGATGATCTGGTCGATGGCCTGCATGGCGAAATTCCAGGTCATGAACTCGACGATCGGCTTGAGGCCCGCCATGGCGGCGCCAACCCCCAGGCCGGCAAAGCCGTGCTCGGTGATCGGCGTGTCGATCACCCGGCGCTCGCCAAATTCCTGCAGCAGGTCGCGGGAAACCTTGTAGGCGCCTTGGTACTGGGCGACTTCCTCGCCCATCAGGAAGACCCGCTCATCGCGGCGCATCTCCTCGGCCATGGCGTCGCGCAGGGCGTCGCGGACGGTAATCCTGACCATCTTCGTGCCGGCCGGGATGTCCGGGTCCTGAAGCGGCGCACTCACGGAGACCGACGCTGGCGTTGTGGGCTGGGGCTGGACTTGCGACGGCGCAGGCTCCGCGGCCACGGGGGGCGACCCTGTCTGGCTTGAAGGAGGCGGGGCGGCGACCTCGTCTCCGGCCAACCGGGCGATGGGGGTATTGACCTTCACCCCTTCTGAACCGGCCGCGATCAGGATGTCCGAGATTACACCCTCATCGACGGCCTCGACCTCCATGGTCGCCTTGTCGGTCTCGATCTCCGCGATGACATCGCCAGCCTTGACGGTGTCGCCAGCCTTGACGTGCCATTTTGCGAGGGTCCCCTCCTCCATTGTGGGAGACAGGGCGGGCATGAGGATGTCGGTCATTTACTCGGCCGCCTCCAGATAGACGTCGGTATAGAGTTCGGCGGGATCAGGCTCGGGGCTGGTGCGGGCGAATTCCGCGGCGTCGGCGACGATCCGTTTCACCTCGGCGTCAATCGCCTTGAGCTCATCCTCGGTCACCTTGGCGGCATCCAGCTTTTCGCGAAGATGTTCGATGGGGTCACGAGTCTTCTTGACCTCGTCCACCTCTTCCTTGGTGCGGTATTTGGCAGGGTCGCTCATCGAATGGCCGCGATAGCGATAGGTCTTCATTTCGAGGATGAAGGGGCCCTGGCCGGAGCGGGCATGTTCCGCGGCCTTGGCGCCGGCAGCGGCCACGGCCTCGACATCCATGCCATCCACCTCTTCGCCCGGGATCCGGAAGGAGGCGCCGCGCTTGTGGAGATGGGTCTCGGCAGCGGATCGCTCGACGCTGGTACCCATGGCGTACTGGTTGTTCTCGATCACGTAGACGACCGGCAGGCTCCAGAGTTCGGCCATGTTGAAGCTCTCATAGACCTGGCCCTGGTTGGCGGCGCCGTCGCCGAAATAGGCGAAGGCGACATTGCCGTTGGCTCTATACTTGTTGGCCAGGGCCAGGCCGGTGCCCAGGCTGACCTGGGCGCCGACGATGCCATGGCCGCCATAGAAGCCCGCCTCGGTGGAGAACATGTGCATCGAGCCGCCCTTGCCCCGGGAAGTGCCGCCTGCCCTGCCCGTGAGCTCGGCCATGACGGCCCGAGACTCCATCCCGGCGGCCAGCATGTGACCGTGATCGCGATAGCCGGTTATGATCTGGTCGCCCGGCTTGCGAACGCCTTCCATCCCGACGGCGATGGCTTCCTGGCCGATGTAGAGGTGACAGAAGCCGCCTATCAGGCCCATGCCATAGAGCTGGCCTGCCCGCTCCTCGAAGCGGCGGATCAGAAGCATGTCCCGATAGTATTTCAACAGCTGGTCTCGACCGGCTCCTGCCGTCGCTTCCCGGGCCTTCTTGGATCGCGCCATAGAGCTACCTCCTGACCGCACTGCCGCCGGTCGAACATGTCCCCCTCCCGTGCCCGGGCGCAAGGACTGACCCGGATTCAGGGCTGGAGACGGACTACATAATCCTTGGGATCGGCAAAACCCAGAACGGAACGCGCCCGCTCTTCCAGAAGATCCTTTGACAGACTTGCATCCCGCAATAGCCGCGCCCGGGCTTCAAGGTCCATGCGCTCCTGCCGGGTTCTCTTGAGCTTTTCGTGAAGCTGCGCCTGTTGCAGTTGGCGTTGCCTGGACAGCATCCACCCAAGTTCCCCGGTCAAGCCATGGAAAACGAAATACAGGATGAGGCCGAACAGGGCGGCGGTCGGAAGATAGGGGCGAATGGCTGCGAGCATGGCGCTTTTGCGAATCCACGCAAGGTTCGAGAATGCGTCACCATCGGGGGGTATGCTTAAGGGAGTCTTGACGGACGCCGACGACCAGACACCCTGAATCGGGGTGGATGCATGAAAACGCCCGCCAACCTGCCTTGCCAGAGCCGGACAGCCCCGGAAATGAGGACTACCCAGCCATGCCGCTTCGCGCCCTTTGTCTTCTGCTTCTGGCCTTTTGGCTAACCGGCTGCGCCACGGCTTTCCCGGAACCGAAGCGTCCGCCAGCGCAACCCCTTACGATCCTGATCTCGATCGACGGATTTCGGCCCGACTACATGACACCGGACGCGGCGCCGACCCTCACCAGGCTGGCGCAAACGGGTGTCGTCGCGACCAAGGGCATGCGCCCCTCTTTTCCCTCCATCACCTTCCCCAACCACTACAGCCTGGTGACCGGGCTTCGCCCCGACCATCACGGCATCGTCTCCAACACCATGGAAGACCCGGCCATTTCGGAAACGCCCTTTACCCTGGGCAACCGGGCGGCGGTCACCGATCGCCGTTGGTGGGACGAGGCCGAGCCGCTGTGGGTGACGGCCGAGAAGGCGGGCCTGCGTACAGCCACCATGTTCTGGCCAGGCTCCGAGGCCGCGATAGGCGGAGTCAGACCCAGCCAATGGGCCGAGTTTGACCAGAGCCTGCCCTCCGCGACCCGGGTAAAGACCCTGCTTGGCTGGCTGAAGGACCCCGCCATGAGGCCGGGGTTTGCGACCCTCTATTTCGACATCGTGGACACGGCCGGTCACCGCTTCGGTCCGGACAGTGACGAGACCAGGGCTTCGGTCCGTGAGGTCGATGCGGCGATCGGTGAGCTTCTGGCCGGGCTAAAGGATCTCGGACTTGAGAACCGGGTCAATCTGGTGGTCGTGGCCGACCATGGCATGGCCGCTGTTCCCGCCGGCAATACGATCGTTGCGGACCTTGCCGACCCCGGCGCAGCGCGCCTGGTCTATGGCGGCGCTACAGCCGGATTTGCCCTGCTTCCCGGACAGGAGGCCCGGGGCGAAGCGGCGCTTCTGCGCTCACACGACAACATGACCTGCTGGAGGAAGCGTGACATTCCGGCGCGCCTCGCCTTCGGCAAGAACCCGAGGGTGCCGGCCATCATCTGCATGGCCAGGGTTGGTTGGTACATCACCAATGCTGAGTCCGCAGCCAAACGCCGCCCGGATACCCGCACCACGGGGGCGCACGGCTACGACAATGCCGCGCCTGAAATGGCCGCCCTGTTTGTCGCCAAGGGTCCGTCGATCCGTGAGGGGGCGACCGCGCCGGACATGGACAATGTCGACGTCTATCCGCTCCTGGCCGCCCTGCTGGATATCCCGGCGAAGAAGTCTGACGGACGCCTGCCCAGGGGCGTTCTGAAATAGGACCTGGTGCGGACTTGACGATATAATTGCGCTCTGCGTTAAATATTGTCGGAAATTGAAACAGGAGTTCGCCATGGCCGATACCAGACCCGCCCTGATGTCCGCGCTCTGCTATCGCGACCCCAGGGCGGCGCTCGCCTTTCTGGAGGCCGCCTTCGGCTTTGAAACCATCCTGCTGCTGGAAGATTCGGAAGGGAATGTCGGCCACAGCGAGATGCGGTTTGGCTCCGGCGTCGTCATGGTCGGAAGCGAATGGACCGAAGAACACAAGAGTCCGGCGTCCATTGATGGCCTGATGACCCAGACCGTCCATATCCAGCTGCAGTCGCCTGACGACGACCTGGATGCGCATTGCGAACGGGCGCGGGCGGCGGGCGCCCTGATCCTCGCCGAACCCGAGACCCAGTTTTACGGCGACAGAACCTATCGCTGCAAAGATCCGGAAGGCCATATCTGGACCGTCGGACAGACCATTGCCGAAGTCCCACCGGAAGCCTGGGAAGCAGCCACGGGCCTCAAGACCACCGTCTACAAGACCTGATGTCCGGGAACGCCCGGCAGGACAGGACAGGGGATGACGCCCTGGGAGCGACCTTGATGGCCCTGTCCGACCCCCACCGAAGGCGGGTCGTGGAACTGCTGAGATCCGGCCCCCTTCGCGCGGGCGACCTGGCCCAGGGCGCAGGACTTTCACCGCCGGCCATGAGCCGGCATCTTCGCACGCTCAAGCAGTCCGGACTGGTGGAAGAAAGCCATCCCGAATTCGATGCCCGGGTGCGGGTGTACCGTCTGACGCCGGAACCCATTCGGGAGCTTCTCCACTGGCTGGAGGAAACCGAACAGCTATGGTCTGGGCAACTCTCCGCCTTCAAGGCCCATATTGAGGAGTCCTGACCATGGGATCGCGCGTCCTTGTGTCGATCCGGGTCAAGGCAACGCCTCAGCGCGCGTTCGAGGCCTTCACCCGCGACATTGGCCTGTGGTGGAAGCCCAACGGGCTTTTTGCCTTCACGCCCCGCAGTCCTGGCAGGATGGCGTTCGAGGGCGAGGTTGGCGGACATCTGGTGGAGACACTCGACAACGGAATGGTCTTCCAGATTGGTGAGATTTCCGACTGGAAGCCCGGCGAGTTTCTGGCCTTCGGCTGGCGGCAGGCCAGTTTTGAACAGGACCAGTCCACCCGGGTGGAGGTATCCTTCGAGGCCGTCGGCGAGGAAACCCGTGTGACGATCAATCATCTGGGCTGGGATAGCGTGCCGCCCGAACATGTGGCCCGCCATGGCTTTCCCGATGGGGTGTTTCTTCGTCGTCACGGCGAATGGTGGCAAGGCCTGCTGGCCTCCATGCGCGAAACCCTGTGACCGAGATGATGCAATTCTGATGCACCAGGATGTCATCCGACGGGTCGCCAGGGCCCCGAGCAGCGCCGTGGCACACCCACATTTCGATCGCGCCTCATTTCGGGTGAAGGGCAAGATATTCGCCAGACTTCCCCCCGACGGCGCCAGCGTCGTTCTGAAACTGCCGGCCCGGATCAAGGCCTGGATCAAGGAGAGTCCGGCGCAATCGCACCCCGAGGCGAATGCACCTTTGCCGGGGGCCTGGAATCGGGGTGGTTGGACCCGGATCGCACTGGAGGGCATGGAGGAGCCATTGATGGCGGACCCTGTCAGGCTCCCCTGGACGCAGGTGGCGCCCCGCGCCCTTCAAGGATGAACATGACCGAACAGAACAGTCTGCTGGGCGGCCGCCGCAAGGCAGCGGTCGGGTTCATTTTCGTCACCGCCCTGATCGACGTCATGGCGCTTGGCATCATGATCCCGGTGCTGCCGACGCTGGTGAAACAGATGGCCGGCGGCGACACGTCGGTCGCCGCTGAATGGAACGTCGTCTTCTCCACCACATTTGGCGTCATGCAGTTCATCTGTTCCCCGATCATGGGACTGCTTTCCGACCGGTTTGGACGGCGTCCGGTGCTCCTGACCTCGATCTTTGGCCTGGGACTGGATTTCCTGTTCATGGCCTTCGCGCCCAACCTGCGCTGGCTCTACGCAGGACGGATCATCAATGGCGCGACGGCCGCCAGCATCGGCACAGCCAATGCCTATATCGCCGATATCACGGCGCCGGAAAACCGCGCCACGGCCTTCGGGGTCATGGGTGCGGCCTTCGGCGTCGGCTTCACCTTCGGACCGGCCCTGGGCGGCCTGTTGGCGGAGGTCGATATCCGGTTGCCGTTCCTGGTCTGCGCGGGCCTGGCCCTTTCCAACTGGCTCTACGGCTATTTCATCCTGCCGGAGTCCCTGCCGCCAGAGCGCCGGACAAAGTCCCTCGATTGGAAGCGGGCCAATCCCCTGGGATCGCTGAAGCTGCTCCGGTCACAACCGGGCCTGTTGAGTCTGGCCAGCATCGGGTTTCTATACCAGATGGGATATGTCGTCCTGCCCGTCATCTTTGTGCTCTACACGTCGCATCGATACGGCTGGACACCCGCCACCATGGGCTTGACCATGATGGCCACCGGTATTTCAAATATCGTTGTCCAGATGCTGCTCATCGGCCCCGTCGTAAAGCGGGTCGGAGAGCGCGGCGCCCTGTTACTGGGGCTTGGCAGCGGCTGTGTTGGCTTTGCGGTCTATGGCCTGGCCACGGAAGGTTGGATCTATCTGTTGGGCGTGCCGCTTTTCGCCCTCACCGGATTTGTGCAGCCCGGTCTTCAGGGACTGATGACAAGGAAGGTCGCACCCAGCGAACAGGGACAGCTTCAGGGCGCCAACGGGGCCATCGGCGGCGTGGCCGGGATTCTGGCCCCGTCGATCTTCGGCCTGTCGTTCGCCTGGGCGGTTCGAAACGATGACGTTATCCATCAGCCCGGCCTGCCGGTGCTGATCGCAGCCCTGTTTCTGGGCGCCGGCTTTCTCATCGCCTTGCGCCATGCCAAGTCGCCAGAACCAGGGCCCCTGCCCGCCTGACCCCGCCGCAGCGCCAGAGACAGCGCCAGAAGCGGTTCCGGCGCCTTGATTGCGCCGAAAACCACGACCATCTGGACAGCACCGACTGTTCAAGCCGAGAACTCCATGCGCGCCTATCGAGCCCTCTTGCCGGCCCTTGTGGTCCTGGCGTCCTGTTCCAATCCCGGCGTTGGATCCAGCGCCCAGGGCCTGCCAGAGCCCACCAAGGCGCCGCCATCCAGCGCCACCGCCCTCAAGACGTCTTTCGCCCCGGTCGTGAAGAAGGCGGCGCCCGCAGTCGTCAATGTGTCCAGCCGCCGGACCGTTCGCCAGCGTGTAGATCCGTTCTGGGATTTTTTCTCGGGCGGCGGGGTCCCGCGCGAACGCATGCAGCAATCCCTGGGTTCGGGCGCCATCGTCCGCGCTGACGGCGTCATCCTGACCAACAACCACAATATCGAGGGCGCCGACGAGGTCATGGTCCAGCTGGCCGATCGCCGGGAATTTTCGGCAAAGGTCCTGCTGGCGGATCCCCGGTCCGACCTGGCGGTCCTCAAGATCGATGTCGGAGGCGAAAAACTGCCCGTTATCGCCATCGACGACCATGAGCAACTGGAAGTCGGCGACCTTGTCCTTGCAATCGGCAATCCGTTCGGCGTGGGACAGACCGTAACAAACGGGATTGTTTCGGCCACCGCCCGATCCAGCGTGGGCATCACCGATTTCAGCTTCTTCATCCAGACGGACGCCGCCATCAATCCGGGGAACTCCGGCGGGCCTCTGGTCGATATGGACGGCGACCTGGTCGGGGTGAATACTGCCATTCTTTCACGTTCGGGCACCTCTTCAGGCGTTGGTTTCGCCGTTCCCGCCCAGATGGCCCGTCAGGTGGTCGGCGCGGCCCTTGGCGGCGCAGACGCCGTGGTTCGTCCATGGCTTGGCGCTCGCACCCAGCCTGTGACCTCCGATATTGCCCGAAGCCTGGGTCTGGCTGCTCCCAGAGGCGTTCTGGTCGCTGATGTCTGGCCCGGCGGAGCTGCCGCCCGCGCCGGCATTGCCCAGGGCGACGTCATACTGGAGATTGACGGCAAGGCTGTGAGTGACGACTCCGGCGTCGCCTACTACTTCGGCGGCAAGCGCCCAGGTCAGACCGTGGCCGTCAAGCTGTTGCAGGACGGCCGGGAAAGCAGCGTCGGGGTGCGGGCGGAGCCTGCCCCCGGAAAAGTCGCCGGCGGGCTGGAAGTCCAGGGTCGAAATCCGCTGCAGGGCGCGCTGGTGGCCCAGCTGAGCCCGGCCCTGGCAGAGGCCCAGGGCATCGACCCGTTCATCGGCAAGGGCATCGTCGTGCTCAAGGTCAGCGGCGGGGGTATTGCGGCCCAGGTTGGCCTGCGGCCCGGCGACTTCATCCGCGGCATCAATGGCCGTGAGATCAGGACCGAAAGCGATGTCACCCAGGCGCTGAGCCAGACCGGACGTCGCTGGAGCGTGACCATCGAGCGCGGCGGCCAGCAGATCACCTCGAACTTCTCCCTGTAGGCGCAACGCGCCGCCCCCGGGCAGGCCCCAACGACAAAGGGGCGGCAGGTTTCCCTGCCGCCCCTCACTGTCGTCTGACCGAAAACTCGGATTATTCGTCGTCGCCGAAGGTCTGGACCGGACCGGAGTCCTTGCCCTTTTCGGAAGGGTCACGGTCGACAAACTCGATCACGGCCATGGCGGCATTGTCGCCATAACGGAAACCGGCCTTCAGGACGCGGATATAGCCACCAGCCCGGTCCTTGTAGCGAGGCCCCAGGGTCGAAAACAGCTTGCCCACCTGGGCGACATCGCGAACGGTGCTGATCGCCTGACGGCGGGCGTGCAGGTCGCCCCGCTTGGCCAGGGTGACCAGCTTCTCGACCACAGGACGCAGTTCCTTGGCCTTGGGCAGGGTGGTGACAATCTGCTCATGCTTGATGAGCGAGGCGGCCATGTTGGCGAACATGGCTGTCCTGTGGCTCGTCGTGCGGCCCAGCTTGCGGTGCGCGTAACCGTGGCGCATGGCGGTCTCTCCTATTGATCCGGCGCCTCTCGGCGGCGGAGGGGCATATCACAATCAGATCTGGTCTTCGAACTTCTTCGCCAGATCGTCGATGTTTTCCGGCGGCCAGTTGGGCACGTCCATCCCAAGATGCAGATTCATGCCCGAAAGCACTTCCTTGATCTCGTTGAGGGACTTGCGACCGAAGTTCGGGGTGCGGAGCATCTCCGCCTCGGTCTTCTGGATCAGGTCGCCGATATAGACGATGTTGTCGTTCTTCAGGCAGTTGGCCGAACGAACCGAAAGCTCCAGTTCGTCCACCTTCTTCAACAGGGCCGGGTTGAAGGGCAGGTCCGGCTTGGCCTCGCCGTCCATCTTGACCTTGGGCTCTTCGAAGGTGATGAAGATCTGCAGTTGGTCCTGGATGATCCGGGCTGCATAGGCCACCGCGTCCACCGGCGACACAGCGCCGTTGGTCTCGATTTCCATCACCAGCTTGTCATAGTCGAGCGACTGGCCCTGGCGGGTCGGCTCGACCCGGTAGGCGACGCGCTTGACCGGCGAGAACAGGCTGTCGACGGCGATCAGGCCGATCGGGGCATCTTCGGGACGGTTGCGATCGGCGGGAACGTAACCCTTGCCGGTGTTGACCGTGAACTCCATGCGCACCGAAGCGCCGTCGTCCAGGGTGCAGAGCACATGGTCGCCGTTGAGGATCTCGATGTCCGAGGGCGCCTCGATCTGGCTGGCGGTGACCGCGCCGGGCCCGGTCGCCTTCAGCGTCATGCGCTTGGGGCCTTCGGCATGCATGCGCAGGGCCAGTTGCTTGATGTTCAGCACCACGTCGACGACGTCTTCACGAACGCCCTCCATGGAGGAGAACTCATGCACCACGCCGTCAATCTGGACGGCGGTGACGGCGGCGCCTTGCAGCGACGAGAGCAGAACGCGCCGGAGCGCGTTGCCGAGCGTCACCCCGAAACCCCGTTCGAGCGGTTCAGCAACGATGCGAGCCTTGCGGCTGGCGTCGGAACCGGTCTCGATCAGGGGCTTCTCGGGGCGAATCAGCTCGTTCCAGTTTCTTTCGATCACGGGCGGATATCCTCGAAACACGGGATCGCCGGCCCCGTACTGGACGGAGCCGGCGGAGGGAAGTTAGTCTTTGGGGCCTAGACCCGACGACGCTTGGGCGGCCGGCATCCGTTGTGCGGGATCGGCGTCACGTCGCGAATGGTCGTGATGGTCATGCCCGCAGCCTGAAGAGCGCGAAGTGCAGATTCACGGCCGGAACCGGGACCCGACACATTCACCTCAAGCGTGCGAACGCCATGTTCAGCGGCCTTCTTGCCAGCGTCTTCAGCGGCCATCTGGGCGGCATAGGGGGTCGATTTCCGCGAGCCCTTGAAGCCCATGGTGCCGGCGCTGGACCAGGAAATGGTGTTTCCCTGAGCGTCGGTAATGGTGATCATGGTGTTGTTGAACGAGGCGTTCACATGCGCCACGCCCGAGGTAATGTTCTTGCGTTCGCGACGTTTGACGCGAGCCGGTTCCTTGGCCATCAGGTCGCTCTCTTATTTCTTCTTGCCGGCGATCGGCTTGGCCGGACCCTTGCGGGTGCGGGCGTTGGTGTGGGTGCGCTGGCCACGGACCGGCAGACCCTTGCGGTGACGGAGGCCGCGATAGCAGGCCAGGTCCATCAAACGCTTGATGTTGACCGCCGTCTCGCGGCGCAGGTCGCCTTCAACGGTGAAGTCACGATCGATCGTTTCGCGGATCTGAAGGATCTCGGCGTCGCTCAGGGCGTTGACCCGGCGGCTCTCCTCGATCCCGACCTTGGAAACGATGTCCTGGGCCGACCGTGGGCCGATCCCATGGATGTACTGAAGCGCGATGACGACGCGCTTGTTCGACGGAATATTGACGCCTGCGATACGGGCCACGTCTAGCTCTCTCCTGTCACGCCGCTACGGGCGCACGCAAAACGAAACGCGAAACACGCCCGGCTCTCGGCCTGAGAGCCGGCGCGGGAGTCGCGCCATTCGCGGAAACGAAGCGTTATAAGGAACGTTTTGTTTCCGTCAATGCCGTAAGCGAACGAATCCGCCCCGGCCAATGGATTAACTCTTAACCGCATCCAGGGACGCAGCGATAGCGCTGGCGACCCCGTCCATGGTTCCCATGCCGTCGACCTCCCGCAGACAGCCCGCTTGCTCATAATAGGGAATGAGCGGGGCCGTCTGGGCATTATAGGCCGCCAGACGGGTCTTGAAGGTGTCCGGGTTATCATCCGGACGCCCCTGCTCCCTGAACCGGCCTGTGACCCGTTCAAGCAGCTCGGGCTCATCCACGATAAGGCGGATGACCCGGTCGATTCTTGCACCACGCCCCGCCAGCATCGCATCGAGGGCCTGGGCCTGGGCGATCGTCCGGGGGAAACCATCGAAGATCGCGCCACCAGCCGATTCGGCCTCGGGCAGTCGTTCCTCGATCAGAGCGATGACCACTTCGTCAGGAACCAGGTCCCCGCGGGCCATGATGTCCCTGACCTGCAGGCCGAGGGGACTTTCCGCCGCGATCGCCGCCCGCAGCATGTCGCCGGTGCTCAGTTGCACCATGCCGCGTCCATCCACCAGCTTCTTGGCCTGGGTGCCCTTACCGCAGCCGGGCGGCCCGAACAGGATCAGATTCATCTCAGGCCCTCCCAGACCCGTTAACGACGTCCGCCGCGCAGCTTGGACTTCTTGATGAGCCCCTCATACTGATGCGCGAGCAGATGCGACTGGATCTGGGCAACCGTATCCATGGTCACCGAGACAACGATCAGAATGGACGTCCCGCCCAGGGCCCTGGCCGCATTGGGTGCGCCCGAGAAGCCCACCAGCAGTTCCGGGACCAGACATACGGCGGTGATGTAACCGGCGCCGATCACGGTGAGGCGGGACAGGACATAGTCCAGATACTCGGCCGTACGCTTGCCAGGCCGGATGCCGGGCAGGAAGCCGCCATACTTGCGAAGGTTCTCCGCTGTGTCCTCCGGATTGAACACGATCGAGGTGTAGAAGAAGCAGAAGAAAATGATCAAGGCACCATAGACCACCATGAACAGCGGCTGGCCATGCTGCAACTGACGGGTCACCTCCGGCAACCACTGGGCCCAAGCCGGCATGGTCTCCGGCTTCATGAAGCCGGCGGCCGTGGCGGGCAAAAGCAGCAATGAAGAGGCAAAGATCGGCGGAATCACGCCCGCAGTATTGATCTTCAGCGGCAGGAAGCTGGACTCACCGCCGGTCATTCGGTTGCCGACCTGGCGCTTGGGATACTGGACCAGCAGTCGGCGCTGCGAGCGCTCCATGAACACGATGGCGCCCACAACAACCACGGCCATCAGGGCCAGGGCGAAGGGCACGATCGCGCTGATGGCGCCCACCTGGGCCTGCTGCAGCAGGTTCCAGACGCTGATGGGAAGCGCGGCGACGATGCCGGCGAAGATGATCAGGGATACGCCGTTACCGACGCCCCGCGCCGTGATCTGCTCGCCCAGCCACATCAGGAACATGGTTCCCCCGGTGAGGGCCACAATGGTCGAGACGATGAAGACGGGACCCGGCACGTCCACGACGCCAGGCTGGGCCTGAAGCGAGAAGGCGATGCCGGCCGACTGGAACAGGGCCAGGGCCACGGTGAGGTAGCGGGTATACTGGTTCAACTGCTTGCGGCCCGCCTCCCCGCCTTCCTTGCGGAGCTTTTCCCACGGCGGATAGACCGAGCCCATCAGCTGCACGATGATCGAAGCGCTGATGTAGGGCATCACGTTCAGCGCAAAGATCGCCATCCGCTCTACGGCGCCGCCGGAGAACATGTTGACCATGCCCAGGATCCCCTGGGTCTGCTGGCGGAAGGTTTCCTGGAAGACATCAGGGTTGATGCCAGGGATCGGGATGTAGGTCCCGATCCGGTACACCACCAGTGCAATCAGCGTGAACCAGATACGCTTGTGAAGTTCCGTCGCCTTGGCAAAGGCTCCGAAGTTCATGTTCGCGGCTAGCTGTTCGGCGGCCGAAGCCATCGACAATCCCCTGTCTCAGATAAGGCCATCAGATAGGGGCTCGCGGTACGAACCGCGACCCCCAAAATCGCCGACGGCCAATCAGGCCTCGGCTTCGGCCTTCACGGGACGGGTCACCGTAACGGTGCCGCCGGCCTTTTCCACCGCCGCAATGGCGCTGGGCGTGGCTGCATAGACGGTCAGGTTCAGGGCGGACTTGATCTCGCCCTTGCCCAGCAGCTTCACGCCATCGCGCACCCGGCGAACGATGCCGGCGGCGATCAGGACCTCGGAATCGACGGCCTGGCCGGCGCTGAGCTTTCCGGCTTCAACGGCCTGCTCAAGACGCCACAGGTTCACCTCGGCGAACTGCAGGGCGTTGGGATTGTTGAAGCCGCGCTTGGGCATGCGCATATGGAGCGGCATCTGGCCGCCCTCGAAACCGGCGATGGCGACGCCCGAACGGGCCTTCTGACCCTTGACGCCGCGACCGGCGGTCTTGCCCTTGCCGGAGCCGGGGCCACGGCCAACGCGCATCCGACCCTTGGTGGAGCCTTCGCGCGGAGCGAGTTCATTGAGCTTGGACATTGTGCCTCTCCTCTGGAGATCTGCGCCCGGCGGGACCGGACTCGGCTTGAACAGGAACCGCCCGCCCCTGTTCGGGACGGGCGGTTTGACTTCAGTCGACAACTTCCACCATGTGGGCGACCTTAGCGATCATCCCGCGGATGGACGGCGTGTCCTCCAGGGTGGCCACCCGGCCCAGCTTGTTCAGCTTCAGGCCGGCAAGGGTCGCGCGCTGGTGGGCGGTCCGACGGATCGGGCTGCCGGTCTGGCGGATGGTGACGGTTTTCTTCTCGGCCATGACTAGCCCTCGATCGCTTCCGGCGCCGACGCTCCGTCCGCCCGACGGGCCAGGACATCGCTAACCTTCTTGCCGCGCTTGGCGGCGATCTGGCGAGGCGAAGACTGGACCTTCAGAGCTTCAAAGGTGGCGCGCACCATGTTGTAGGGGTTGGAGGAACCGGTGGACTTGCCCACCACGTCCTGAACGCCCAGGGTTTCAAGAACCGCCCGCATCGGACCGCCGGCGATGATGCCGGTGCCGGGAGGGGCCGAACGGACCATCACCTTGCCAGCGCCCCAACGACCATTGCCGTCATGGTGCAGGGTCCGGGATTCCCGCAGCGGAACGCGGATCATCGACTTCTTGGCCTCTTCGGTGGCCTTGCGGATGGCTTCCGGCACTTCACGCGCCTTGCCATGCCCAAAGCCCACGCGGCCCTTCTGGTCACCCACCACCATCAAGGCGGCGAAGGAGAACCGGCGACCACCCTTAACAGTGGCGGCGACGCGGTTGATGTGCACCAGCTTTTCGACGATGTCGCTGTCGGGACCGTCTTCCTGGGGGCGGTCGCGCCGGTCGCGACGTTCGCCGCGCTGTTGTTCACGAGCCATGATCGATCCCCTAGAAGTTCAGGCCGGCTTCACGCGCGGCATCAGCCAGCGCCTTGATCCGCCCATGAAAGATGTGACCGCCGCGGTCGAACACGACGTCCTTGACGCCCTTTTCCATCGCCCGCTCGGCAATCATCTTGCCAACCAGGGCCGCAGCATCCTTGTCGCCGCCGGACTTGCCTTCACTCTCGAGGGTGGAGGCCGCCGCCAGGGTGACGCCGCGCGCATCATCGATGACCTGAGCATAGATGTTCTTGGAAGAACGAAAGACGGTCAGGCGAGGACGGCCATTCGAAACGGCCTTGAGCCGGGTGCGAACGCGCCGGGCGCGCAGCTTGGTGAGTTCAGTCGGTGAAATAGGCATGGCTTACTTCTTCTTGCCTTCCTTGCGGCGGACCTTTTCGCCGGCATAACGCACGCCCTTGCCCTTGTAGGGTTCGGGCGGACGGATGCGGCGGATCTTGGCGGCGATTTCGCCAACCGCCTGCTTGTCGATACCGCTGATCGTGATTTCGGTCTGCTTGGGGACCACGAAGCTGACGCCAGCCGGGGGCGCCACCTCGACATCATGGGAGAACCCGAGCTGCAGGGACAGGGCGTCGCCCTTCAGAGCGGCGCGATAACCCACGCCGACCAGCTCAAGCTTCTGTTCGAAGCCCTGGGTCACGCCATGCACCATGTTGTCGACCAGGGTGCGGGACAGACCCCACATGCCGCGGGCGCGCTGGCTGTCGTCGCGGGGCGACAGGGTGATCTCGCCATTCTCGTGCTTGACGAGGACATCGTCGATCACGGTCCAGGAGAGCTGACCCTTGGGCCCCTTCACCGCAATGGTCTGGCCTTCCAGCGTGACTGTCACGCCGGCAGGAACCGCGACGGGCTTCTTTCCGATACGGGACATTCTAGTAGACCCTGCAGAGCACTTCGCCGCCAACATTGGCATCGCGGGCGGCGTTGTCGGACATGACGCCCTTGGGCGTCGACAGGATCGAGATTCCGAGGCCGTTCTTGATCGGCTTCAGGTCCTTGATCGAGGAGTAGACCCGGCGGCCGGGCTTGGACACGCGGGCAATCTCCGCGATGACCGGCTGGCCGTCGAAATACTTCAGCTCGATCTCGAATTCCGGGAAGGCGCCCGGCTTCTCGACCAGCGAATAGCCGCGGATGTAGCCTTCGTCGGCCAGCACATCCAGGACCCGCGCACGAAGTTTCGACGCGGGGGTCGAAACCTTGCCACGCTTGCGCATGGCGGCGTTCTTGATACGGGCGATCAGATCGCTCAGGGGATCGTTCATCGACATCTGATGGTCCTCACCAGCTCGACTTGACGAGACCGGGGATCTGGCCCTGGGAGCCAAGCTCCCGAAGCGCGATCCGGCTCATGCGGAGCTTGCGATAGTAGGCGCGCGGGCGCCCGGTGATTTCGCACCGGTTACGGATGCGGGTCGCAGAAGAGTTGCGCGGCAGCTTGGCCAGCTTGAGGCGCGCCTCGAAGCGCTCCTCCAGGGGCAGGCTCTCGTCGTTCGCCTGCTTCTTCAGCTCGGCGCGCTTGGAGGCCATCTGCTTGACGAGGGCCTTGACCATCTCGTTGCGGTTTACGGCGCTTTTCTTAGCCATGGTGTGCTTTCCTTCCCGCTTACGAGGTGAACGGGAACTTGAACTCTTTCAGGAGGGCCTTGGCCTCCTGATCGGTTCTGGCCGTGGTGCAGACGATGATGTCCATGCCCCACATCTGATCGATTTCGTCGTAGTTGATCTCCGGGAACACGATGTGTTCCTTCAGACCCATGGCGTAGTTGCCGCGACCATCGAAGCTCTTGCCGTTGAGGCCCCGGAAGTCCTTCACCCGCGGCAGGGCGATGGTGATCAGACGATCGAGGAACTCGTACATGCGATCGGCGCGCAGGGTCACCTTGGCGCCGATGGTCATGCCTTCCCGCACCTTGAACTGCGCAACCGAGTTGCGAGCCTTGGTCGGCATCGGCTTCTGACCGGTGATCGCCGCCAGGTCCTTCATGGCCAGGTTGGCCTTCTTGGAATCCGCGACAGCCTCGCCAATACCCATGTTCACGACGATCTTGTCGAGCTTGGGAATCTGCATCTCGTTGGTGTAGCCGAACTGCTCCTTCATCGCGGCCCGGATGCGGGCGCGATATTCGGACTTCAGTCGGGGCGTGTAAGCTTGCTCAGCCATTGATCACCTCGCCGGTCGTCTTGGCGACCCGCACCTTCTTGTCGCCGTCGATGCGGAAGCCGACGCGGGTCGGGTTGCCGTTGGAATCGACGATGGCCACGTTGGAAACGTGAAGCGGCGCTTCCTTGTTCTTGATGCCGCCCTGGGGGTCGCCCTGGGACGGCTTGGTGTGGCGCTGGGCGATGTTGATGCCGCTGACAACCACACGGTTTTCCTTGGGCGCAACGGCCGAGACGGTGCCCGTCTTGCCCTTGTCCTTGCCCGTCAGGACGATGACGCGATCGCCCTTCTTGATCTTGGCGGCCATTACAGCACCTCCGGCGCGAGGCTGATGATCTTCATGTGGTTCTTGGCGCGCAGTTCGCGCGGAACCGGTCCGAAGATACGGGTGCCGATCGGCTCGGCGGACTTGTTGACGATGACCGCCGCGTTCTTGTCGAAGCGGATCACCGAACCGTCCTTGCGCTTGATGGCCGACGAGGTGCGGACCACGATGGCCTGCAGGACGTCGCCCTTCTTCACGCGACCGCGCGGAATGGCTTCCTTGACGGAGACAACGATCTTGTCGCCGACATGTGCGTAGCGGCGCTTGGCCCCGCCCAGCACCTTGATGCACATGACCCGGCGGGCGCCAGAATTGTCGGCGACGTCCAGGTTAGTTTGCATCTGGATCATGGTTCAAACCTTCCAGACTTATGCCGAAGCCTTGGGAAGGACTTCCCAGGTCTTCAGCTTTGACTTCGGCGCACATTCAACGATGCGAGCACGCTCGCCGGCCTTGTAGACATTGGCCTCGTCATGGGCGTGGTACTTTTTCGACCGGCGCACAATCTTCTTCAGGACCGGGTGAACGATGGTCCGCTCGACCTTCACCACAACGGTCTTGTCGCCCTTGTCGGAAACGACAACGCCTTCGAGAATACGTTTCGGCATCTGTTGTCTCCTACGCCGCTTGCTTGGTGCGGAGCACGGTCTTGATGCGAGCGATGTCCTTGCGGATCTCGTTCACACGATGGGTCTTTTCGACCTGGCCCGTCGCCGCCTGGAAGCGCAGGTTGAACTGCTCCTTCTTCAGGTTCAGCAGGGTCTCGGCCAGCTGGTCAGGGGTCATGCCCCGGATTTGATCGATCTTCATGGCCTAGTGCTCCGCCGCGGCGTCGATACGCGCGACAATGCGGGTCTTGATCGGCAGCTTGGCAGCGCCGAGCTTGAGGGCGTCACGGGCGACATCGTCGGCGACGCCGTCGATCTCGAACATGATCCGGCCTGGGTGAACCCGGGCCGCCCAGTATTCCACCGCGCCCTTGCCCTTGCCCATGCGGACTTCGGCAGGCTTGTCGGTGACGGGCAGGTCCGGGAAGATCCGGATCCAGACCCGGCCCTGACGCTTCATGTGGCGGGTGATCGCGCGGCGGGCCGCTTCGATCTGCCGGGCGGTGATGCGCTCCGGTTCCACGGCCTTGAGGCCATAGGATCCGAAGTTCAGCAGGGTGCCGCCCTTGGCCGTGCCGTGGATACGGCCCTTGAAGGCCTTCCGGTATTTGGTTTTCTTAGGTGACAGCATGGAATTTACGCCTCAGCTCCGCGACCGCGATCGCGGCGGGGACCACGGGGACCACGATCGTCGCGATCACGTCCGCCGCCCTCGCCCGCCGGGCCCGACTCGCTGGCCAGACGCTTGTCCAGGGCCATCGGGTCGTGATCCAGCACCTCGCCTTTGAAGATCCAGGTCTTCACGCCGATGATGCCGTAGGTGGTCTTTGCTTCCGCAAAGCCATAGTCGATGTCGGCCCGCAGGGTATGCAACGGCACGCGGCCCTCGCGGTACCATTCCATCCGTGCGATTTCGGCTCCGCCCAGACGACCCGAAACGTTGATCCGAACGCCCTTGGCGCCCAGACGCATGGTCGACTGCATGGTGCGCTTCATGGCGCGGCGGAAAGCCACCCGGCGCTCGAGCTGCTGGGCGATATTCTCGGCCACCAGCTGCGCGTCGGTTTCGGGCTTGCGGATCTCGACGATGTTCAGATGCACCTCGGCAGAGGTCAGGGCCGACAGGTCCTTGCGGAGCTTGTCGATATCAGCGCCCTTCTTGCCGATGATGACGCCCGGACGGGCGGCATAGATGGTGACCCGGCACTTCTTGTGCGGACGCTCGATGATGATCCGCGAGATTCCGGCCTGGTAAAGGCGCTTCTTCAGCTCACGGCGGACCTTGATGTCCTCATGCAGCAGGCGCCCGTACTCCGGACCGTCGGCGAACCAGCGGCTGTCCCAGGTGCGGTTGATACCGAGCCGAAGCCCGATCGGATTGACTTTCTGACCCATCAGGCGGCCTCACCCAGCTCGCGGACCACGATGGTGATCTCGGAAAATGGCTTCTCGATCCGCGACGCGCGACCGCGAGCACGCGGCGAGAAACGCTTCATGATCAAGTTCTTGCCCACGAAGGCTTCGGCGACGACAAGGCTGTCGATGTCGAGGCTGTGGTTGTTCTCGGCGTTCGAGATGGCGGAATAGAGCGCCTTGCGGACGTCCTTGGCGATGCGCTTGTGGCTGAATTCCAGCTCGTTCAGCGCCCGCTGCACCCGGAGGCCGCGGATCGACTGGGCGACCAGGTTCAGCTTGCGGGCCGAGGTGCGCAGGGTGCGCAGCTTGACCATCGCTTCGGCTGCCGGCAGGCGGCGTTGAGTCTTGGGCTTGCTCATCGCCTTACTTTCTCTTCGCCTTCTTGTCGGCTGCGTGGCCGGGGAAGTTGCGCGTCGGCGCAAACTCACCGAACTTCATGCCGACCATGTCTTCCGACACCAGAACGGGGATGTGCTTCTGACCGTTGTGGACGCCAAACGTCAGGCCGACAAATTGCGGCATGATGGTCGAGCGTCGCGACCAGATCTTGATCACGTCCTTGCGGCCGCCGGCTTGGGCCGCATCGGCCTTTTTCAGCAGGTAGCCGTCGACGAACGGACCTTTCCAAACGGAACGGGTCATCTCTAGCGGGCCTTCTTGGCTTTGTGACGGCTACGGATGATGAACTTGTCCGTGGCCTTGTTCGTGCGGGTCTTGGCGCCCTTGGTCGGCTTGCCGGCCGGGGTCACCGGATGGCGTCCGCCGCTGGTGCGGCCTTCACCACCGCCGTGCGGGTGGTCGATCGGGTTCATGGCCACGCCGCGAACATGCGGACGGAAGCCCATGTGGCGAACCCGGCCAGCCTTGCCGAGGTTCTGGTTCATGTGGTCGGGGTTGGAAACCGCGCCCACCGTCGCCATGCAGCTGTCCTGGACCATCCGCAGCTCACCGCTGTTCAGGCGGATCTGCGCGTAGCCGGCATCGCGGCCGACCAGCTGGGCGTAGGACCCGGCCGAACGTGCAACCTGGCCGCCCTTGAGGGGTTTCAGTTCCACATTGTGGATGATGGTGCCGATCGGCAGGCCGCTCAGGGGAGCCGCGTTGCCTGGCTTCACGTCGACCTTGGCCGAGGCGATGATCTCGTCGCCGACCTTCAGACGCTGCGGGGCCAGGATATAGCTCAGCTCGCCGTCGGCATACTTGATCAAGGCGATGAAGGCCGACCGGTTAGGGTCGTACTCCATACGCTCGACCGTCGCCGGGACGTCGAACTTGCGGCGCTTGAAGTCTACCAGACGATAGAGACGCTTCGCGCCGCCGCCCCGGAACCGCACTGCGATCCGTCCGCCGCCGCCGCGTCCGCCCTTCTTGGTCAGACCCTCGACGAGGCTCTTTTCCGGGCGACCCTTGTGGAGTTCCGAGCGATCGACCAGGACCAGAGCGCGTCTGGACGGCGATGTCGGCTTGTAATGCTTGAGAGCCATGGTCTCAGAGCCCCGTGGTGATATCGATCGACTGGCCTTCAGCCAGGGTCACGATAGCTTTCTTGACGTCCGAGCGCCGGCCGAGCCGACCGCGGAACCGCTTGGTCTTGCCCTTGACGTTCAGGGTGTTGACCTTGGTGACGGTGACCTTGAACAGGGCCTCGACCGCCGCAGCGATCTCGTCCTTGGTGGCCTCGTTGGCGACCCGGAAGACCACCTTGTTCTGCTCGGAAAGCAGGGTGGCCTTTTCGGTGATCACCGGCGACAGGATGGTGTCGTAGTGACGCGCGGTGGCGACCATCACGCGGCCTCCTTCTGATCGGCGAAGCGGGCCGAGATGCCGTCGATGGCCGCCTTGGTCAGGACCAGGGTATGGCGACGCAGGACGTCATAGACGTTCAGGCCGGCATTGGGCAGCACATCGATGTTCGGGATGTTGCGGGCCGCCAGCTTGAAGTTGGCGTCCACTTCCGGACCCGCGATGAAAAGGGCGTTCTTCAGGCCCATCTTCTCGAGGGAGGCGCGCAGGGCGGCGGTCTTGGGCTCGGACAGGGCGACATCGTCGAGAATGACGAGCGAACCGGCCTTGGCCTTCGAGGACAGGGCATGGCGCAGGCCAAGAGCCCGGAACTTCTTGTTCAGGCCGAAGGCGTGGCTGCGGACGACCGGGCCGTGGGCCTTGGCGCCGCCGACGAACTGGGCCGCCCGGCGTGAACCGTGACGGGCGCCGCCGGTGCCCTTCTGCTTGTACATCTTCTTGCCGGTGCGGGAGACTTCGTTCCGCACCTGGATCTTGTGGGTGCCGGCCCGGCGCTTGGCCAGTTGCCAGGTCACGACGCGCTGCAGGATGTCGCCGCGGATGTCGTCGATGCCGAAGATGGCGTCGTCGAGATCCACCGAGCCGGCCGTGCCGCCGTCAAGCTTGATGACTTCGAGTTTCATTATTCGGCGCCTTCGACCGAGGCTTCGGGGGCCAGGGTCTCGTCGACCTGGGCCGCTTCGGCGGGGGTTTCAGCGGGGGCGGCTTCAAGACCGGCCTTGCGGAACGCGCCCGGCTTGGGGGCGTCTTCCGGGAGGGCCACCTTGATGGCGTCGCGGATCTTTACATAGGAGCCTTCCGAACCGGGGACGGCGCCCTTCACCAGGATCAGACCGCGGTCGGCATCGACCTTCCAGACGGTGATGTTCAGGGTGGTGACCGTTTCCTGACCCAGGTGCCCGGCCATCTTCTTGCCGGCGAAGGTCTTGCCGGGATCCTGACGCTGACCGGTGGAGCCGTGAGCCCGGTGCGAGACCGACACACCGTGGGTGGCCCGCATCCCGCCGAAGTTCCAGCGCTTCATGGCGCCGGCAAAACCCTTGCCGACCGTGATGCCCTGGATGTCGACCTTCTGGCCGGCCAGGAAGTGATCGGCGGTGAACTCGGCGCCGACGTCGATGAGGCTGGCCTCGTCAACGCGGAACTCGGCGACGATCCGCTTGGGTTCAACCTGCGCCTTGGCGAAGTGGCCGCGCATGGCGTTGGAGGTGTTCTTCGGCTTCTTGGCCCCGGCGCCCAGCTGTAGGGCGACATAACCATCCCGCTCCCGGGTCCGCTGGCCGGTCACCTGACAGCCGTCCAGGGACAGCACGGTGACGGGAACATGTTGGCCGGCTTCATCGAAGAAGCGGGTCATGCCAAGTTTCTTGGCGATCAATCCGGTACGCATCGGTTCGATCCCCTTACAGCTTGATCTCGACGTCCACACCGGCGGACAGGTCGAGCTTCATCAGCGCGTCCACAGTCTGCGGGGTGGGGTCGACGATATCGAGCACGCGCTTGTGCGTGCGGATTTCAAACTGCTCGCGCGACTTCTTGTCGACGTGGGGCGAGCGGTTGACGGTGAATTTTTCAATCAACGTCGGCAGGGGGATTGGCCCCCGGACGGTCGCGCCGGTTCTCTTGGCCGTGTTGACGATCTCGCGTGTTGAATGGTCCAACACGCGGTGGTCAAAGGCCTTGAGCCGGATGCGGATGTTCTGACGATCCATATCGCTCTTCTATTCCCCAACAGACGGCGGAACCGCCCGCGTGATCTCGAACCATTTCAAAGACCGGCCCGAACCCTTCCGAAAAAGAGTTCAGATACGCGTACGTCCGCAAAAAACGACAGGCCCGCGCAGGTCGCCCTGCGAGGGCCTTCAAGCCAGAAGCACCGAGTGCGCCTCTGGTCGTTCCGCGAACCGCGTCTGCCCTAAGGCACAGCCGGTCCAACAGGAGGGCGGCTTCTACCCGCCGATTCCGCCTGCGTCAAGGCTCGCGGAACCAGCAAGTTGAAGCCCGGCCACTAATTCCGGTCCATATCGAAGGGACCGACATGCACCCCGCCCGAACCCATGACAGACTTGGACACTGGACCATTGACCCTGGTCACCCAGACATCTCCGGAACCCATGAAGCTGGCGTCCACCGAGGCGGCCTCCCCGGCGATCCGGACATCGCCCGACCCGGCTATGGAGACATCGACCTTGCCGGTCTTGCCACCATAGACCCGGATGTCTCCGGAACCGGCAATGGAGACGTCCAGCGGGCCGTCGAGTCTGGCCATCCGGACATCGCCGGAGCCGGCTATGCTGATATCGGCCATGCCGGAAACGGCCTGGGTCCGGGTGTCGCCCGAGCCCGCCACACTGAGGTCGAGGGCGCCCGCCGATCCGGCCAGGATATTGCCGGACCCGGCCTGGCTGATGTCGAGCCGGCCCGCGACATTGGCGATCGTCCAGTCGCCGCAACCGGCATTGGCAAATTCGACACTGGCAGCCCGGCCGATGGAGCCGAACACCGCACCGCCCACGGATAGATCAACCTTGCGCGGGGAGTAGATGATGACCTCGGGCATCCTGGCAAAGCCCACGGTTCCAATGCCCTTCACATCGACGGACGCCTTGTCGCCGTCGCCCCGGCAGTTGCGGATCCGGTTCCAGCGCAGGTCGCCGTCGATCACCAGGGTGTCGCCCTTGCGGGAGACCTTGAGCGGCAGGTCGGGGCTGTGGGTGCGGATGACGACCTTCACGTCCTGGCGGTCAGATGGCACGACAATGACGCGGGCGACCGCGTTCTTGATCTGGACCGACCGTTCCGCCGCGCTGGCGCCCGCGGCGGTGGCTGTAGCAGCCGCCAGGACGGAAAGACCCAGAAGGGCAGGGATTATTGTGGATCTTGCTTCACGGCGCACGACGATGGGCTCCCTCAGACTGTGGATCCAAGGCTAGGACCGCCGGCGCCGCAAGGCAGCTTAATTCGAGGTCATGACCAGAAGTTCACGCTGCCGAGCGTTCGCTTTCGGAGAGCGCGAAGGACCGTTCATAGTCCTTGATCAGGTTGGGAACCAGATTGGCCTTCTTGATGGCCAGGGAGGCTGCCCAGAGGGCGGCCCGGGCAAGAGCGGGGGTTGCGTCCATCGCGGCGGGCTTGAGGCCCCAGCGGCGCAGCGCGCCGTTCGCAAAATGGGCCCCGCGCAGGAGGCGCGTTTCCCAGGTCTGGAAATCCAGGGACAGGGAAACATTGAAGACACCCTGGTTCTCGACCCGGTGAGGCGCATAGAGCGGCCAGGTCAGGGCCTGGCCAGGCTGGAGTTCGACGATCCGTGCATTGTCGTCATAGGCGAGCCGATAGGGCAGCTCCTCGGCCTGGACCCGCATGATGACGTTTTCGACCGAGGGCTGCGGAAGATGGGCCTCATCCGTGGGATAGACCCACAGTCGCTTGACGCCGCGCATGTGGAACAGGACCACGCCCGCCGCGTCGAAGTGATACGGAACCTTGGTCTGGGGAGACGAGAGGATCAACTGGCCGGTGACCTTGATCGGGCGAACGCCGAGGTCCTGCGCAATGGCTTCGAAGGCGGGCTGAATATGCCGCCAGAGGTCGGGATGCGCCTCATGGGCATCGCGGAGGTTGACCCAGACCCGACCGCCCTTGATGGCCTCCAGCAACGTCGCTCCATCCGCCCTGCCCCGCTCCCCGGTGGCCAGGCTGACCTGACCTTCAGCGTCATAGCTATAGGCGTTGATGTCGAGCAGTTCAGCCGGATAGCGGTCCAGAAGCGCCGACAGGGCGTCATCCTCCACCAATCCGCTGTGATGGATCTGATGATCATAGAGCTTGGGCTGGGAGAGCCAGGTCATGGGCAGGGTCTCACGTGGAAAGGGCGCCGGGCGCAACGGCGCTCGCGACAGGTTGGTTTCTGTTACGGCCAAGCATGGCCGAGGCTGCCGCAGTGACGGCCCTGACCCGACCGAGCGCCGTGGTCTCGCAGGCATCGATGACCGCCCAGCGGCGACGGACGCTTTGGGCCAGCGAACCGCTGACCAGACCCGCACCGGCTTCGATCGCGGAAGTGGCGCCCGCCAGGGTGGCCGCCAGATTGACGGCCTGCATCAGACCGGCCGGCAGGCTTGCGCCTTCCCAGACCTCGCGCGTGTCATTGCAGAAGTATTTCTTGTAGGCCTCGCCTTCGAACCCGAAGTCGAACCGGCGGACACCGTGGGCCGCCCTGGCCTGCATGGTGTCCATGCTGAGAAGCATGCCCGGCGAATAACGCGAGGCTTCCGCCTCATAGGCCGGAATCCAGAAATGATAGTGGTTTCCGCCCTGAAGTCCCAGTTCGTAGGCCATGGGCCGATCGTCGGCCGATAGCACCGCCAGACGAACGCCGAAGGCTGGGTCCGGATTGGCTTTCAGCGCCCGGAGCAGATCGGCGGTCCAGCCACAGTCAAAAATGTCGTGTCGCCGCGAGCGGTGGTATTGCTCCTGCTTGAGTTCGATCAGGCGATCGAAGTGCTCCGGAGCTGCAGTCTCCACGTCCACGCGGACGGCGCCAAGGTCCCGCTCCATGGACCTGTGACTACGGTCCTTGTCCTTGAAGAACTTCGAGAAGGCTGCGCGGCGATCCCGGATGTAGGCGTCCCATCCCTGCGGCAGGTCGGCAATCAGGGTCCGGGCGCTGGTCAGGGCCTGGCTCGCCCTGGCCGGCCCGGTCCACCCCGTCACTGTCAGCGACCTGGCGCCGAGCAGACTGGTCACCTCATCGATCGCCAGCGCCTCCTTCGGGGCGGAGATCACGCCATGATAGTCATTGATGGGCGCGCCCAGCGGCTGGGCTGCGCGGCCGCGACGTTGGTGGGGGAAGAAACCCACGATCTCACCGGCCCTGTGAAACACCGCCAACCGGGCGCCCGGGGCGATCTGACCGGCAATCGCCGTGAAATCCGGATGAAAGAAGGGCGACTCATAGTCGGCACGACCTGCCGTCCAGCCAAGCCACAACGCCCGTTCCGAGGCGCTCAGTCCGTCTGTCCCGATGTAGTCAACACTGATCGGTCGGTCCAAATCGGCGCCCTCTGGTCCTTCTGACCCAGCGCCCCGCAAGGGGCATGCCGAGGACAGTTAGAGTGACACCACCAAGGCGAGGTTAAACTGGCCGGCCGCGGACGCAAAAAACCCTCCGGCGGTATCCGCCGGAGGGTTTCGTGGGTCTTTGAGCCTTCGGGAGGCTGAAGGCCTATTCGACGATCTTGCTGACCACGCCGGCGCCGACGGTGCGGCCGCCTTCACGG
>Ga0164294_10000367_pt1 | contig 42250 bp, 40 predicted proteins | sample GEODES005metaG_FD_111479 | JGI IMG/M metagenome (GOLD analysis project Ga0164294, IMG submission 111479) | Oligotrophic lake water microbial communities from Sparkling Lake, Wisconsin, USA - GEODES005 metaG | ecosystem: Environmental > Aquatic > Freshwater > Lake | place: USA: Sparkling Lake... | reverse complement strand
GTTGGTCTTGCCCTGCATGTTGAAGTCGCCCGCGATGAAGATACGGCCCTTTTCGCTCACCGGCAGATCGTAACGGCCGCTGAGGTTCAGGTTATACTTCGGCGCGTTCGGGAACGGATTGCCGTTGATCTGCGCGAAGTAGTTGGTGCCCACGCGCACGGTCGGGTTGAGCACCGTCTCGGCAAGCACGCCACCGGCCGCACCGGCCTGGACGTAAACGCCGCTGTCCTTGATCTCGGTGTGCAGCAGACTGAAGCCGACGTTGAACTTCAGGTTGCGCACCGGCTTCGCCTCGAGCTCGGCTTCCAGGCCGTAACCCACGCCCTTGTTGGCATTGAACAGCACGCCGTTGCCGTTGCTGTCGTTGCCGTTCAACTGCATGTTCTTCACGGTGTAGTAGAAGCCGGTCAGGTTGAAGTGGACCGCCTTGTCGAGCATCGCCGTCTTCACGCCCGCTTCGAAGCTGGTGTTCGTCTCCGAATTGGCGGTGGTGTAGGCCGATCCGAACACGGCCGAGCGACCCTGGACCGTCGGCCCACGGAAGCCGCGAGCGGCACGCGCATACAGGCTGACGTCGTCGGTCGCCTTGTAGAGCAGGCTCGCATCCCAGCTCGGCTTGGTATCGGACAGGCGGCAGGCGAACGCCGTGCCGCAGCTGTAAGACGATCCCGGCGCCGTCGCCGGCACGGACAGCGTCGCGCTGTTCGGGTGCAGGACGAGGTTCGTGTACTTGGTGTCCTTGGTCACGCGCACGCCGCCGGTCACCGTCAGCTTGTCGGTCAGCTGATAGCTGGCCTGGCCGAACAGCGCCCAGCTGGTGTTGATGTTGCGCAGCAGCACGAAGTTGTTCGGGTTGGGCGCGGTGCCGAGCGAATTGTTGAGCAGGAAGAAGCCGCGCTGATCGAACTCGGTGTTGTCGCGGCTATCGAAATAGATGCCGCCGACCTGCCACTTGAACGGGCCGGTATCGGGGCTGGCGAGGCGGACTTCCTGGGTCCACTGGTTCAGGCCGTGAACGCGGCCCTGCGATTCACCGAAGCCGAACGGCGCGCCGCCCGGGGTCAGCGGGAAGAGCGCGCCCGCGCCGCCGTCGGTATCGCCGCGGCTGAAGCCCGAAAGATGCTCCCAGCCGGTGATCGAGGTGATCGTCGCGCCGCCGAGATCGTAGGTCGCCTTCAGAGAGGCGCCATGCGTCTTGTAGGCCTGCACGTTGTTCTGCGCTTCGTCATAGGCGACCTGGCCGCGATCGAAGTTGTGCGGCACGGTGTTGGTGCCCTGGATGATCGAGCCGCGATAGAAGATCGACGCGTTGCCGTCATAGTCGCGATAGTGGCCGGACAGGCGCACGCTCAGGTTTTCGGTCGGGTGGGCAAGCACCTGCAGGCGCACGTCGCGCTCGTTGAAGCCGCCCATCACGTTGTGGCCGGGCACGGTGCCGTCGTCGGACACGCCGGTGTAGGTGTTGCTGATCCAATTGTCGCGGTGCTGGTAGAGGCCCGACAGGCGGAAGCTGATGCTGCCGTCCTTGGTCAGCGGACCGCCGACGCCGGCATCGACGTTGACGCTGTTCTTGGTGCCGTAGCTCGCCGAGCCCTGGCCCTGCCACGTCGATGTCGGCTGCGCGGTGTCGAACTTGATGATGCCGGCGGTCGTGTTGCGGCCGAACAGCGAGCCCTGCGGGCCCTTGAGCACTTCGACCTGGGCGGCGTCGAACACGGGGTTCGACTTCAGCACGACATGCTCCTCGACGATGTCGTCCTGGATGATCGTCACCGGCTGCGAAGCGCCGAGATAGAAATCGATGTTGCCGAGGCCGCGAATGTAGAAGCGCGGGAAGATACGGCCGGTCGATGTCTCGACATAGAGGCTCGGCACCTTGCCCGAGAGCGACAGCAGCGTGTCGGTGCCGGCGGCGTGGAAATCCTGCAGTTGCTCGGCCTTCACGACCGAAACCGCGATCGGCACGTTCATCGCATTCTCGACGCGGCGCTGCGCGGTCACGACGATCGCATCATCGGCGGCATCGGTAACTGCGGGGGCTGCAACGGCCGTCTGGGCGTGCACGGCCACCGGAGCGGCGACCAGCGCCGAAATGCCGGCGAGCAAGCGGACGCTAACTTTCGAAATCTTCATGAGTCTGACGTTCCCTGAATCTGTTGTGGTCGCACGATCGACCGAGCGGCCGTCCGCCGCTGCTTCCTGCCCCCTAGGCCGTGACGATTGTGTTGCAACGCAAAATAGTCGCCCGCCTGCCGAGTTGGGCGGACTGTTGCCGATTGGGCACGATACCGAAACGGCCCGCTGCGCTGCCGAGGTCAGTGCACAGGCGCTGGCGCCGCGGGCTTTGCGAGATAGATCGGCGCGAGCCGGTCGTAGATCGCATTGGCATCGAGCAGCCGATCCTTGTCCCCGGCGATCTCGGGCGGCAGCGCCTTGGGATCGACGAACCGGACGTCCAGCTCGGTCTTGTATCCGGCGGGGCGAGAGGCGATCGGGATATGGCCCATCCCCGAATAGGTCGTCAGCGTCCGCCGGTAATCGCGGCGTCCCTGGATCAGCAGCGCGGGCTTGCCCGCCGCCCGGGCAAGATCGGCCGCGCGCAGCAGCGTCAGCTCCTCGACCGCCGGGGCGGAGGTCAGCTCACCGAGGAATTCCACCTTGGTGACGCCGGTCGCGTCGTCGGTCTTCGATTTGAAGCCCTCCGCCGAAGCACCGAGGAAGCCGACGAAGAAGCCGGGCGCGGCCTGCGCATAAGAGGCCATCCGGCTGCTGAGTTCGGGCGTCGGCATCGCCTGACGGAGCGCCGCGATGTTGAGCTTCTCGGCGTGCCGGTCCGCGTCGAGCTGCTTCGTCAGCGGTTCGATATCGGGCGCGAGGCTACGCTGGTCGGCGGGAAGCGCGGTGCGCAGCGCCGTCGTGAGATCGACGGCGATCGCGCTCGGCGGCAGTTCCTTGCCCACGATCGCCTTCAGCGCTTCGGTCGGGCGATGCTCGGCCAGCGCGATACGCGCTTCCGCGAACGATCCCCACAGCGCCTGCAACTTGGTCAGCTGCTCGACGACCACAGCCGGCGTGGGCAGGCCGGGCGGCGTAGCGGAAGGCGTGGTCGGCGCGGCGATCACCATCGCCTCGGCGGCCTTCTGCTTGTTGCGTTCGAGCAGAGCTTTGGCCTCGCCGGGCTTGCCCGTCGCAGCCAGGGCGTAAGCCGCCTGCGCCGAGAAGACGATCGAGCGCGCCAGTTCGGTCGCGTTGACGAGGATGGCGACCTGTCCCGCCCCCTGCGTCACGGGCGCGTCGAGCTTGGGATAAGCGAGGTGAAGCCGCGGATAGACCGACGCCGCCGCCTCGAAACTGCCCTGCTTGATCAGCGTCGCGAACAACGGGATCATCGCATCGGGGTTGAGCGGGACCAGCGCGAGATAAGGGGAATCGCCCTTGATCGGGCGCGAAGCCTGGATGATCGCGGCCGCCACCGTCTGGATCGATTGGCTGTAGGGGCGCTGCGCTGCCGCCTGCGCCGCCAGCGAACGGGCCTGCTCGTCCTGTCCCTTGATGTGTAGCGCGACCGCGCGAACGAGCGTCAGCGAGAGGCCGAGGCTGCGATGGTAGGACAGGTCGCTTTCGAGCGGCGCACCGGCGGCCTCGGCCGCATCCAGATCGGCGAGCGCGGCGTCGACTTGATCCAGCTCCAGTTCGGCCAGCGCCTTGGCGCGCAGCAGATTCACCCGCCGATAGGCCTGCTCGGGTTTCAGCTTCGGGCTCGCCAGTGCCAGCGTGCAGGAATCGAGGATGTGCTGCGCCGCCGCCTTCGCATCATAATAATAGGTGCGCGAATCCTCCGCCGCGATCGAGAGGCCGTCGACGCTGCTCCCCGGAGCCCGCAGATTGTCGCATCGGTCGAACGGGTGCTTTTCCACCACCGTATCGGCGAGCGCCGCCGTCGACGCGAGCGCGCACGCCAAAGCCAATCTGATCACTTCACTCCCCCCACGCATTATTGTCCAAGCCATTCATGGGCATAGCCCTAAGGCGAACGGTGCCATGGTGATGGCTCGCCCCGATCATCGCAAGCTGAACTTGATCCAAATGACGGTTTGCCCACAGTAAGGGCCGTGAGCCAGACCTTCACTCGCCCCCTGCCCGCCGCCGCCGATCTCTATGGCGATCTCGAGCCTGCGCCGCAGGTCAGCTGGCGTATCTATCTGCCGGGGTTGCTGGTCACCGTGCTGGCGGCGCTCGCATCGGGCTATCTCGCGGATCATTATGGCGCGCCGCTGACGCTGATGGCGCTGCTGATCGGGCTGGCGCTCAATTTCCTCGGCGCGGACGAGCGGCTGCAGCCCGGCCTCGCCTTCTCCTCGCGGACCTTGTTGCGGATCGGCATCGTGCTGGTCGGCGCGCGGGTGACGCTCGCGCAGGTCGCCGGGCTCGGGCCGGTCGCGCTGATCGCCTTGCTCGTGATCGTGGGCGTAACGGTCGGCGCCGGGATCCTCGCGGCCAGGCGGTTCGGCTTCGATGCCTCGTTCGGCGCGCTTGCCGGGGGCTCGGTCGCGATCTGCGGGGCCTCGGCGGCGATGGCGCTGGCGACGGTGCTCGGCGAACGCCGCATCAACCAGGCACAGCTGGCGCTGGTGCTGGTCGGCATCTCGGCGATGAGCGCGGCGGCGATGGTGCTCTATCCCGCGCTCTGCCACCACCTCGCCTTCAGCGATCGCCAGGCCGGCTTCGTCCTCGGCGCCTCGATCCACGACGTCGCCCAGTCGATCGGCGCCGGTTATGCCTTCTCGCCCGCCGCGGGGCAGAATGCGACGATCGTGAAGCTCACCCGCGTGGCGATTCTGGCACCATTGCTCGCGGTGGTCGGATACTGGCTGGCGGACAAGAAGGCCGCGAAATCGAGCCTCGGCCTGCCGTGGTTCGTCGTCGGCTTCTTCGTGCTGGCGGCGATCAACTCCACCGGCATCGTCCCCGAAGTCGCCAGCCAGTCCGCAACGCAACTCGCGACCGGCCTGCTCGCCTGCGCCGTCACCGCCACCGCGATCCGATCGCCGATGCAGAGCCTGCTCAGCAGCGGCCTGCGCCCCTTCCTGATCATCCTCGCCGCGAGCCTGGTGTCGCTGGCCTTGTCCTGCCTAGCAGCCTTCTTCCTCGTGCGTTGAACCGACTCCCTCACTGTTGCTAAGAGCAAGGTTGGGGTTGCGGGGAAATCGCGTGGCGGAAGCGGTAAGGCTGGTTGTCTGGGATCTGGACGAAACCTTCTGGAAAGGCACTCTCACCGAGGGCGGCATCGAGGAATATGTCCGCGCGCATCACGATATCGTGATCGAACTCGCGCGCCGCGGTATCATGAGTTCGATCTGTTCGAAGAACACACCGGCAGATGTCATACCCATCCTCGAGCGCGAGGGGATCGCCGACTATTTCATCTTTCCCAGCATCTCCTGGGAACCAAAGGGCATGCGTCTCGCGCAGCTTGTGGAGACGGTTCAACTGCGCGCACCGACAGTCATGTTCATCGACGACAATCCAAATAATCGTGGGGAAGCGGTGGCGATCGTTCCGGGCCTTCAGATCGAAGACGAGACCTTCATTCCAAAAATGCTCGACGACCCGCGCTTCAAGGGCAAAGAAGACAAGGACCTTTCCCGCCTTCGCCAATACAAGTTGCTGGAAGAGCGTAAGCGAGACGAAGAGCAGACCAAGGGTGGAAACGAGGCGTTTCTGCGTGGTTGCGACATACGTATCCACATCGAATATGACGTCGAATCCCACTTGGATCGTGCGATCGAGTTGATCAATCGGACCAATCAGTTAAACTTTACAAAGCGACGATTACCAGAAGACATTTTGCTAGCAAGAGAGGAGCTTAAAAAATCGATCTCGGGAGGATTCGGGCGATTCGCGGGCCTGATCCAAGTCGCCGACAAATACGGAGACTATGGTTTCGTCGGTTTTTTTCTTCGAGCAGGAATGCGACATGTAGTCGACGGACAGGTCGCTACGGCATCTCTCCTTCATTTCTGCTTTTCATGCCGTACGCTAGGCATGGGTATAGAAGAGTGGGTCTATAAACGCCTAGGTTGGCCGGAACTCCAAGTTGTCGGCGAAGTGCTTACCGATCTCACGCAAAGGCGAGAGATTGATTGGGTTCGTGAAGTTGGTTCAATTGCCGATACATCCGTCGCGGACGAACCGCTGGCGCCGCAAATCGTGCTTCATGGTGGCTGCGAGACCGCGGTGCTCGGTCTATATCTGCAGCGCTTGACCAAGCAACTTGACGTCCACGGCAGTTACGTTGCGAACGGCATCTTCGTAAGCGGGAATGTCGCGTCGTACGTCGCGAACATACCCGACCGCGATCCGGCCAGTTTCGCTGAGGAATGCCAAACGCTGGGCCTAGCTGCCGAGGCGGAGATGGGAGACGTTTTTTCAGAAGCCCAGCAAGGCGCCCTCTTCGTTGCGAACTTTGCTTCCGATGCCGGTGCAGGCTTTCGAATCCGACACAAGAAATACGGTTGGATTTTTCAGCTGTCCCCAGACGGTCTCAACGGAGCCTTCCCGTTGTCCGAAGAGGCGTTGGAGGCACAGTTGGAGGCTAATCGCGATCAACTTTCGGCTGCGCGGGTCGACGAAATCAAACGGATCAACCGGCATCTCGCCACGAACTATGAGGTTCTGCCCGAAAGGACCGACAACGAGGCGGCCGAGGAAATCCGCGAGGTTGCCAGGCGAATTCCGCAAGGGTCTCGGTTCATCATCATCCTTCCTCACGATCAGGAGCGATGGAACGGCACGATTAAGGAGATGCCGTCCATGCTGGCCTACGCGCAATTGGCGGAAAGGGCGATCGCCGAATTCCCGTACGCCACAACCGTGCGGATCGGGGACGTCCTGCAGGGCACTGACGAGATCGCGGACGTCAATCACTATGTTCGCGAGGTCTACGTCCGCCTGGCCGATCGGATTCGGGAAATTGCGCCTGAAATTCCTGCGCGCGAAGACAGTCACGTGGCCCGTAACCTGCCAGCTCCCGCGCAGTTGCTGCCGCTGCGTTCTCCTGAATTAATATACACGTCGGATACGATCCGAGTTACTCGCAATTTCGCGGGCACCCCAGATCAGATTGTGGTTGCATTTCAATCTTGGAATCCTGAACCGAGCTTCGATGTCCCGCCTTTCGGCGATGGTTTCCTTCACGAGCTCGGGGTAGCCGGCGTTTTCGTAACCGTCTCGGCCAATCACTGGTATCAAACGCCCGATATGGGCGCCGCAGTAGCTGCGATACTACGCGTAACTAACGGTGCTAGTCTCTTGCTTTATGGCTCTAGCATGGGGGGATACGCAGCGTTGCTCTACAGTGGGCCGCTGAAGGCGAAAACAGTCTTGGCGATCAGCCCGCAATATTCAATCGACCGAGAAAAAGTCCCTTTCGAGCAGCGATGGGCGGAAGAAGCGGCTTCGCTTCGGTTTGACCGGGATAGCATGGCGACCAGCCTGAATCTCGAAGCGAACATCGTCGTGTTATATGATTCCTGTACTCAAGACGCGCTGCATGCGCGTGCAACGGGGGAACACGGCTCCAACGTCAAGTTAGTCCCTGTACCGTTTGGGGGCCATCCTGTTTTCGATGTCCTTCTCGATACGAAGGTCATGAAGAGAATTTTCAACGGTCTTTTGACAGGTCGAATGGGCTCGCTTGAAATACGTGATCTCATCCGAAGAGAATGTCGCCAAAGCCCTCTCTATTGGGCCGCAATGGGCAGGAAAATCTTTCGACGCCACCCAGAACGAGCTATTAAATGCCTTGCGCGTGCAGAAACGCTGGAGCTGAGCAATCCGCGCCTCGGCCATCCTATCGGACACTTGCGTCATTTGATCGAACATGAATTGCCCGACGATCTTAGACCACTTCTAAGAGCGATTGAGGAAAAGACACAAGCGCTGGACTTCGACGTCGCTCAAGGCGGAAATGGGGATCAGATTTTGGGTCGGGGCTGGGCAACCGCGGAAGGGGATGGCTGCTGGGCGCTCGGCGATGTAAGCGAGTTGATGCTGCCTTTGTCGCCTCGTTACGACGGAGCGCTTATCGTCACCATCCACGTTCCATTTCTTTTCCTTATGGGTGACGTAAAAGCTCAAGAACTGATCATCGTGGCCGGACAGCACCAGCTTTTTCGCCAGCGACTGACGGAGTCGGAAGTCATTCGCTTGGAGATACCACGCGAAGCTCTGCCGACGATCGCTAAGCCGAACGACGATCATATCGTGCTATACCTTCTGCATCCCGATGCGATCTCGCCCAAGGACGTCGGGCTCAACCCCGACAAGCGACGTTTGAGTTTGATGATCCGCAAGATCGGAATCCGTTACGTCGACTGAATAGACGTACTCGAAAACTTCTTTTTTGCCTGCGGAGCGGCGCGATGAGTAAAGTTAACGCTGTTTCGATTGCCCCAGGTCTCTCCCTGATGATCGATATTGACCAGTTTCCTGCTGACAGCGAAACGGTGGAGAAGCTGTTCCAATCAATCATTGGCCGTCCGATCAACAATGACAGTTGGAAAGCGGAGCAGAATAATCGCCATTCGATCAACGGTTTCATCCGTCAGTTCGTTAACTCTGAAGAATTCAGGCTCCGGTTTGCGCAGCGGTATCACTTGGAAGTTCCAAATCCCGATCTCATCCCCGACCCCGCCTATCGCACCCCGTCGCTCGGCACGATCGCGCGCCCGCGCCGCATTTTCGTGATCGGCAGCTGTATGACCAACGCCTGGAACGAGGTGATCGAGGCCGAGAATCCCGGCCTCAAGGTCGACAGCCAGCTCTTCAACAACGCTTCGGAGCTTGAGGATCTGCCGATTGATCAGATCCGCGAGACAGGTTTCGCGATCATCCAGATCCCGCTCCGCTCGATCCTGCACGAGGCCGAATATTTCAATGCGGCGGTGTCGGACGAAGGCCGCGAGCAGCTCGCTCGGGTGTTCGATCAGTGCGTCGATCGCCTGCGCCGCAATCTGAAGGCGGCTCTAAAATACAACCATCAGGCCGGCCTTCCCTGCTTCGTCCTCAATTTCGCGACGCCGCAGCGCAATCCGCTCGGGCTGCTGATGCCCAAATATGATCTGACCAACCTCAGCTACTTCATCGGCGAGCTGAACCGCGCACTCTACGATCTGATCGCTGAGGAAAGAGCGGTCCACATGATCGACTTCGACGAGATCGCCGCGACGCTGGGCAAGCGCCATGTCAGCGACGAGATGGTCAATCATTTCAACCATGGCTCTTTCCTCGCGGACAGCAAGTGGGAACATGATATCGAGCTGACCCCGCACGGCTCTTCCGATGCGCTCTTCAAATCGAAACGCGTCGCTATCATCCTTGCGATATTCAACGAGGCGCTCTCGGCGTTCCACACCATCTCCGCCACCGAAAAGGTGAAGCTGGTCATCTTCGATCTGGACGGCACCTTGTGGCGTGGCGTCGCGGCCGAGCATGAAAGCGTCAACGAGCGGCATAGCGAAGCATGGCCGCTCGGCATCGTCGAGGCGGCCGCCTTCCTCAAGAAACGCGGCATCCTCGTCGCCATCGCCTCCAAAAACGATCCCGACACGGTAGCCCGGATCTGGACCGAACTTTATGAAAAGCGCTTTGCGTTCTCAAACTTCGTCAGCCGAAAAGTCTCCTGGGATCCGAAGGTCAACAGCATCGCGGAGATTCTTGCCGAGACCAATCTACTGCCGGGCAACGTCCTGTTCGTCGACGACAATCCGGTCGAGCGCGAGCAGGTCAAACTCGCCTACCCACAGATGCACGTCATCGACGGTCCGATCCTCAGCTGGCGTCGCTCGCTGCTCTGGAGCACCGAGACGCAGGTCCCTTACGTCACCCAGGAATCCGCGAACCGTACCGCCTCGATCCAGTCGATGATCCAGCGCGAAGGGCTTCGCAAGGAGATCGACCCCGAAGAGTATCTCGCCAGCCTCGGCGTCCAGATCCGCATCGATCGGATCGCCGGCGCCAGCGACCCTCGATATGCCCGCGCGTTCGAACTGCTCAACAAGACCAACCAGTTCAACATCACAGGTGCACGCTGGAGCGAGCAGGATGTCGAAGCGCTCTTCGCGGCAGGCGGCTGCCTCCTTGCCGCAGACGTCTCCGATCGACTGAGCGACTATGGCCTCACCGCAGTAATGGTCGTGCGTGACGGGGAGTGTCTGCAATTCGTGATGAGCTGCCGCGTATTCGGCCTTCGCGTCGAATATGCGATGTTTGATCGATTCCTGAAGGAGGCTTCGGGTCGAAAGCGCACGATCAGCTATGTGAAGACCGCCAAGAACGGTCCCTCGCGCAAATTCTTCGAAAGCCTCGGCCTGTCGCTCGACAAGGCGATCGAGATCGGCGCCTCCGCCCGGTTCACGCTTGCGGCCGATTATGTGATGCCCACCCAACTGGCGGCCGGGGTGAGAGTGGCTTGAACAACTCTCGACACGTCCTAACTTATGGGAAGGCGCAGGTTTGGCGTAAGCCAGTTTGTCGCAACAATATTCCAAAATGACGCAATGTTCGAAATGCGTTTTTGGTGACTTCAGTGACCTTAAGCGCGATCGGCGGGGAGGCATTCCCGCAACGGTCGATCCACGCCAGGCTTGACTTTCCCGCACTCTCGCGTAGAGGCGCCGCTTCCGTCGTGGCCAGAAAGCCGCGTGGAAATCCGTCCGAGACAGTAGGCGAAGGGAATATGCCCTTCTTAATGCCCTACCTAGACGGGGAAGAGATTTGCCGTGGTTCGTGCGATTGAACCCCGGTCTGCCCGGCAGCGCTTTCGCGCTCCTCCGGGTCAGGTTCCATTCCCCTTCGGACTTAGCCGCTCGAGCATTTGCTCGCGTGGTTCGCCAGCGGGCGCAAGCCCGTGCTGGTTCGAATGCGTCGTCGGCATGTCGCCGGCGATGAATGGAGAATGGCAATGGATCGTGCTCAGAAGTCCGAGCAGGTTGCAGCGCTGAACGCTACGCTGAACGAGACGTCCGTCGTCGTCGTGACGCGCAATCTCGGCATGACCGTCGCACAGTCGACGGTCCTCCGGGTGAAGATGCGGGAAGCGGGCGCCAGCTACAAGGTGACCAAGAACCGCCTTGCCCGCATTGCCGCCGAAGGCACGCCGTACACCTCGCTCAGCGATCTGCTGGTCGGGCCGACGGCGCTGTCGACGTCGGTCGATCCCGTCGCGGCCGCCAAGGTCATCGTCGATTTCGCGAGAACCAACGACAAGTTGGAGATCGTCGGCGGTGCCATGGGTGGAACCGTGCTCGACGTGGCCGGGGTGAAGGCGCTCGCAGAGCTGCCCAGCCTCGATGAGCTGCGCGCCAAGATCGTGGGCCTGCTTCAGGCACCCGCGACCAAGGTGGCGTCGGTGCTTCAGGCGCCGGCCGGTCAGCTCGCCCGCGTTTTCGGGGCCTATGCGGCCAAGGAAGACGCATAAATCAAACGAACCATCGTCACCCCGGCGCAGGCTGGGGTCTCTCTCGATAGAGATGCCGGCCTTCGCTGGCATGACGGAACCTGACAATGGAGTTGAAAATGGCAGACCTCGCTAAGATTGTTGAAGACCTTTCCGCGCTGACCGTCCTCGAGGCGGCCGAGCTTTCGAAGCTGCTCGAAGAGAAGTGGGGCGTTTCGGCCGCCGCTGCCGTCGCGGTTGCCGCGCCGGCCGCTGGTGGCGCCGGTGCCGGTGCCGCTGCTGCGGAAGAGAAGACCGAGTTCGACGTGATCCTCACCGGCGACGGTGGCAAGAAGATCAACGTCATCAAGGAAGTCCGCGTGATCACCGGCCTGGGCCTCACGGAAGCCAAGACCCTGGTCGAGAGCGCTCCGAAGGCCGTCAAGGAAGGCGTCTCGAAGGACGAGGCCGAGAAGGTCAAGAAGCAGCTCGAGGAAGCCGGCGCGACCGTCGAGCTCAAGTAAGCCTTTCGGGGCTTCGGCCTCGAACGCTTATCTCGAACATCAGGAAGGGGCGGTCCGGCAACGGGCCGCCCTTTTCGTTTTTCCTTCCGCTTCAGTAACGACTTGCCAAATCAAATTGTAAACAACGGCCTTCGGATACGTAATTCACCTTATTTCAATTGTCGGACGCCGCGCCGCAGCGCACAATGGCGGTGCGTGAAACTTCCCCCTACCCTTACCCCACTCCTGGATGATCTGCGGGGCGTGCTCAGGCCGAGCCCGCGGCTGATCGACGAGCTGGAATGCGCGATCTCGGTCGCGCTCGCGATCCTGTTCGCGCACCTGCTCCATGCCGAGCATGTTTCCTGGGCGGCCTTCTCGGGCTATGCGGTGATGCGCGGCCACGTCCGCGAGACGCTGACGCGCGGAACGCTCCGGATCGTCGGCACGCTGATCGGCGCCGGCCTCGCGCTGGCGATCGTGCCGCTGCTGCGGTCGCTCGGCTTCATCGGCCTGGACGCGGTGGTGGCCGGTCTCGTCGCCGGCGCCGCCCTCTACGGCGCGATCGTCGCCCGCCGCGCTTATGCCTGGCTCTTCTTCGGCCTGACCTTCCTGATGATCCTGCTCGATACGCTGGAGCATCCCGACGTCGTCGTCCGCAGCTTCGCGCAGACCCGCTGCCTGGAAGTCCTCGCCGGCACCGCCGCCTGCGTGATCGTCAGCCTCGTCTCGACCGTGACCGTGCGCCGCTACTGGCCCGCGGCCCCCGGCCCCAAGCCCGGCCAGATGCAATGGCACCGCCACGCCTTCCGCCACGCCGCGCAGGGTGGCGTCGCCGTCGCGCTATTGCCGCTGCTGTGGAGCCTGTTCCAGATTCCCCAGCTCGCCCAGAGTGCCGTCACCATCGTCGCGACGATGATCGTGCCGCTATCGAGCCTGGGCGCCTCCAATTTCACCGAGGTCAGCAAGCGGCTGGTCCAGCGCGTGATGGGCTGCATCGCCGGCGCGATCCTCGCGGCCGTCGTGCTGTTCGCCGCCGACGGATCGTCCCTCATCCTGATCCTCGGCACGTTGAACGGCGTGATCGTCGGGCGCCATCTCGAAAACGGCGGCACCCGCGCCTCTTATGTCGGCACGCAATTCGTGCTCGCCATCCTCGTGACGCTCGTTCCCGACAATTACGAACAGGCGATGATGGCGCCCGCGATCGATCGCCTGACCGGCATCCTCGTCGGCATCCTCGTGCTGGAGCCGGTGCTGTTCGCCTGGCACCTCTTCAATCGCGACACATTCCGGCACACGGACACGGTCGAAGCGCCTTCGGGTGAATAGTCAGAGGATCTCGCGGACCTTTTCCGGAGGGCGGCCGAGGCGCACGCCCTTCTCGGTCTCGACCAGAGGCCGCTCGATCAGGATCGGATCGGCCGCCATCGCGGCGAGGATCGCCTCGTCGCTCGCCGAAGCCAGTGCCTTCGCCCCCTCCTCCGCCTTGCGAAGCCCGTCGCGCGCGGTCATCCCCGCACGATCGTAGAGCCGTTTGAGCTCGGCCGCGCTCGGCGGGGATTTGAGATATTCGACGACCGTCACCTCCGCCCCCGCCGCTTCGAGCAGCGCCAGCGTCTCACGCGATTTCGAGCAGCGCGGGTTGTGGTAGATCGTGGCCTTCACGGAGGAATCCTCTGCGTCTTCCCATTCGGATTAGCATGGGCCGGCGTTGCCGCAAGATCAGCCGCGGGGCATGATCGCCCGATGCGGCCTACGATCCTCATGCTGGCAACGGCTCTCTTCGCGGCTCCGGCGATCGCTGGGCCAGTCGAAAGGCGCATCTATCCTGCGCCGACCGAACCCTTGTCGATCGAGGGCCTGCCCAACGCGACGCTGATCTCGGTCGCGACGGCCGATGGGCTGACGCTGCACGGCATCGAGGTGCCTGCGAAGCCCGGCATGCCGATCCTGCTGATGTTTCATGGCAATGGATCGAGCGCGGCGTCGGCGGTCGGCTGGTTCGCACCGCTGCTCGCCGCGGGCTACGGCATGATCGCCGCCGAATACCGCGGCTACAGCGCCAACCCCGGAACGCCGAGCGAGGCCGGCCTTGTAGCCGATGCCGACGCCTTCCTCGCCTATGCCGAGACGCGTGCGGGGTCCGCGCCCTTATGGGTGGTGGGGCATAGTCTGGGGGGCGGCGTGGCGCTCGGCCTGTCGCAGCGTCGGCATCTGCAGGTCGTCGTAACGATGGGCGCCTTCACCCGTCTCCGCGATGCCGCGCCGAAGCTCACCCGCGCATTCGTGCCCGATGCCTATCGCAACCTTGAAGCCGTCGCCGCGCTCGACGAACCTTATTTCCTCATCCACGGCACCGAAGACGCAACCGTTCCTTCCAATCAGGGCCACGCATTGCATGTCGCCGCCGGAGCGGCCGGAAAGCGCGGTGCATCCTTCGTGATCGTCGGTGCCGACCATCATCCGGACGGAGCGCTTCTCGTTCCGATCTTCGCGGCGATCGGCGCCGAATTGGCGACCGGAAAGCTCTCCGCCGCCGGCCTTCCCGCCTCGATCAGGCTCGTGCCGTTCGGCCAGACGCGGCCGCTCGATCCCTGACGATCAGTCTTCCTGCCTGGCCAGCCACTCTTCCAGCCACTTGATCGTGTAATCGCCCGACTGGAATTCGGGATCGTCGAGCAAGGCCTGGTGCAGCGGGATCGTCGTCTTGACGCCGTCGACCACGAACTCTTCTAGTGCACGCCGAAGCCGGCGCAGCGCCCCGGCCCGCGTCGTCCCGTAGACGATCAGCTTGGCGATCATGCTGTCGTAGTAAGGCGGGATGCGATAGCCGGCGTAGAGCCCGCTATCGACGCGCACGTTCATGCCGCCCGGTGCATGATATTGCTTCACCAGACCGGGGCTCGGCGCGAAGGTGCGTGGGTCCTCGGCATTGATGCGGCATTCGATCGCGTGGCCGCGGAAGACGACGTCGTCCTGCCGCAGCGTCAGCGGATGCCCCTCGGCGATGCGGATCTGCTCGCGGACGAGATCGAGGCCGGTGATCGCCTCGGTCACGGGATGCTCCACCTGCAGGCGGGTGTTCATCTCGATGAAGTAGAATTCGCCGTTTTCCCAAAGGAATTCGATCGTGCCGGCGCCGCGATAGCCCATGTCGGCCATCGCCTTGGCGACGATGCCGCCCATCCGCGCGCGCTCTTCCGGTGTGATCACCGGCGACGGCGCCTCTTCCAGCACCTTCTGGTGGCGGCGCTGGAGCGAGCAGTCGCGCTCGCCGAGATGGATGGCATTGCCCTTGCCGTCGCCGAACACCTGGAATTCGATGTGGCGCGGATTGCCGAGATACTTTTCGATATAGACGGTGTCGTCGCCGAACGCGGCCTTCGCCTCGTTGCCGGCCTGCTGGACGAGCGTTTCGAGCTGATCCTCGCTGGTGCAGACCTTCATGCCGCGCCCGCCGCCTCCCGACGCCGCCTTGATGATCACCGGATAGCCGGCCTCGGCCGCCACGCGCTTCGCCACCGCCAGATCGTTGATCGCCCCGTCGGAGCCGGGCACAAGCGGCAGGCCGAGTGCGCCCGCGGTGCGCTTCGCCTCGATCTTGTCGCCCATCGTGCGGATGTGCTCGGGCTTCGGGCCGATCCAGATGATGCCGTGCGCCTCGACGATCTCGGCGAACTTGGCATTCTCGGAGAGGAAGCCGTAACCCGGATGGATCGCGTCGGCGTGGCTGATCTCGGCGGCCGAGATCAGGTTCGGGATGTTGAGATAGCTGTCGGTAGCAGACGGCGGTCCGATGCAGATCGCCTCGTCGGCGAGCCGCACGTGCATCGCGTCGGCGTCCGCCGTGGAGTGCGCCGCGACGGTGCGGATGCCCATTTCGTGGCAAGCGCGGTGAATCCGAAGCGCGATTTCGCCGCGATTGGCGATCAGCACTTTCTCGATCGGCTTTTCGATCGCCATGGGCGTTTACTCGACGACGATCAGGGGCTGATCGAACTCGACCGGCTGGGCATTGTCGACGAGTACGGAAACGACCGTACCGGCGCGGGGCGACACGATCGGGTTCATTACCTTCATCGCCTCGACGATCAGCAAGGTATCGCCCGCCGCGACCTTGTCGCCGACGCTGACGAAAGCGCGCGAGCCCGGCGTCGCGGAGAGATAGGCGGTGCCCACCATCGGCGATTTGATCGTGCCGGGGTGGCTGGCCGCATCGGCCGGCGCTGCCGGTGCCGCGGGCGCGGCGGCAGGAGCGGCCGCAACCGGCGCCGGGGCGGGTGCCGCGACAGCCACGGGGGCCGCGCTGATCTTGCGCGCCACGCGGATGCGGCGTTCGCCGTCCTGCACTTCGATTTCGGAGAGCTTGGTTTCGTCCAGCAATTCCGCCAGCTGGCGAACCAGTGCGGGATCGACGCTCATCGCGCCGTTTGTCGTTTCGGTCATCACTTTGTCCTAGATGAACGCGCGCCCATGTCAAAGACTGGGCGGTCCGTCCAGCTTAGCCGAACATTGCCCCTTCAGAAATGTTCGAAGTGCAAGACGGTTGCGCAAAGCGATTTACAGGTGGCTCCTCTGTCTTTAGGGGCGCTCGCGATGTCCGCGATCGCCACGATCATTATCGCCAAACCGACCCGCACCCGCGGGGCGGCCGGCGGCTGTGCGATCTAGCACAGGCACCGGACACAGCCCCGCGAAAGCGCGGGGCTCCTCGATACAGGACCTGGACCCCGCGCCTCCGCACCCAACAGGAGACGCTTTTCCATGACCCAGACCGTAGCCCGCTTCAGCAACCCCCATGTCGGCATCGTCGGCGCGACCGGCCTCGTCGGCGAGATGATGCGCGCCCTGCTCGCCGAACGGGCCTTCCCGCTCGCCAGCCTCCGCCTGTTCGCCAGCGCCCGCTCCGCCGGCAAGGTCATCGAGTGGGACGGCCGGAGCATCACCGTCGAGGATGCCGCCACCGTCGATTATGCCGGTCTGGACATCGTCTTCTTCTCGGCCGGCGGATCGACCTCGAAGGAACTGGCGCCGAAGGTGGCCGCCGCGGGCGCGATCGTGATCGACAACAGCTCGGCCTGGCGCAGCGATCCGCAGGTTCCGCTCGTCGTCTCCGAAGTGAACGGCCACGCGCTCGGCGACATTCCAAAGGGTATCGTCGCCAACCCCAATTGCACGACGATGGCGGCGATGCCGGTCCTCAAGCCGCTCCACGCGGCGGCGGGGCTCAAGCGGCTGATCGTCAGCACCTATCAGGCGGTGTCGGGCGGCGGCCTCGCCGGCATCGAGGAACTCGACGTCCAGAACCGCGCCGGTGCCGGCCAGGGCGAGGCGATGGCGCGCGACGGCGGCGCTGTCGACCTGCCTCACGTCAGGAAGTGGGCCGTGCCGATCGCCTTCAACGTGGTTCCGCTGAACTACGAACTGGTCGAGGACGGCTATACCGAGGAGGAGATCAAGCTGCGCGACGAGAGCCGCAAGATCCTCGAGCTCGCCGATCTGCCGGTGTCGGGCACCTGCGTCCGCGTGCCGGTCTTCACCGGCCATTCGCTGTCGATCAATGCCGAGTTCGAACGCCCCCTGCCCGTCGCCGAGGCGCTGTCGCTGCTCGCCAACGCCCCCGGCGTGGTGCTGAGCGACGTCCCCAATCCGCTGGAGGCGACGGGTCAGGACCCCGTCTTCGTCGGCCGCGTCCGCAAGGACCCGACCGTCACGAACGGCCTCGCCCTGTTCATCGCCAGCGACAATTTGCGCAAGGGCGCGGCGCTCAACGCGATCCAGGTCGGGGAATTGCTCTGCGGTAAGTGATATCGTCGTTGCGAGCGCAGCGAAGCAATCCAGTCCGCACGCTGCTGGATTGCTTCGTCGCTTCGCTCCTCGCAATGACGACCGACATGGTAGCACTCGGCTCTAACCATCCCTAGATACCCCCCATGGCGACTCTCACCCACGACGACGGCACGATCAGCATCACGGTCAATGGCGAGCACCGGCGGGTGCGCGGCGGCATGACCATCGCGCAGCTGGCCGAGGAACTTGGCCTGGTGCCCGAAAAGGTCGCTGTCGAGCGCAATCTGGAGGTCGTGCCCCGCTCCACGCTGGCGGCGGTGCTGCTGGAGGATGGCGACGATCTGGAGATCGTCCACTTCGTCGGCGGCGGCGATCATGGCGCCGTGCTGGAGGACGACAGCTGGTCGGTCGCCGGCCGCACCTTCCGCTCGCGGCTGATCGTCGGCACCGGCAAGTATAAGGATTATGCGGAAAACGCCGCCGCCGTCGCCGCATCGGGCGCGGAGATCGTCACCGTCGCGGTCCGCCGCGTCAACGTGTCGGATCCCAAGGCGCCGATGCTCACCGATTTCATCGATCCGAAGAAGATCACCTATCTGCCCAACACCGCCGGCTGCTTCGATGCCGAAAGCGCGATCCGCACGCTGCGGCTGGCGCGCGAGGCGGGTGGCTGGGATCTGGTGAAGCTGGAGGTGCTGGGCGAACAGCGCACGCTCTATCCCGACATGATCGAGACGCTCCGCGCCACCGAGATATTGGCCAAGGAGGGCTTCCTGCCGATGGTCTATTGCGCCGACGATCCCATCGCGGCGAAGCGGCTGGAGGATGCGGGCGCCGTCGCGATCATGCCGCTGGGATCGCTGATCGGATCGGGCCTCGGCATCCAGAACCCCGTGACGATCCGCCTGATCGTGGAGAACGCCAAGGTCCCCGTGCTGGTCGATGCCGGAGTCGGCACCGCCTCCGAGGCGGCCGAGGCGATGGAACTGGGCTGCGACGGCGTGCTGATGAACACCGCCATCGCGGAGGCGAAGAGCCCGCTGCTGATGGCCGCCGCGATGAAGGCGGCGGTCGAGGCCGGCCGCCTCGCCTATCGCGCCGGGCGCATGCAGCGCCGCCGCTATGCCGATCCGTCGAGCCCGCTGGCGGGGTTGATCTGAGCGTCACCCAATCCTCCCCCGCCAGGGGGAGGTGGCACCAAAGGTGACGGAGGGGGAGGAAAGCGATCAGCTTTCGAACGAGACTCGCCGCTCCAATGCGATCGCAACGATCTGCCGGACCACGCCCTCTGGATTGCCCAAGACCTCGCTCGCCGGATAGCGAAGCACATAAACACCTCGCGCCCCTAGCCACGTATCGCGAACGGTATCCAGCGCGGGACGATCACCCCGTGAGTGAGCCTCTCCATCGATCTCGACCGCCAATCGTGCGGTCGCACAATAGAAATCCAGTACGTAGTCGCCGGCGGCATGTTGCCGACGAAAGCGCAGACCAGCGTCATTCTTACGCAGCGCCAACCACAGGCCGATCTCCGGCGGAGTCATTTCCTGCCGCAAACGCTTGGCGTTGGCGTGCCCTTGTGATGATCCATCGAGGCGCATCGCTTACCTCCCCCTCCGTCACCTTCGGTGCCACCTCCCCCTGGCGGGGGAGGATGGTCTATGCCGATCCGACAGTGATGCCGACTACGCCATCAGACAAGATCGGTCTTGTTCCTCTAAATAACCCATTGTGTTTTTAGATTCGATACCTACTTGATGGCCTGTTTTCCTCTAGGAGCTGGACCCGTGCCGAAATGCCAGACCACCGCCTACGCTCTCGTCATGGAGCCCATCTTGCGCCAGGCCGCAACCGGTACCCGGATACGCACCCCTTACATGGCGTCAACACCGTCAACTTCCGCGCATTTTCGCCACGATGAAACCCGCCTCTCGGGAGACCCGCACTTGAGCCTGCTCGACCTCACCCCCGCCCTCGACTCGGATGTGCCCGAGATCGTCTCGCTGATGAACCTCGCCTATCGTGGCGCCGATACCGAGGCGTGGAACAACGAGAGCTACATCAAGGGGCCGCGCACCACCGAGGCGGCGATGCGCGAGGAGATCGCCGCCAAGCCTGCCGGGCGCCAGCTCGTCTGGCGGCGCGAGCCCAGGGGGCCGATCCTCGCCACCGTCTGGGTCGAGCCGACCGAGGACGATGTCTGGTATCTGGGCGCGCTCACCGTTCACCCGGGCGAACAGAATGGCGGATTGGGGCGCGATCTGCTGGCCGCAGCGGAAAGCTGGGTCGGCGCGCACGGCGGCCACGCGATCAAGATGACCGTCGTCCACATCCGCGCCGGGCTGCTCGCCTGGTATCAGCGGCGCGGCTATGCGCTAACCGATGAGACCCAGCCCTTCCCCTACGGCGACGGCCGGTTCGGAACTCCGCAGCGCGACGATCTTTATTTCGTGGTCCTCAAGAAGCAGCTGATCGGATCGTGATCGCCCCTTTCCCGCCTTGCCCGCCGGTGCCCGCGTCATCGCGCTGAAGCCGATCCTCCGGCGGCTCGTCCTCGTCGCCCTGCTGGCCGTCGTGTCCTCACCCGCAACGGCGGCCGTGTCCGTGCCCGCGATCGGCTATATCAGCCGCACCCTGCCCGATGGCCTGCGCGTGCTGGAGATACCGGACAGCAAGGGCGCCACCGTCTCCGTGCAGGTCTGGTACGATGTCGGCTCGAAGGACGATCCCACCGGCCGTTCGGGCTTCGCGCACATGTTCGAGCATCTGATGTTCAAGGCGACGCGCAACATGCCCGCCGAGATGCTCGATCGCCTGACCGAGGACGTGGGCGGCGCCAACAACGCCTCCACCGATGACGATTATACCGAATATCACGAGACCGCGCCCGCCAATCACCTCGAACGGCTGATCTGGGCCGAGGCCGAGCGGATGGGCGGCCTCGTCGTCGATCAGGAGAATTTCGCGTCCGAGCGGGAGGTGGTGAAGGAGGAACTGCGCGGCGATCTCGCCCGGCCCTATGGCGAGCTGTTCGCCTCCGCCTACCCCGTCGCCAATTATCGCGTGCATCCCTACGCCCGCCCGACGATCGGCAGCGTCGCCGATCTCGACCGTGCGACGCTCGACGATGTCCGCGCCTTCCACGCGCTCTATTACCGGCCCGACAATGCGATCCTGATCGTCTCGGGCAATTTCGACCCCGCCACGCTCGACGGCTGGATCGATCGCTATTTTGGACCCATCACCCGCCCCGCCCGCCCGATCCCGCGCGTCGCTGCGATCGAGCCGAAGCGCACCGCGCCGCGCCGCTATGTCGTGCGCGTCGCCAACACGCCGCTGCCCGCCGTGGTCCTCAGCTGGCTGCTGCCGCCCGCAAGCGACAAGGACCATGCCGTCGTCAACATGATCGACGGCATCCTCTCCGGCGGCGCCAGCTCGCGTTTCTACCACGACCTCATCTACCGCGATCGCATCGCGTCCGAGGCCGACGTCAATGCCGATTTCAAGAAGGCGACGGGGACGATCAACGCGTTCGCGGTGATGGCGAGCGGGCATAGCGCCGCCGAGGGCGAAGCCGCGCTCCGCCGCGAGATCGCCCGGCTCAAGACGCAATTGGTGACGAAGGCCGAGCTCGATCGCGTCCGCAACCTCATCGTCACCGCGGCACTCAAGCAGCGCGAGACCGCCGAGGGGCGCGCCTCGATCCTCGCCTCGGGCCTGATGCTGGAAGGCGATCCGAAGGCCTCCGACCGCCGCCTCGCCGCCATCCAGCGCGTCACCCCCGCCGACGTGCAGCGGGTCGCGCGGGCGCTCTTCGCAGACAACGGCGTCGTCACGATCCACTATCTCGCGCCCGATGCCGCGCCCGGCGACAAGGGCATGACGGTCGCCTTCGCGCCCACGGTCAAATCCCTGCCGCTCGTCCCGCCGCCGGGCATCGAGATCGCGACCGCCCTCCCCGCCGACAAGAGGATGCCGCCGCCCGCCCCCGGCCCCGCCGTGACGCCGACGATTCCCGTGCCGGTCGAACGGCGCCTGTCCAACGGCATCCGCCTCGTCATCCTCGAGCGGCACGATCTGCCGATCACGACGGTCCATCTGATCAGCCCGCGCGGCACCGCCGACGATCCGCCGGGGCGTTCGGGCCTCGCCAACCTCCTCGCCGATCTGATGACCAAGGGCACGACGACGCGCGACGCGACCGCCGTCGCCCACACGATCGAGGCGATGGGCGGCGGCATCGACGGCGATGCCGCCCGCGACGGCGCGACGCTGACGCTCACGGTCAAATCCGATCAGCTTGCGCCCGCGATGCAGCTGTTCGCCGACGTCGCACTGCATCCGGCGTTCGGGCCGAACGAGATCGAGCGCGACCGGGCCGAGGCGCTCGACCAGATCGTCCAGACCACGTCTTCGCCCGCCATTCTCGCCGGGCAGGTCGGCGCCCGCGCCGTCTATGGCGACGGCCCTTATGGCCAGCCCGAAAATGGCACGCCCACCTCGATCCGCGCGATCCGCCGCGCCGACATCGTCGCCGACTATGCCGCCATCTGGCGGCCCGACCGCACGACGATCGTGATGGCAGGCGACATCACGCCCGATCGTGCGGCGACGCTGGCGGAAGGCGCCTTCGGCCATTGGCGGGTGCCCCCGGACACCGCCCCGGACAACGCGCCCGCGGGTCAGCCACCCAAACCGCGCACCATCGTCGTCGATTTTCCGACCGCGCAGCAGGCGGTCGTGCTGGTGATGCGAACGACGATCCCGCGCGCCGATCCCGATTATCACGCGCTGCTGGTCGCCAACACGGCGCTCGGCGGCGGTTATTCCTCGCGGCTCAACCGAGAGATCCGGGTGAAGCGCGGCCTCGCTTATGGCGCGAGCAGCAACGTCAATGCCGGCCGCCTGCCCGGCGCGCTCGCTGTCAGCACGCAGACGCGCAACGAAAGCGCCGCGAAGGTCCTCGGCATCATGAAGGCCGAGATGCGCAAGCTCGGCGACGAGCCGATGACGCAGGAGGAACTCGGCGTGCGCAAGGCGGCGCTGATCGGCAGCTTCGGCGATGCCATCCAGACGACCGACGGGCTCGCCGGCGCCATCGCCAACCTCATCGCGCAGGGCGTGGAGCCCGGCGAACTCGATCATTATGCCGAGCGGATCGATGCGGTCGATGGGGCGGCCGTGCAGCGCGTCGCGAGGCGGCTGGTCGATCCATCGGTGGCGAGCGTCGTGATCGTCGGCGATTCGCGGAAATTCCTGCCCGAGCTGCGGGCGGCGGGGATCAAGCCGGAGGTGATTCCCTCGCGCTCCGTTCGGCTCGACACGGCTACGCTACGGTAGGTCGCACCCGAAACGATCCTTGGCATGGCTGAACCGCAGATAAACGCACGAGTCCATCGACTCATCGCAAGCCTCTTCGCGCTGCAGCAAAAGCCCGCCATCCCATCCTCACAAAGCGGGATCGGGGGATTCGGTGCTCAACAAGTTCAAGGCGGCCCTGGTCGCTGTTCTGATTGTCGGAAGTGTCGCAGCCCCCTCGGCTGCCAACGCCCAATCCTATCTGCAGTGCGCGCCGTTTGCCCGCGCCTTCTCCGGCATCAAGCTGTTCGGCGCCGCCGCCGGCTGGTGGCAGCAGGCGATCGGGAAATATGCGCAGGGCAATTCGCCGAAGGTCGGCTCGGTGCTGGTGTTTAAGGCATTGTCGTCGATGCGTTCGGGCCATGTCGCCACCGTCACGCAGGTCGTTTCCGATCGCATCATCCGCGTCACCCACGCCAATTGGGGCGGGATGAAGGGCCGGATCGAGCATGACGTCACCGTCATCGACACCTCCGCCCACAATGACTGGAGCGCGGTGAAGGTCTGGTATTCGCCGATCCAGGACGTCGGCACGAAGGCCTACCCGACCTACGGCTTCATCTATTCGGGCGCCAAGGCCGTCGCGAACGAAGCCTCGACGCTGGCCACCAAGGCCGCCACCGCCCTCCACGGCGGCGAAGGCCAGAACTAAAAGGTCCAACGCGACGCGCGCCGTTGCGCCGTCCCGCTGCCTCCTCTAACCGGCGCCGCTATGGATGTTACCGACCTTCGCGTCGCGCTCTTCTCGGGCAACTACAATTATGTGCGGGATGGGGCCAACCAGGCGCTGAACCGGCTCGTCGGCTATCTGATGGCACAGGGCGCGCACGTCCGCGTCTACAGCCCGAAGGTCCACACCCCGGCCTTCGCGCCTACCGGCAAGGTGATCGGCGTGCCCGCGATGCCGCTGCCCGGCCGCGGCGAATATCGCCTGCCGCTCGGCGTGCCGTGGAACGTCAAGCGCAACCTCAAGAATTTCAACGCCAACATCTTCCACATCGCCAGCCCCGAGATCCTCGGCCACCGCGCCGTGTCGCTGGCGCGCAACTGGAACAAGCCGGTCGTCGCCTCGGTCCACACACGGTTCGAGACCTATCCGCGTTACTATGGCTTCGCCTTCATGGAGCCGTTGGTCGAAGCCGTCCTGCGCCGCTTCTACCGCCGCTGCGATGCGATCTTCGCGCCGTCCGAATCGATGGCGCAGCTGCTGCGTGAGCAGCGGATGAGCTACGACGTCGGCATCTGGTCGCGCGGTGTCGATACCGATGTCTTCACGCCCGCCCGCCGCGACATGGACTGGCGCCGCTCGATCGGCCTGTCCGATGACGAGCCCGCCATCGCCTTCGTCGGCCGCCTCGTCATGGAGAAGGGCCTCGACGTCTTCGCCGAGACGATCGATCTGCTCGAGCGCCGCAACAGCAAGGCCCGTGTCGTCGTGATCGGCGAGGGGCCCGCGAAGGAGTGGTTCCAGAGCCGGATGCCCGGGCGGACGATCTTCACCGGCTTCCAGCGCGGCCCCGATCTCGGCCGCGCGATCGCCTCGTGCGACCTGCTGTTCAACCCCTCGGTCACCGAGACGTTCGGCAATGTCACGCTGGAGGCGATGGCCTGCGGGCTGCCGGTGGTGGCGGCGCGCGCGACCGGCAGCGCCAGCCTGGTCGACGACGGCATCAGCGGCCGCCTGATCCGCCCCGGCGGCAACGAGGCCTTCGCCCAGGCGCTCCGCCTCTACAGCGAGGATACCGACGCCCGGAAGGCGGCGGGGACCGCCGGGCTGAAGATCAGCGAGCGCTATGCCTGGGACCGCGTCAACGGCGATCTCGTCGAGGCCTATCTGCGGATCATCCGCCTCCGGACCATGGGTATCCAGCCGATCAGCCGGGCGAGGTAACTCCCCGCCGGTTACTATTCACGCGCCCCGCGCTGCCTCGGCCATCTCGCGATTACGGAGGATCGAGGCGTCGAGCGTGTCGCGGATCAGGGCGCGGAGCGCACTCGGCTCGTCGAGAACGTCGAGGCCCTTGCGGGTGCTGCCTCCGGGACTGGCAACGCGATCGGCGAGGGCCGTCGGCGATTCCTTGGCGCCGGCCGCGAGCGCACCCGCGCCGGCCACCGTCGCCAGCGCCATGCGCGCCGCCTGGGCCGGATCGAGGCCGGCGTCGGCACCGGCGGCCGCCAGCGCATCGACGAAGCGGAACAGGAAGGCCGGCCCCGACCCGCCGAGCGCGGTCACGACATCGAACAGGGCTTCGTCGACCCATTCGGCATGCCCCAGCGCCTGGAACAGTCGCTCGATCCGTTCCAGCCGGGGCGTATCGATGCCCTCGCCGCACAGGCCGACCACGCCCTGCCCGATCGCGACCGGTGTGTTCGGCATGGCGCGCAGGATCGCCCGCGGCGTTTCGAACCGAGCCCGGAGCGCCGAAAGCTCGACCCCCGCGAGGATCGAAACCAGCAGCGTTTCCGGCGCCAGCGCGCCTGCGAGATCGGGTACGACGAGATCGAGCATCTGCGGCTTGACGCCGAGCATCACGATCGCCGGCACTTCACCGTCCGGCGGCACGGTCGTCAGCACCGTCACGCCCTCCGCCACCGGCGCGCCGGACTTGCGGATCACCGTCACCTTCCGCGGATCGAGCCCGACATCAAGCCAGCGGCGCAGCATCGCGCCCGCCATGTTGCCGCAGCCGATCAGCCAGATGGGGCCGGTTTCGATCATAAAATCTCTTTCGCCCGAAGGCCTAAGCCTCGCCCGCCGTCTCGATCAGCGCCGCCGAGATCGCCTCGGCCGGGGTCTTGCCGCCCCACAGGACGAACTGGAACACCGGGTAGAAGCGCTCGCACTCGTCGATCGCGGCTTCGATCAGCGTCGCGGCGTGATCCATCCCGAGCACCGCATCGTCGCCGTTCGAATCGATCAGCGCGGCGTGGCGGAAGAGCAGGATGCCGCTGGCCGACCACAGTTCGAAATGGCCGATCCAGAGCTGCTCGTTGACCAGCCCGATCGCCTCGTAGAGCGCCTGGCGGCGATCGGCGGGCACGCGAATGTCGGGCAGCGCCAGGAACTGGAGGACGCGGTCGTCCTCGCGCCACACCGCGCGCAGCTCATATTGCGTCCAGCTGCCCTTGAAGGTCGCGACCAGCTCGTCGTCGGAAATGCGGTTGTGGGACCAGCCATGCGCCTCGCAATAGCTCTCGATCGTGTCGATCGGCGCACCGCCTTCCCGCTCGCCATCATCGAAATCCTCGGCGATCATAGCGTCGGTCCTCCTGCCCCACCTCCTAACGCGCGGCCCCCTGCCCGCCTAGCGCGGCCGGGCATAAAGCTGTGGAAAAGCGCGGGATTGCTGTGGGGCATATTGGGGATAGAGACTTTCCTCATCTCTTCCCCGGCGAAGGCCGGGGCCCATTTCCGATTGGGACTGCAGGCCCCGGCCTTCGCCGGGGAGGACCAGAGTGTCAAATCACGATTGCGCGGGCGGCTCCTTCTTGCCCTTGCCCTTCGCGGCGGCGAGTTCGGCCTTCAGCGCGGCGATCTCGTCGCGCGCGGCGGCGGCCATCGCCTTCACCGCTTCGAATTCCTCGCGGCTGACGAAATCCACGCCACCGACCCAGGTCTTCACCTTCTCCTTGAAGGCGCTCTCGCCCTCGCGCGCCATGCCCGCGAAGGTGCCGGCAAAGCCGTTCGCCATCTTGGCGAAATCCTCGAAGATCTTGTTCTCGCTCTGCATGTCGGCCCTTTCGCATTCGATACGTGTGTCAGATGGGTAGCACGGTCGCCGGTTGCAACCGGGTTTTCAAGGGTTGAGCCGCACGATCGCGAGGTTGAGCGCGGTCGCCAGCGCCAGCCACGCGCCATAGGGCAGCAACAGCAGCGCGCTCGACCGCCGCACGCGCCACGCGGCGACGATGGTGGCCCAAACGGCGGCATCGAGGACGACGATCAGCAGCAGCGCATTCCGGGCGTCGTGCGCCGCAAAGAACAAGGGCGACCAGGCGAGATTGAGGATGAGTTGGGCGGCGAAGAGCAGCACCGCCGCCGTCGCGCGGGCCGCGAGCAACTGCGCGAGCGCGATGCCCATCAACACGTAGAGCGTCGTCCACACCACCGGGAACACCCAGCCGGGCGGCATGAACCAGGGTTTGCGAAGCGCGTCGAACCAGGGGTTTCCATAGCCCGAACCGGACAGCAGGCCCGATCCGATCCCGAGCAGAAGGATCAACGGGACGGTGCAAAAGCCGATCTTGTAAGTCTTTGTCATGGCTGGATTTCGATGCGCTTAAGTTGAGGAAGTTGAGGGTTGTGGAAGCTCTTCCCCCTCCCTGAAAGGGAGGGGCCGGGGGTGGGTTGCGGCACCGGAATTGCTCCAGGGAAAAGTCGTAGCGTCTGGAGATCGCCCTGACGGGCGATACCCACCCCTAACCCCTCCCTTGCAGGGAGGGGGACCACGTTGGAAAAACCGGAAGTTGACGAAGTTGACGCCATGTCAGGGGGCGTCGGCCCCGTCCCGATGCGCGGCGAGGAGAAATTCGACATTGCCTTCGGGGCCGGTGATCGGGCTCGGCACGATGCCTTCGACGCGCCAGCCCTTGCCCTCGACCCACGTCGCCGCCTCGGCACAGACGCGCTCGTGGACCGCCGCGTCGCGCACCACGCCGCCCTTGCCGACTTCGCCACGCCCCGCCTCGAACTGCGGTTTCACCAGCGCGACCAGCCGCCCGCCCGCCTTCACGAAATCGAGCGGGCGATCGAGGACCTTGGCGAGGCCGATGAAGCTCGCGTCGCAGACGACGATATCGATCGGTTCAGCAATCTCCGCCCCGGTCAGGTTTCGGGCGTTGGTCTTTTCGTGGACGATGACGCGCGGGTCCTGCCGCAGCTTCCACGCCAGCTGGTTGGTGCCGACATCGATCGCATAGACCTTCGCCGCGCCGCGCGTCAGCAGCACGTCGGTGAAGCCCCCGGTCGAGGAGCCGACGTCCATCGCCACCAGCCCGGCCACGTCCCAGCCGAAATGGGTGAGCGCATGATCGAGCTTCAGCCCGCCGCGCGACACCCAGGGGTGATCGCGCCCGCGCACCTCCAGCGCCACGTCCTCGGCCACCGCCTCCCCTGCCTTGGCGACCTTGCGCTCGCCCGCATAGACGAGACCCGCGAGGATCAGCGCCTGCGCACGGCTACGGCTTTCGACGAGGCCACGGTCGACGAGGAGTTGATCGATGCGGGATTTAGGCACCGGAATCCTCATACCCCGGCGTATGCCGGGGCCCAGGTGAGACAAATCGCCGCGCCGTGCCCAGGTCCACCTGGACCCCGGCATACGCCGGGGTAAGAAAAGGAGATCTGCGCTTCGTCACTTACAACCTGTAATAGTCCGCCACCCGATCGAGCGCCACCGTCAGCACCAGCTTGCCTGCGCGCCGCGGCCAGCCGAGCGCGCTCTCGGCCGCCTCGATCCCCTCGCCCGCGCAGACGACGCGCCACAGGATATCCGCCATGTCCTTGCCCGCCGCCGCGACCGCGCCATCGAAGCGGCGCCGCGCCGCGATCTGGGCGAGCGTGGGGTCGAGCGGCGTGTCCGGACCGCGCCTGCCCTGCGCCGTGGGGGCCGGGTCCCAGCGCATCGTGACGCGCGGGCTGAGCGCGGCCATCGTCCAGTCGGCGCGCAGCCGTTCGCCGGCATCGTGCTGGCGCTGGCTGACAAGCCCCCGCGCCCGCAGCCACCCGAGCGTCGATTCCGCGAGGTTGACCGTCACCGTGCGGCGCGGGCGCCCGCGCGCACGGGCGGGCGCGCTCGCATCCGGAACGGCCCGCTCGACGAGGAGGCGCCGCGCCGGGCGAGCGTCCTTCCCGCCCTCGCCCCGCACGGTTTTCCGCTTCGCTCCAGCCTCCGCCATGCACCTGTCTCCTCGCCCGAATCGAAGAAACATCTTGCCATGCGGGGCACCTTGTAGGAAAGTTGAAAGAACCGATCAGGTTCCCGGGGATTTATCATGATAACCAATATCCGCGAGGTCCGCCGCGCCAAGAAGATGACCCTCGCCGATGTCGGCGCGCGCTGCGATCCGCCGACGACCGCGCAGACGATCGGCCGGCTGGAGACGGGCACGCGCACCGTATCGGTCGGCTGGCTCAACCGCATCGCCGCCGCGCTGGGCGTAGAGGCAGCCGATCTCGTTCGCCTACCCGAACAGGCCGAACTCGGTGTGGTGGCCGAACTCGGCCTCGGTGGCGCGCATGCCCCCCGCCACCTCCAGCGGATCGCACCGCCCCGCGTCGAACCCGCGATGGTCGCGGTGCGCGTGATCGAGAGCATTGGCGATTATCGTGCCGACGACGATCTGTGGTGCGAACGGCTGGCACCGGACTTCTTCTGGGTGGCGCTCAATCGCGACATCTTGGCCCCCCGCCCCGCCGGTCGCTACGCCTTCGGCCGGCTGATCGGGCGCGAGGACGGCCGGCTGCTGCTGCTGCCCCCCGGCGCAGGCAGCCGCCAGGTCGTGATCAACGATCCGCCGTGGATCGCGGTCACACGGCGACTGGTGCGCGCGCTTTAGGCCTGAACTGTAAACCTTCGTAACGGCCGGAGCGGACCTACTCTTCCTTAACCAGTGGCGGGTAGATCGGTCGCTCGGAACGCGGGTTCTCCCCCTGGCTCGCGCGTTCCGTGGGGATAGCAGGGGCGATTTTAAAAAATGCGAGAATTAACCCATTTTAGGGCTGGAAACCGTTCGCTAACATTGGTTAAGATGCTGCGCATCGGCTCGGCTGGCGTTGTGGGGCCACGAGAATGCCAGTCGCCCGGTTGTGGGGGAGAGTTCGAGGAGCTTTCCGTATGATCCTTGGTGTGATCGACAACGACGAGAAACTGACGGACGAAACCGGGCGCATCGCCGCGCTGCAGCGCTATCAGGTGCTCGATACGCCGCGCGAAGAGAGTTTCGAGAAGATTACCTCGCTGGTCCGCACCGTGCTGGGCACGCCGATGTGCGCGATCTCGCTGGTCGATCGCGAGCGGCAATGGTTCAAGTCGATCCAGGGCATCGATGCAGCCGAGACGCCGCGCAGCGTCGCCTTCTGCGATCATACCATCCGCACCCGCCAAGCGATGGTGGTCGAGGATGCGCTGGGCGATCCGCGCTTCGCCGACAATGCGCTCGTCACCGCCGATCCCAGCATCCGCAGCTATGCCGGCGTGCCGCTGAAGACGCCCGACGGCTACAATCTCGGCGCGTTGTGCGTGATCGATACCAAGCCGCGCGAGTTCACCGCCGCGCAGATCGGAATCCTCTCCGAATTCGCCGGGCTGGTGATGGACGAACTCGAGCTGCGCACGATTGCGCACAAGGATTTCCTGACCGGCGCCGCGACCCGCCGCGCCTTCGTCGACGCTGCCAATCGCGAGATCGACCGCGTGCAGCGCACCAGCCACCCGTCTAGCCTGGTCATCTTCGACATCGATCATTTCAAGACGGTCAACGACCGGCATGGCCATGGCATCGGCGATATCGTGCTGACCAAGGTGGCGGTGACGTGCGACGCGCACTTGCGGCCGAACGACATGCTCGGACGCATCGGCGGCGAGGAATTCGCGATCCTGCTGCCCGATACCGACATCACCAACGCCTTCAGCGCTGCCGAGCGGCTGCGGCGCGAGATCGAGGCACTGGTGTTCGATGCGGTGCCGGGCCTGAAGGTGACGGCAAGCTTCGGCCTCGCCGCGATCGCATCCTCGGACGATTTCCTCAGCTGGTCGGCCGCGGCCGACGAGGCGCTCTACGAGGCGAAGCACAGCGGGCGGAACCGCACGGTGACGCGGAAGCGGTAACTCGCGAGATCCCAGCCTTCGCTGGGATGACGAGTGTGGCTGGGGAAATGGTGGGCGGTGACGGGCTCGAACCGCCGACCCTCTCGGTGTAAACGAGATGCTCTACCAACTGAGCTAACCGCCCCGGCCGCTGCCGACTGCGTCGATCAGGGGTGGTCTGTCAAGCCGGCGGTGGATTTCGAACGCCGGGCCTCTCGGAAATGTCCGGCCTCAGCGCCCCGGTCGGGGTTGGGAGGCTGAGGCCGGCTGACGCTACGCTACGAACGCAACTCGCAACAATTACAGGAACTTCGCACCCTCGATCATCACCAGCCACAGCAGCACGCTGGCCGTGAGGCCGAGGATGCCGCCCGACGAACGGGGCTTTGAACGCGTGATGATCCGGGTGCCGTTCATGGGAAGATACTGCCTGTTCGGCGTGGGGCGAGCCAACGAGGAAGGTCGCTTTGGGTGATCGTGAAAATCGATGGGATCGTCACGATTTCTTGCGTTTCCTGGGGGGCTCGTCCTCACGCGGTTTCTGTGAAGGAGACGACAGCGATCGCCCCGCGCCACAGCAGCCAAAGGTCAACGATTGTTGCGCGGGCGTTTTTATCCACTCGCGTGGATAGCGGCACCGGCCCGCTCCAGCGGATGCTGGATCGCCCTCTAAAGCGTCGGCAGGCCCTGCCGATCGAGCTCGGCGAAATAGAGCGCAAGCGTATCGGCTGCGGGCTCTGACAGGGTGACGAAGGCGCGGCGGCGGTCGGCAGGGTCGTCGTGGCGGACGAACAGGCCGGCGTGGAGCATCTCGCGGATCCAGCGCAGCGCGGTGGTGGGCGGCACCGCTGCGGCGATGCACAGGCTGGAGATCGAGACCTCCCCGCCCTCGATCCGCGCCGCCATCAGATCGATCATCATGTCCCACGCCGGATCGGCGAAGAGGCCGGGCGCGAAATAGCGGTCGCGCAGGCGCCGGGCGCGGAGCAGCGCGCGCAGGCGCGGCGCGGTGGGCGGCAGCGAGGGTTCGGCCGCATCGGCGTTCAGCGCCAGCGTTTCGAGCAGCGCGGCGATCCGCCCGGCTTCCTCGCTCAGGCGGCGGAACTCGACGGCATCGCTCTCCGCGACGCTCGCCGGCCGCGGGGACGCGGTGAGCAGGTCGGCAAGCGCCACGCATCGTTCGTGGTTCGAGGAGCCGACCACCCAGGTCGCATCGGCAGGCGACAGCAGGCCCCATGCGATATCCAGCGTGTCATCCGTGACTTCGATGAGGCAGCGGCGATGATCGATCAGCGCCTGCATCTGGCCCCAATCGGGCGTCTCGGGCAGCGCGATCAACAGCGCGTCCACGCTGGCCCGTTGGTTCACGGCCTCGAGCGCCTGTTCGAACCCCACCTGCCCCAGAATGCGCGCATCGCAGCTTGCGGCGGCGGTCCGCAGCCCTTCGACATGCACTGCCGCTTCCGCGACGATCAGCACGCCAGGCTGTTGAAAATCCTGCCCGTCCATCGCCGCTCTGGAACCTCCGCATGGCCCTGCGCGCTTCATCGCCGCACGGATTTCAGGAGGATTGGATGGCCGAGGACTATGCAGCGCGCAATGCCCAAGGGCTTCACAAGATCGCCAAGGACGATCCCGCGGCGATCGCCTTGTTGAAGGACGAGCATCACCGCTTCCGCGAACTGTTCACGCAAGCGGGCACGGCCAAGGGCGCCAAGCTGAAAACGATCGCCGACGAACTCTGCCTGCGCCTCGACGTCCACATGACGATCGAGGAGGAACTTCTTTATCCTGCCGGCCGGAAGGTCGGCGAAGCGGACGAGGTCGACGAGGGCATCGTCGAGCATCAGGCGGGCAAGGACCTGATCGCGGAGATCGCCCAGCTGAAGGGCACCGAGGAGCTTTACGAGGCCAAGGTCCACGTCCTCGGCGAACAGACCATCCACCATATCGACGAGGAGGATGAGGAATTGTTCGAGGAGATGAAGGAGGCCCACGAGAAGGGCAAGATCGACCTCGACGCGCTGGGCGAGAAGATGCGTGCGCGGCAGGCGGAGCTGTATGCCAAGGTCGAGGCGGAAGGCGATCTCGGCGCCACGCACGAGGCGGATGCGGAAGAGATCGAGAAGGTCTGATCCAAGGTCGTCATGCCAGCGAGAGCTGGCATCTTTCCCGAGAGAGGCCCCAGCTTTCGCTGGGGTGACGTGTTTTAGCGAGGAAGCCTCAGTCTTCCTCGTCCTTCGGGCCCTTGGGCGTCTCTTCGGTCTTCTTCGAGCGATTGGCGTAGATCAGCGCCGCGGCGATCGCCGCCGAACCGATCCCCGCGCCGACGCCCAGCCCGATCCACTTGCCGATCGGCTTGTTGTCCTTGGGCTCGGCACTTTTCTTCGACGTCATCACTCGCTCCGATTTACCTGGCCCCACGGGCCTTCATGCGAACCCACTGCCGGGGCTTCTTGTTCCTGCAGCAGCAGCCGGGTGGCGACGGCCGGCATGCCGCCGAAGTAGGCGAGCATCACACCTCCGAACAAGGCCGTCATTACCAGCTGCAGGATCGTGAATGGGTTCAGCGACAGCCGCATCTGCTGCGCCTGTAGTTCGGCGAAGCGCTGCTGCGCGGCCGGATCGCCGGGGTGCGCCATGGCGTCGAGCATCGGCCCCATCGTCGGCAGAAGCATCAGTATCGAGATGAGGATCACGACGATCGCGACGACCAGAAAGGCCCCCAACAGCGTCCAGAAATGCCCGCGGGTAAGCTTCCACGCCGGGCCGATCATGATCTTGCGGCGGACCAAAGTGAGCGGCGCCGCGAGGGACAGCCGCACGCCGAGAAAGATCATCCCGCCCCACAGCACCAGCATGACGAGGAGCGCGATGAGGCCGCCCGCCGCCTTGCTGACGCCCAGCACCGCACCCAACGCAATGCCGATCACCGAGATCAGCACGCCCAGCCCGATCGCGAGGACGAACATCGCGACCATCAAAACCACGACGAGGCCCAGCAGGCGCAACTCGTCCATTCCGAGCCGGAGGAAAGCGGCCTTGCGGTCTTCGGGGAAGAGTACCGCCCGGAAGGCCGCATTGTAGAGCGCGATCATCGCGACCATCATCACCAGCCACATCAGGAAGAAGCGGCCGAGCGGCGGAAAGGCCACCGGAAGCCCCTGCACCCGCGCCAGCGCGTTGGCAGCCTGTGCCTGATAGAAGGGCTCCATCCCCCAGCGCATCAGCAGCCCCAGGATCAGCTGCACGATGCTCCAGACGGCGATGGCCGCGGGATTGGCCCGCACCACCGCCCACGTCTCCCGCAGGATCGCCCCGACCGTCACCATCGCCCCATGCGCCTCCCTCGCGCCGGTGCCGCTCCGTTAGTGCGCCATCGCCTTGACGATCTCCTCGACCATCTTCTTGGCGTCGGCGAGCAGCATCATGGTGTTATCCATGTAGAAGACGTCGTTGTCGACACCGGCATAGCCGACGCCGCCCATCGAGCGCTTCACGAACAGCACGGTCTTGGCCTTCTCCACGTCGAGCACGGGCATGCCGTAGATCGGCGATGTCTTGTCGGTCTTGGCGGCGGGGTTGGTCACGTCGTTGGCGCCGATGACGAAGGCGACGTCGGTCTGCGCGAACTCGCTGTTGATGTCCTCCAACTCGAACACCTCGTCATAAGGTACGTTCGCTTCGGCGAGCAGCACGTTCATGTGGCCGGGCATACGGCCGGCGACTGGATGGATCGCATATTTCACGCTGACGCCCTCGGCCTTCAGCAGATCGCCCATTTCGCGGAGCGCATGCTGCGCCTGGGCGACGGCCATGCCGTAGCCGGGAACGATGATCACCTGATTGGCCTGGCTCATCAGGAAGGCGGCATCCTCGGCCGAGCCGCGCTTCCACGGGCGCTGCTCCTTGGCCTCGCCACCCGCTGCGGCGGTCTCGGCACCGAAGCCGCCGGCGATGACGCTGATGAAGCTGCGGTTCATCGCGCGACACATGATGTAGGACAGGATCGCGCCCGACGATCCGACCAGCGCGCCGGTGATGATCATCGCGCTGTTGTGGAGCGTGAAGCCCATCGCGGCGGCCGCCCAGCCCGAATAGCTGTTCAGCATCGACACGACGACCGGCATGTCCGCGCCACCGATCGGGATGATCAGCAGGAAGCCGATCAGGAAGCTGAGAGCCGTGATCGTGAAGAACACCCACGGGCTCTGGTCGGTCACGAAGTAGGCGACGAGACCAATGATCGCGGCGAGCGTGCCGAGGTTGATGACGTGGCGACCGGGCAGCATGATCGGCTTGCCGCCCATGTTGCCGTTGAGCTTCAGGAAGGCGATGACAGAGCCGGAAAAGGTGATCGCGCCGATCGCGATGCCGAGGCCCATTTCGATGCGGCTGACGGGCAGGATCGAGATGATCGACGGGCCGGCGATCGGCGTGATGCGGATCGCGATGCCGAAAGCATCGGGGTTGAGGTAGGCGGCCACCGCGACGAGCACGGCGGCGAGGCCGACGAGGCTGTGGAAGGCCGCGACGAGCTGCGGCATGTCCGTCATCGCGATCTTGCGCGCGGTGACGATGCCGATGGCGGCACCGATGCCGATGGCTGCGACGATTTCGAGGAGGGTTGTTGTATCGAGGAACCAGCTAATCAGTTCGCCGTGAAAATAGGAAACAGTGGCTGGCGCGTGTGTAACCAACGTCGTCACCACCGCCAGCGTCATACCGAACATGCCGAAGCGGTTGCCGCGCCGCGAACTCGCGGGGCTCGAAAGCCCGCGCAGCGCGAGGATGAAGCAGATGCCCGAGACCAGATAGGCCAGCACCGCCCAGGGGTTTACCGCGACAGCATGTTCCATTTTCTTCCCCCGCCCCGCCGGGCCTTCGATTTATCCGTCATGCCAGCGCAGGCTGGCATCTCCTAGTTATTGCGCGACAGGCTTGCCGCACGAGATCCCAGCCTTCGCTGGGATGACGACCTAAGACTCAGTGTTTAGCCGCCGCCGGCTTATCCTTCTTCTTATACATCGCCAGCATCCGTGCGGTGACGGCGAAGCCCCCGAAGATGTTGACGCTCGCCAGCACCACGCCGAGCAGCCCGAGCCACTTCGAGGTCGCCGAACCGCTCGCCGCGCTGGCGATCAGCGCGCCGACGATGATCACCGACGAAATCGCATTGGTCACCGCCATCAACGGCGTGTGCAGTGCCGGCGTCACCGACCAGACGACGAAATAGCCGACGAAGCAGGCCAGCACGAAAACCGTGAAGATCGAAAGGAAATCCATGCTTCTGCCTTCCTAGTGCGACAATGCCTTGGCGTGGGCAGCGCTATTGGCATGAGCGAGCAGGCGGACGCCATAGCCAACAATGCCCATCACGATCAGAACCCCGGCCAGAAACGCCAGCACCGTCACCCATGTCCGCAGCGCGGAGGGCTCGGGTTTGCTGGGCGTCACGACGTCAGGCGCGGATTGACGACCGCGCCGTCCTTCGTGAGCCGGATCGCATCGCCGATCTCGGCGTCCAGGATCGGCTTGCCGGCGTCCTTGTCCCAGAAGGCCGAGAGGAAGTTGAACAGGTTGCGCGAGAAGAGCGCGGAGGCATCGGCAGGCAGGGTGCCGGCCATATTCTGCGCGCCGATCACCTTCACGCCGTGGATCGTCACGGTCTGGCCGGCGACGGCCCCCTCGACATTGCCGCCGCTCTCGGCCGCGAGATCGACGATCACGCTGCCGGGGCGCATCGTTGCGATCTGCGCGTCGCTGATCAGGCGGGGTGCTGCCCGGCCGGGGATCAGCGCGGTGGTGATGACGATGTCCTGCTTGGCGATGTGTGCGGAGACCAGTTCGGCCTGGGCCTTCTGATATTCTTCCGACATCTCGGTCGCGTAACCGCCCGAGCCTTCGCCCTCGATGCCCTTCACGCTCTCGACGAAGATCGGCTTCGCGCCGAGCGACTGGATCTGCTCCTTGGTCGCCGAGCGCACGTCGGTCGCCGAGACCTGCGCGCCGAGGCGGCGTGCGGTGGCGATCGCCTGGAGGCCGGCGACGCCGACGCCCATGACGAAGGCACGCGCTGCCGAGACGGTGCCCGCGGCGGTCATCATCATCGGGAAGGCGCGGCCATATTCAGCCGCCGCCATCAGCACCGATTTGTAGCCGGCGAGGTTGGACTGCGAGGACAGGATGTCCATCGACTGGGCGCGGGTGATGCGCGGCATCCACTCCATCGCCAGCGCTTCGAGGCCCGCCGAGGCATAAGCTTCGATCCGCGCCTTGTCGCCGAACGGGTTGAGCCCCGCGACGAGCCATGCACCCTGTTTGGTGCCGGCGAGCGAGGCGGCTTCGGGCGGGCTGACGCCGAGCAGGATGTCCGCATCCGCCAGCACGGCGCCACGATCGCCGATCGTGGCGCCCGCGGCGACATAATCGGCATCGGAAATAGAAGCGCCTTCGCCTGCACCCGCCTCAACGGCCAAAACCGCGCCAAGCGCGGTCAGCTTCTTTACCGTTTCGGGGGTTGCGGCAACGCGCCGTTCACCCGCGGCCTGCTCCCGCAGGACCGCTATGCGCGTGGCCATCAGCGCGCGATGATGAGGATGACGGCGACAGCAATCAAAGCAACAACAACAACGCCAACCTTCGTGAGGCCGATGAAGCGCTCATACGTGCGCTCGTGCGCCGGCATATCCATCTTCGCGCCGCCTTCGGCCATGGTCCACACGTCCTCTCGATACTCGGAAGGGCGCGTTTAGCGAGGGTGTCGCGACACCTCAAGAGGGCAGACTGTAAAGGATCGTTTCAGCCATGAGTCCTTGGTGCAACACCGCAAGGGATTGGGGCGCCGGACTCGGCCGATTCCCGCATCTTGTGGTGGGCGGCCAACGCGGAATCCACCTCGACTCGATCCGCAACAATGGCCGCTAACTATCGGGACTTGACCGCGGACTCGCGAGGATTCACCCTGTGGATAAATCAGGGGTGGCAAGACATGGGCAACGTAACACCGATCCGGCGGAAAGCCGTGCCGCGGCCGGCACTGGCGCTTCTTCCGCTCGACACGATTCTGACCGGCGACTGCATCGAGGAGATGCGCAAGCTCCCCGACGCCTGCGTCGACATGATTTTCGCCGACCCGCCGTACAACCTCCAGCTGGGTGGCGACCTCTTCCGGCCCGACGGCAGCCAGGTCGACGCGGTCGACGACGATTGGGACAAGTTCGACACCTTCGCCGCCTACGATCGCTTCACCCGCGACTGGCTGCGCGAGGCGCGGCGCGTGCTGAAGGATAACGGCACGCTCTGGGTGATCGGCAGCTATCACAACATCTTCCGGGTCGGCGCCGCGCTGCAGGACATGGGCTATTGGGTGCTGAACGACATCGTCTGGCGCAAGGCCAATCCGATGCCGAACTTCAAGGGCACGCGCTTCACCAACGCGCACGAGACGATGATCTGGGCCGCGAAATCGTCGAAGAGCCGCTACACGTTCAACTATCGCGCGATGAAGAGCCTGAACGACGACGTGCAGATGCGCTCCGACTGGGAATTGCCGATCTGCGGCGGTGCCGAGCGGCTGAAGGGCGAGGACGGCACCAAGATCCACCCCACGCAGAAGCCCGAGAGCCTGCTCTACCGCGTGATGCTGGCATCGAGTGAGCCGGGCGACATCGTGCTGGACCCTTTCTTCGGCACGGGCACGACCGGCGCGGTGGCGCGACGTCTGCGGCGGCGCTGGATCGGCATCGAGCGCGACCATGGCTATATCGCGGCGGCGCGCGCCCGGATCGGCGCGACCCTCCCCCTCGACGAAAGCGCGATGGAAGGCGTGACCGAGCGCAAGGCCCAGAAGCGCGTGGCGTTCGGCCTGCTGGTCGAGAGCGGCGTGGTGCCGGCAGGGACGCAACTGTGGGATCAAAAGCGGCGCTGGCAGGCCGAAGTGAAAGCGGACGGGACGCTGGTGACCGAGGCGGCGTCGGGATCGATCCACCGGCTCGGCGCGATCCTGCAGGGCGCGCCGTCGTGCAACGGCTGGAGCTTCTGGCACGTCGAAGAAGCCGGCGCGCTGGTGGCGATCGATGCGCTGCGGCAGCGGCATCTGAGCGCTAGCTAAATCCTCCACTGTATCCTGGCGTATGCCGGGACCCAGGTGAGGCAAGTGCAGCGCCAAGGTTCACCTGGGCCCCGGCATACGCCGGGGTAAGAGAACGCGCTATGAGTGCGCTATTATGACCCTCCATCTCCGCCCGACCGGCTTCGTCGACGCGCCCTTCGGCCATGACGGGCAGGTGCTGCGCCTCGCTGGCGGGCTGTGCTGGTTCTCGGCAGTCGAGGCTATCGAGGTGGAGGATGGGCGCCGGGTGCGCCAGACGCTGGTTCCCGTCGACCGGCTCGGCGAATGGCCTGAGGCAGAGCCGATCCTCGCCCGCCTCACCGCCCCTCGCCCGCCGCTGACGCTCGGCGAGCGCATCATCCCGCTCGATCAGCCGCACGCGATGGCGATCCTCAACGTGACGCCCGACAGCTTCTCCGACGGCGGCACGCATGCCGATCCGGTCGAAGCGGGGATGCGGATGCTCGAGGCTGGCGCCGCGCTCGTCGACGTCGGCGGCGAATCGACGCGGCCGGGCGCCAGGCCCGTGTGGGAGGGCGACGAGATCGCGCGGGTGCAACCCGTGATCGCCCGGCTCGCGGCGGCGGGCGCGGCGATCTCGATCGATACGCGCAAGGCGAGCGTGATGGCCGCCGCGCTCGATGCCGGTGCCGGCCTCGTCAACGACGTCTCCGCACTCACCTACGATCCGGAGGCGCTGGCGCTGGTCGCGGCGCGGGGCTGCCCGGTCTTGCTGATGCACCATCTCGGCGATCCGCAGACGATGCAGGCCGATCCGCGCTACGGCGACGTGCTGATCGAGGTCTACGACTGGCTGGAGGCGCGGATCGCGGCGTGTGAGGCGGCGGGGATCGCTCGGTCGCGCATCCTGGTCGATCCGGGCATCGGCTTCGGCAAGACCGTCCGCCACAATCTCGCGCTGATCAACGGCCTGTCGCTGTTCCACGGGCTCGGCTGCGGCATCGTGCTGGGCGCCAGCCGCAAGCGCTTCATCGGCGCGCTGTCGAACGAGGCGCCGGTCGACAGGCGCCTCGGCGGATCGGTCGCCTTGGCGCTGTCAGCCGCCGCGCAGGGCGCGCAGTGGGTCCGCGTCCACGATGTTTTCGAAACCATCCAGGCGCTCCGCCTGTGGCGCGGCCTGCGTGACGAGGCTTTGTCCCCCATTTAGCCGGTCGAACAGATCGCCGAACGAGCGGCGATGATGGCGCGTATGGCCATGCTCGATGATCGCGCCGCGGTGGACCTTGGTGCCGTACCCCGCATTCGACACCCAGGCATAATGCGGGTGCCGCAGTCCCAGCCGCGTCATCAGCCGATCGCGCAGCACCTTCGCACAGATCGAAGCGGCGGCGATCTGCGGCACCTTGCCGTCGCCCTTCACCACCGCCTGCGCATCGCCGGAGAGGCCACGCGGCACATCGATCCCGTCGATCCGGATCGGCGCGTCGACCTCCAGCCGCACCACCGCCTGCGTCATCGCCTGCAGCGTCGCGTTCCGGATGTTGTAGACGTCGATGTAGCGTGCCGATCGCGCCGCGAAGCGCACCTTGGAGGCCTTCAGGATCAGCGGAAACAGCGCCTCGCGCTCGGCCAGATCGATCCGCTTCGAATCGTCGAGCTTGGCTAGCAGCCCCTTGGGCAGCGCCTCGGGCTCGAACCACACTGCCGCCACCACCACCGGCCCGCAGAGAGCGCCGCGACCGACCTCGTCGCAGCCGATCACCGCCTGAAACAGGCTGGCGCGCTTGCGGGCGAAGGGGCGGACGGGGCCTTTGCGGGATTCGGGCACGCGCCGACTATGCCAGCGCGCCCGCCCGCTTGTCACCCGGCTCCGCGCGGGGCAAAGCATGGGGCATGCCCAGCGACCTCACCTCGACCGAACGGCAGCAGCGCATCGCCAAGGTGACGGTCGCCGTCCTGCTCGGCCTGCTCGGCCTGTGGGTGAGCTCGAACTTCCTGCCCGCGATCGTCTGGGCGACGGTCATCGCGATCGCGATCTGGCCGGTCTATGCCCGTGCCGAGCAGCGCTGGCCGAAGGCGCGCGAGATCACGCTGCCGATCATCGCGACGGCACTGATCGCATTACTCATCCTTGTACCGCTCACGCTGCTGCTGATCGAGGCGGCGCGCGAGGCGAAGGGGGTGCTCGCCTGGATGGCCGATGCCCGCGTCAACGGCGTGCCCCAGCCGCAGTGGATCTCGCAGCTTCCCTATTCGGGCGAGCTTTCGAAATGGTGGCAGGAGCATCTCGCGACCCCCGAGGGCAGCGCGCACGAACTGCGTCGTTTCCAGGGCGCCATGCTCGTCCAGCACTCTCAGCTGGTGGGCAAGGACATCATCCACCGCGGCATCATCTTCTTCTTCACGCTGATCGCGCTATTCTTCGTGCTGCGCGACCGTGAGGCGATCATCGAGCAATTTCACCGCGCTGGCGAACGGCTGCTGGGGGCCGCGGGCGAGCGGCTGGGGCAGCAGGTCGTACTGTCGGTGCGTGGGACGATCGACGGGCTGGTGCTGGTCGGCATCGGCGAAGGCGTGGTGCTGGCGGTGGTCTACGTGGTCGCCGGCGTGCCGCATCCCCTATTGTTCGGCGCGGTGACGGCGATCGCGGCGATGATCCCGTTCGGCGCGCCGCTGATCTTCGGGATCGCCGCGCTGCTGCTGCTGACGAAAGGCGCGCTCGGCTGGGCGATCACCGTGGTCGTGATCGGCACCGCGGTGCTGTTCGTGGCCGACCATATCATCCGCCCCGTGCTGATCGGCGGCGCGACCCGCCTGCCCTTTCTTTGGGTGCTGATCGGTATCCTCGGCGGGGTCGAGACGCTCGGCCTGCTCGGCCTGTTCGTCGGCCCGGCGACGATGGCGACGCTGATGCTGCTGTGGCGCGAATATGTCTCGACGCCGGAGGCCCCGCCACTCCCCGAAGCGTGAGACTTTCTCGCTATCCGCTCATCCTGAGTAGGGATCGAGTAGCCGCAGGCGTATCGAGAGCCCGTATCGAAGGACGTGCCCGGGCGTGTCCTTCGATACGCCATTTCGATGAACTCAATGGCTACTCAGGATGAGCGGAGTTGGTCGGATAGAACGCAAGGCCGCCTTCCCGCCGAGCTTTCGGGCCGACGCACGCCTGCTCGTGCTGGGCTCGCTGCCCGGCGACGCCTCAATCGCGCAGAACCAATATTATGCGCACCCGACCAACGCCTTCTGGTGGCTGATCGGCGAGGTGGTGGGCGAGCCG
>Ga0164294_10000365_pt1 | contig 42287 bp, 39 predicted proteins | sample GEODES005metaG_FD_111479 | JGI IMG/M metagenome (GOLD analysis project Ga0164294, IMG submission 111479) | Oligotrophic lake water microbial communities from Sparkling Lake, Wisconsin, USA - GEODES005 metaG | ecosystem: Environmental > Aquatic > Freshwater > Lake | place: USA: Sparkling Lake... | reverse complement strand
TCTGAAAACTCGTGTGGAACGCCATACTTGCGCACAGCAATTTCAATCTCCATACCAGGATCATCTATCTCACCAAGCACTTCAGCAATTTTTCCTATCGGCTGGCTATAGCGCGATGGTTGCTCAGTGAGTTCAACGCTGACAACCTGCCCAGCTTTCGCTTTGCCGGGTGCCACTGCGAGCAAAATGTCGTGAGCGATGCGCTTATCTTCAGGTACGACTAACCAAACGCCATTCTCATGTACCAAGCGCCCAATGACATGTGTATTGGCACGTGCTAATACTTCAACAATAGTGCCCTCGGGGCGGCCACGTCGATCTAAGCCTATAACGCGAACTTGTACCCGATCACCATGCAAAACTTTTTGCATTTCTTTTTCAGGAAGAAAAACATCGTCACCTTCATCTGGTAACAAAAATCCATAGCCATCGCGATGACAAGAAACACGGCCTTCAATAAAGTTAGCGGTATTAGCGAGTTGTATGCGACCTTTGCGGTCTGGTTTGATTTGGCCGTCACGCTCCATAGCGGCTAATCGACGGGTCAAACCATCCAGCTCAGATTCTTTAACAGACAAAGCGTCGGCGATGGAAGAAAGTGTCTGCGGATCAGATGCTTTACGCAGTACGCCCAGGATTTCTTCTCGACTGGGGATGCTATACGGATAGTGGCTCAAAAGATGTCAATAAAAGTAAGGTGAATAAACAAGAATAGTGTAACGGAGCTATGCACGCTTTGCTCAGTAGACCATTCGATTGATAAAGGCTAAGAGCTTATTCCTAACTAGTTAAATCACTATGACATCGTGCATTCATAGTGCTCAACACTCGGCTTTATTGACTTGCGGGATTTATCCGCTATAATCTCGCCTTCTTTTGGCCCACGTGGCGGAATTGGTAGACGCGCATGGTTCAGGTCCATGTGCCGCAAGGTGTGGGGGTTCGAGTCCCTCCGTGGGCACCACCAAATTAAGAGCTCTCTTTTGCAGGCTCTTGCATAAACCAAAAGTGCTACAAACTCTTTGCTGCTAAATACAGTGAACCAATAATCATTCCCGCAGCCACAACAACTATTGCAATTAAGTAGTACGTCATACGTTGTTGAGCGCGTCTCGCACTCGCCAGTCGAAGCATCAACTCATCATGCTCGCGATCTAAGGCATCAAGATTATTCTGAGCATTTTTCAAATCGCTCAGCGTCTTACTCACACGTTCATTTTCCTTCATAGACTTTCCTTGAACGATAGCGTTGCTACAGCGTGTCTGGCATCATTTGGTCATACAACTCAAACGGCTGATGAATCCACGGATTACCTGCAACAGGATGGACAAAATAATCCGGACATACGGATGAATTTTCTTTGTACCAAATCACTGCTGATCGAATCTCACTAATTTCTGGATGGCGGTTAAGCAGCCATTCCCCGACTCTTTGCAGAGTGTCACCTGAATCCACTAAATCGTCGATTAACAGCAGACGTCCGCTTAACGTGTCTGCCGTCGACGTAATTCTGTCAGCTATGCAAAGCTCTCCACGCTGAGTACCCCCTTCTTCACGATAAGAGCTCACAGCGAGAATAGAGAGCGGCACGTTAAACAAGCGCGAAAAAACATCTCCCGGACGCAAACCACCTCGAGCTAAACAAAGTACATGATCAAACGTCCATCCCGAATCAAACACCTGCTTAGCTAGGACTTCAATAGAACGATGATAGTCATCCCACGAAATCCATACATGACCGGCATCTTTCGAGGTCGTCATGCGCTGACATCATTCAAACGGATGACGTAAAACAATAGTCTCTTCACGATCAGGGCCGGTTGAAACCATATCTACCGGCACACCAACCAACTCCTCAATGCGCTTAACATATGCTTGGGCGTTCGCAGGCAAATCCTTCATTAACTTAACGCCGACGGTAGGCTCAGTCCAACCTGGCATCTCTTCATAAATGGGTTCGCATGCTGCCGCTTCTTCGGCACCCACAGGGAAAATATCCACGTGCTTTCCATGCAAGCGATAGCCTGTGCACAGCTTTAATGATTCCAAACCATCCAACACATCCAGCTTAGTCAGGCACATACCAGATACGCCATTGATCTGCACTGAGCGCTTCAATAAAGCAGCATCAAACCAACCACAGCGACGTGCGCGGCCAGTCACGGTACCAAATTCATGCCCAACCGATGATAGGTGTTTTCCTATGCCCTGATCGGTCGGCAATTCTGATGGAAACGGTCCGGAACCTACGCGCGTTGTATACGCTTTCGTAATACCTAAAATGTAGTGCAGCATATTAGGGCCCACGCCCGAGCCTGCAGCAGCATTACCCGCCACACAATTGCTGGACGTTACAAACGGATAGGTACCGTGATCAACATCGAGCAAGCTACCCTGCGCACCTTCAAACAATAAATTTGCACCGGCTTTGTGAGCGGCGTACAACGCACTCGAGACATCCGTCACCATTGGACGGATTCTTGGAACCGAAGCTAAAGCCGCATCAAAGGTACTTTGAAAATCAACAGCTTTCGCCTTCAGATAATTGACGAGCACGAAGTTGTGATAATCAAGATTTTCGCGCAGCTTTTCTTCCAATCGTTTTTCATTCAACAAATCAGCAACGCGAATCGCACGACGAGCTACTTTGTCTTCATACGCGGGACCTATGCCTTTACCCGTGGTACCGATTTTTGCATCGCCACGCTTAGCTTCACGCGCGGCATCTAAGGCCGTGTGATACGGCAGAATAACCGGACATGCTTCTGATACTTTTAAACGATTGGCGACTTCAATACCCGATGCTTCCAGCTTATCAATTTCACGCAACAAATCAGGCACAGACAACACGACACCATTACCGATGTAGCAGGCAACGCCGGCACGCATAATGCCCGACGGGATGAGCTGCAACGCTGTTTTTTGACCGCCAATAACCAGCGTGTGACCCGCATTGTGACCACCTTGAAAACGAACGACGCCCTGTGCATGATCCGTCAGCCAGTCGACAACTTTTCCTTTTCCTTCATCGCCCCATTGGGTACCGATAACAACGACATTTCTAGCCATGATTTCTACAGCTTTCTGATGATGAATTTATTTTTGTCGGCAATGATCTCGCGATCACATTCGAATTCTTGTTGGCTACTTTCTTCACCGGGCAACAACTGAATAACAATTTCACCCTGCTCGCGCAAGGACGCAATCAGTTCGGTCAATGCAGGCTCTCTGCCCCAAGGCGCACGAATGGCGCTGACGGCAGCTGCGGCTGGCAGCAAACGCGCGAGTTCACGCAAATCTAAAGAAAATCCTGTGGCTGGTCTGGCTCGCCCAAAAACTTCACCCACGTGATCATAACGTCCGCCACGCGCTACGGCATTCGGAAGACCGGCGACATACAGCGCAAACATCGCACCACTCTCGTATTGGTAACCCGAGAGATCTGCCAAATCAATATTGATATTCACCGCACCCGCTGCTTTGGCTAACAGCGCCAGTTCATCCAAAGCGTGATGAATTTTCGGATTAGCAGGAAGCACTTTACGTGCACGATCAAGCACACTGATATCGCCATGCAAACTCATGAGAGCCGAGAGCGCATCACGCACAGTCACGTTAAAACCTGACACAAACTCAGTTAACTGCGGCAAATCTTTTGCTCGTAGCATTGCAACCAACTCGGCCTGATGACGCTGCGCATTCACATCGCCTTCAAGAATGGCATTCAAAATCACATTGTGCGATAAATCTAACGTGACATTCGACAGACCAGCCATGCTGAGTGACGCTAAAGCGAGTGATTGAATTTCTTCATCCGCTTCTACACCCGCATGCCCGTAAATTTCAGCACCGATTTGCAGTGGCTCGCGGGTTGCATGAAAGCCCGAAGGACGTGCCTGCAAAACGCTACCTGCGTAGCAAAGTCGAGTGACTGATTTGCGATTGAGTAAATGCGCATCGATACGTGCCACCTGCGTCGTCATATCCGCACGCAGACCCATGGTTCGACCGGATAACTGATCGACCAGTTTGAACATGCGCAGGTCCATATCATGGTCGGGGAATGGCATTAAGGATTCCACGTATTCCAACATAGGTGGCATCACCAACTCGTAACCAAAACGACGAAAGTTATCGAGCATCGCGCGGCGCAAGACTTCAATCTTGCGCGCTTCGGATGGGAGTACGTCTGCAATATTCTCGGGAAGTAGCCAATTAGGCATGACAATCAAGCTTCAGAAAGGAGGAATCGTAGTGCGAGTAGCAGCATACCAAACACGATGGCGACCAGACCGAAAAATCGGATCTGACCATCCGTTAGACTTGCCAGCTGCAAGAAGGTCTGACGCCAGCGCGCCGGTGAGAGGAACGGAAACATCCCTTCTAACAGGCATAGCAAGCCCAGCGTGATCAGCAGAGTAGACGACACCGAGCAACCTTATTTACGGGCGCCGCCGGGTGCCTTGAAATATTTCAGGAACTCCGAATTGGGATCAATCACCAGCACATCGCTGCGCGTTTTAAAACTCTCGCGATAGGCTTCTAAGCTGCGTATGAATTTGTAGAACTCCGGATTCTGACCAAATGCCTGCGCATAAATACGCGCTGCCTTAGCATCGCCCTCGCCTCGCACTGATTCTGCCTGCCGATAGGCATCAGCAAGAATCACGATGCGCTGACGATCGGCATCAGCTCGAATTTTTTCGGATTCAGCAGAACCGGTAGAACGCAACTCATTCGCTACTCGAGCACGCTCGGATTTCATCCGTTCGTAGACCGAGTTGTTGATTTGCTCTACGTAATCAACACGCTTTAAGCGCACATCGATAATCTCGCCACCGATCTGTTTAGCTTCTTCTGACACCTTAGTGCGGATAGCATCCATCACTTTGCCACGCTCACCTGAAATTACTTCACGCACGGTACGCTTAGTGATTTCATCATTCAGCGCTGCTTTAACGATTTGCGCCATACGATCTTGTGCACGACGCTCGTCACCACCAAAGCTGATGAAATACAGTCGAGGGTCAACGATGCGCCACTTAACAAAGGCATCGACCAGAATGTTTTTCTTTTCAGCGGTAATGAAACGATCAGGTTCCGGCGTATCTAAGGTCAAAATGCGCTTATCAAGGAAGATCACATTTTGAAATGGCGGTGGCAACTTGAAATGCAAGCCAGGTTCTTTGATGACATGCTTGACTTCACCGAGTGCGAACACGATGGCAAACTGCCGTTGATCCACGACAAACAGCGTGGACATCAAAATGGCCAGCGCAATGACGCTGGCAATAGCGGTTGAAATAAGACGATTCATTAGCGTGACTCCCTGTCACGAATGCTGCGGTTCTCGCGCCCGCGTGGTTCGGGGACACGCGCAGCTTCATTTGCAGGCGAAGTCTCGCTGAGTGGCGCAGCAGGCGCATGAACACCCGCAGCTGACTCAGCAGCGGTTTGAGCAATCAATTTATCGAGCGGCAAATAAATCATACTGTTACTGGATTTGGTATCCACCATAACTTTGGTTGTACTTGAAAAAATTTGCTGCATTGCCTCGATGTACATACGGTCACGGGTCACAGCAGGCGCTTTCTGATATTCAGCAAGAATCTTTGTAAAACGTGACGCTTCACCCTCCGCGTTAGCGACGACGCGTGATTTATAACCTTCTGACTCTTGCATTAAGCGCGACGCGGCACCACGAGCTTTAGGTACCACATCATTGGCGTAGGCTTGTCCTTCGTTTTTTTGACGCTCGCGATCTTGACCCGCCTTAACGGCATCATCAAACGACGCTTGAACTTGCTCAGGTGGCTGAACTGCCTGCATGGTAACGTTGGTGACCAGCACGCCAATCTTATAGCGATCAAGGATGTGCTGCATTAGGGTGCTGGTGTCGAACGCTACTTTTTCGCGCCCCTCGTACAACACAAAATCCATTTTGCTTTTACCGACGATTTCGCGAATAGCGGTCTCAGCAACTTCTTTGACTGTTTCTTCCTGATCGCGAAGGTTGAATACCCACTGTGAGGCATCTTTGAGTCGGTACTGGACAGCAAACTGAATATCAATGATGTTTTCATCATCGGTGAGCATCAACGACTCGCGTGCCAACTTGTTGCGCACGTTGCTGCGATACCCGATCTCTACTGTTCTAACCTGAGATAAGTTCACCACTTCGTGTGCTTGAATCGGATACGGCCAGCGCCAGTTAAAACCCGGCTGTGTCGAATGACTGAATTTGCCAAAGGTCATCACAACAGCTGTTTGACCTTCTTGCACGATAAAAAAGCCGCTAACTAACCAGAGGAAGCCGATCACCACAGCGACAACGCCCGCACTAATGCCGGCACCATGTCCATCGCTCGATCCTCCGCCTTCACCGCCATCACGGCCGCCACCCTGGCCACCGAATAGTTTATTCAGACGTTGATTGAAGTCGCGCCAGAGTTGATCAAGATCAGGTGGGCCATCAGTAGGCTTGCGACTGTTTTGACGAGAGTCTTGATCGTTATTATCTTGGGAGCCGCGACCCCAGCGTGGGTCGTTCAAAGAAAAACTGAGGCCGAATTTCTTGAAAAGAGATCCGAGCTTGCTGGGACGTTCCGAGTTGAGGTTTTTTTTCATCTTGAATGAAACGCTGATTCGATACCAACGGAAGTCGGCACCATTGTCTGTTGTGCAGTTAGGGAATTATCTCGTCGCTGCGCTCGCTCAGCCTGGAATCGTCGGGCGGGAAATGCCCCGGACTAGCGCCGCCTGCTCGCGCAAAGCTGGCAATTGCCTGCCTAAGCAAATCAATCCCTTCGCCAGTCTGGGCGCTAACAAAAACACGACGAATTTTATCATATTCATCATACTCAATCGCCGGGTCCAAGCCAGCAACGTCGATCTTGTTCCATACCAAGACCTGAGGCACATGATCCGCCCCAATTTCCTGCAATACTGCGTTGACTTGCTCGATCTGGTCATCGCGCACCGGGCTCGCCGCATCGACCACATGCAGCAGTAGATCTGCGTGAATAGTCTCATCCAAGGTAGCGCGAAAGGCGGCGACTAATTGCGTGGGCAAATCCCGAATAAATCCAACCGTATCTGAAATAACAACATTGCCATATTCGCCAAGATGAATCCGACGCGAGGTGGTATCCAGGGTCGCAAATAGCTGATCGGCAGCATAAACGCCGGCCTTGGTCATGTTATTAAAAAGAGTCGACTTACCCGCATTGGTATAGCCCACTAGCGAGACAGAAAAAGTGCGGTTGCGTTCTCGGGAGCGACGTTGGGTATTGCGCTGCCGTTGCAATTTATCGAGCTTGGCTCGCAAGGCTTTTACCCGAGCACCGATCAGTCGCCTATCGGTTTCCAGCTGCGTTTCACCGGGTCCGCGTAAACCGATACCCCCTTTTTGACGCTCCAAGTGGGTCCAGCCGCGAATGAGTCGGGTAGCAAGGTGCTGGAGTTGGGCTAATTCGACCTGAACCTTACCTTCGTGGCTCTGGGCTCGCTGGGCAAAGATATCAAGAATCAGACTGGTTCGATCAACAACACGAACCTTGAGATGGCGTTCGAGGTTGCGCTGCTGCGCTGGTGATAGCGCATGGTTGAAAATGGCAACCTCGGCTTCGACATCATTGATGGTGTCGAGAACTTCGTCAGCTTTTCCTGATCCCACAAATAACGCGGCATCAGGCGAGGACCTCTTGCCAGTTACGCTGGCAACCGGCTGGGCACCCGCCGTTTTTGACAACAATGCCAACTCTTCAAGACTGGAAACGAAATCAAGCTTGCCAAAATCGACACCCACCAAAACAGCACGCATGTAATAAGCCCTGGCCAACCCGAGCAGGTTGAAATCTTACTCGGGAGCCTGTTCAGTATTGAGATTAACCGCGCGCGCTGGAACAACGGTGGAAATAGCGTGTTTGTAAACCATTTGGGTTACGGTGTTGCGCAGTAAAACAACGTATTGATCGAATGATTCCACGTGCCCCTGAAGTTTGATGCCATTCACTAAATAAATGGAAACAGGAACGTGCTCTTTTCGTAAGGCATTCAAGAAAGGATCCTGAAGCAGTTGCCCTTTGTTGCTCATGGAAGCTCCGTTTTATTGTTAAGTTATGCAAATGGGGGCGGGGCATAAAAGTACAAGCGCCCAAAATAACCGCTTCTCACGAATGTAATCTATTTGCCCCACACTGGCAAACAGACTCGTTGAAAAATGATTTTATTCCTGTCTGGAAAAAGGGTTTTTGCCAGAACGGAATTCTATTCTCAATGGTGTACCGGTTAATGAAAAACTATCGCGAAAATGTTTTTCTAGATAACGTTTATAACTAGATTCAATGGACTCCAACGCGTTGCCGTGAATGACAATGATAGGCGGATTTTGTCCACCCTGATGGGCATATCTCAACTTAGGGCGAATTGAACCTTTACGACGAGGCTGTTGGTGATCCAATGCTTCTTGTAATGCACGTGTCAGCTGCGGCGTTGGTAACTTTGCCATTGCTGCCGCATAAGCCGCATCAATCGATTTCAACATCTGCATGATGCCAGTAGATTTCAATGCGGAAATATAATGAAATTTAGCAAAAGTCAAAAACGTGAGCTTGCGATCGATTTCACGTTTGATATGGTCGCGATGATCTGACGTCAGTCCATCCCACTTGTTAATACCCACCACCAATGCGCGACCTGATTCAAGAATGAATCCAGCAATGTGTGCATCCTGCTCAGAAATATCTTGCTGAGCATCGAGCAAAAGCAAAACCACATTGGCTTCTGAAATTGATTGCAAAGTTTTGACTACGGAAAATTTTTCTATCGCCTCAAAAACTTTCCCTTTGCGTCGTATACCTGCGGTGTCAATCAATGTGTAATGTTTGCCGTTACGCTCAAACGGAATTTCTATCGAGTCGCGTGTCGTACCCGGCATATCGAATGCAATAACGCGTTCCTCACCCAACAAGGTGTTCACCATGGTTGACTTACCCACATTGGGTCGACCAACTATCGCAATCTTTATACCTCTTAGCGGCGCTTCTTCGTTTTCTTCTTGAGGCTTACCGTCAATAGCAATATCCAGCGCCTGATCAACCAAGTCCGCTACACCATCCCCATGAGCGGCAGAAATAACGTAGGGATCACCCAAACCGAGCTCATAAAAATCAGCCGTAACGGAGGTATATTTCATACCTTCCGATTTATTCACGACCAACATCACTTGTCGGCCCGATTTACGCAGGAAATCGGTAATCGTCTTATCGTGTGGCGTTAAACCTTGGCGGCCATCGACGATAAATACAACAACATCCGCTTCGACGATAGCCTGCCGAGTTTGCTTGGCCATCTCGTGAACGATGCCCTCTTTAGCGACTGGCTCAAAACCTCCAGTATCGATCACCAAAAACGGACGCTCACCGATTCGCCCCTCACCATAGTGACGGTCTCTAGTTAATCCAGGCAAGTCAGCAACCAACGCATCGCGCGAGCGCGTGAGTCGATTGAATAAAGTGGATTTGCCGACGTTAGGTCGGCCGATAAGTGCAATGACGGGCTTCATGAAATATCTCTGGAAAGCTTTCGACTTTCCTGCAGGCGCGAGAAATTGCGGCGCCGTCGGACCTTAGTCCGACGCAATCGCCATCAATTTTCCATCTTGGGTTTGAACGATGAGATTTGCTCCTGCTACCACAGGGGTCGCACGAATCGCACTGCCATCGGTAGCAATACGTGCCAGCAGCGCTCCCTCTTCGCGAGAGAAAAAATGCAGCTGACCCTGACGATCACCCACAGCAATAGCGCGTCCGAAAGAAACCGGTGCTGACAGGCCACGCCAACTCAAACTGGTATTACGCCAAACACTGCTGCCCGTCTCACGAGCGAATGCCTGCAGGTTGCCTTTTTCATCGGCAGTAAAAACATAGCGCTGATCAATTGCAGGACCAACCGCGGCTGATAACTCTCGCGCCCAACGCATAGTTCCGTTACCGATATCGACGCAGGCAACTCGGCCTTGATACGAGCTCGCGCAAATGTCTCGACCCAGTAAAGCTGGCTCACCGGATACATCAGCGACGCGCTCAAGTTCAGTGGCGCCTTTCGGTTCAGCAATCGTTGCTTCCCAGCGCGGCGCACCGGTCAGAACCGATAAGGCGATCATGCGACCAGCGGGCAAACCAACATACGCTAAACCATCAGCAACAATAATTCCCGGCGCTGATCTTAAAGCTAATGGTGGCGCAGTGCGCTGCAAATACCAACGCCGTGATCCTGATTCAGCATCGAGCGCAACTATTCGGTTGTCAACGCTGCGCACAACGACGGTGCCACTACCTACAGCTGGCGCCGATAAAATTTCTGTCGATGCTTGAAATTTCCAGCGCGTCTGCCCATTCGCAGCATCTAGCGCTTGTACTGTTCCATCAGCACCTGTAACTACGACAGTACCCGCATCTGCACCAACGCCGGCACTGAGCGACATACCTGTCTTAATTTTCCAGATGATAGTGCCGTTCGATGGGTCGATACACATGACTTCGCCGGACTGATTAGCAGCGTACAGTCGGCCATCACTAAAAATCGGCTTCAGATGATAATCACCTGCCTTACCAATGTTTACCGACCAAAGAGTTCGAACCGCCATCGTCGGCGTAAAACTAACTAGAGCAGCAGGTGAATTTTTAGGCTTGGCCGCAAAAGGATTCAGAGAAGAGCAACCGGCCATTAATAACGCCGCCGCCACAAGCACATACTTAAAGTGTCGCATGATCTCCTCGCCTAGCCCGCAGACTTAGCGTTACCACCCAACGCGTCTAATTTGAGCTGGATTAATTGACGCGCAGGATTTTTGATCTCTGTTTTTTCAAGCGCTGTTTTAAATTCTTTGCGAGCTTCATCAAGCTTGTTTTGTGCAAATAAAAGATCGCCACGACGGTCCGCCACTAATGCCGCAAATTGCACAGGAAACTCTGCAGACAAAATCTTCAAACCTTCGTCGTAGGCTTTTTCGTCGAGCAATAAACCAGCGAGGCGAATACGAGCAATCGCTTTAAATTCGTCGGTGTGTCCATGATCTACAATCCACTGCAGATCAGCCTTGGCTGATTTAACATCGTTTGCATCAAACGATGCTTTCGCTGCCAACAGCAAACCCATCTGCGCATACGGTGTGCCGCCAAATCGCGCCTTGATATCTTCAGTCGCCCTGGCTAGTTTGGCCTGATCTTTAGCCTCGGCTGCCTTGACGATTTCTTCATAGAGCATCACACCCTTGGAGGACTGATCTCGTTGGTAGTATTTCCAGCCAGACCATGCAGCGAATGCCACTAGTACGGCGGTCACGAACCAAGTAACCATATTTCCATACTGATTCCACCACGCTTTAAGCGTAGCTATTTGCTCTTGTTCTTCGAGATCGTATGCCATGATAATTTTAATGATGGGTATGAATTTGTCCCGCATGCAAATGCACGTGGTTGTGATCGTCTTGACCAGTCATGTGATCAATCAAATGATCCACTACGGCGGCCAGTTCTATGCTCTGCTGATTTTTTTGCTGATCGGCTTCACGCAAATATTTGATCGTTGCCGTGCCGAGCTTGATTTCATCATCGCCAAGAATAACGGCATAGGCAGCACCGCTGCTGTCGGCACGTTTCATTTGCGATTTGAAGCTTCCCAGACTGCCAGCCGAGGCGCAATGTAGCACAACATCGAACCCGGCATCCCGTAACCGCTCACCTAGTGTAAAGGCTTGGGTTTGAGCCGCCTCACCCTGATGTACCAGATAAATATCGCATTGACTTAAGGAGACGGTCTCGGAGCTGGCCTTCATAAGCTCAAGCAAGCGCTCAACACCCATCGCAAAACCTACTGCAGGCGTGGGTTTGCCGCCGAAAATTTCAACTAATGGATCGTAGCGCCCGCCGCCACAGACCGTGCCCTGTGATCCCAGCTGATCGGTAATCCACTCAAACACCGTACGATTGTAGTAATCCATACCACGCACCAAACGCGGGTTGATGGTGAAAGGAATGCTGTTATTTCGGAGTAATTGCTGCACTCCTTCAAAATGCGATCGCGATTCTTCACCCAGATAATCGAGCAGTTTGGGCGCTTGATTGACTACATCCTGCATGGCGGGATTTTTGGTGTCGAGAATACGCAAAGGATTGCTATTTAGTCGGCGTAGAGCATCTGCATCCAGCTGATCTTTATGCTGCTCAAAATACGCAATTAAATCATCTCTATGGCGTTGGCGCTCTTGGGCATCACCGATGGAATTAATCTCTAAGCGAATGTCGGTCAAACCCAAATCATCCCAGAGCCGCTGACAAAGCATAATGAGTTCAGCATCGATATCGGGACCGTTAAAACCAACCGCTTCAGCACCTACTTGATGAAATTGACGATAACGACCGCGCTGAGGACGCTCGTGTCTGAACATTGGGCCGGTATACCAAAGTCGCTTGGGGCCGTCGTAAGTTAGGTTATGTTCAAGTACCGATCGCACCACGCCTGCTGTGCATTCTGGACGTAAAGTGAGTTCATCACCATTCATGCTATCGGTAAACGAGTACATCTCTTTTTCAACGATATCTGTTACTGCGCCTAATCCACGCGCAAACAACGAAGTAGGCTCTACAATCGGTGTACGTATCTGTTGATAGCCGTAGCTCTTCAATACCGATTGAACGGTATTTTCAAATAACTCCCACAAAGCAGCATCAGCCGGTAGAACGTCATTCATCCCCTTCACTCCGAGGATTTTTTCACTTTTTTTAGTCTCAGCCATATCGAGTTTTCACATAGTCCAGCACAATCGCTTGAAATTCTTCGGCAATTTGATCGCCGCGTAACGTCACTGTTTTTTCACCGTCAACAAATACTGGAGCTGCTGGTGATTCGCCTGTTCCGGGCAAGCTAATACCAATGTTGGCATGCTTCGATTCGCCAGGGCCATTGACGATACAACCCATCACCGCCACATTCATCGCTTCAACACCGGGATACGTGCCCTTCCAAACCGGCATTTGATCACGCAGGTACGTTTGAATGCGATCAGCTAATTCTTGAAACACCGTTGATGTCGTTCGACCGCAACCCGGACACGCAATCACCATCGGTGTGAATTTGCGTAGACCCATGGTTTGAAGAATTTCCTGTCCGACGATCACTTCACGGGTGCGATCGCCACCGGGCTCAGGCGTCAAAGAAATGCGTATGGTGTCGCCTATGCCTTCTTGCAGCAACACCGACAACGCTGCAGTTGAAGCGACTATCCCTTTACTACCCATGCCGGCTTCGGTTAAACCTAAATGCAATGGGTAATCACAGCGACGCGCTAGCTCTCGATAAACAGCAATCAAATCCTGCACACCGGAGACTTTGCACGAGAGGACGATCTTATCGCCAGCCAAACCTAATTCTTCTGCTCTGCGCGCATTTTCTAAAGCAGAGACGACTAAGGCCTCGTACATCACAGCTTGTGCAGTCCAGGGCTCGGCACGTTGGGCATTTTCATCCATTACACGCGCGAGGAGCGATTGATCAAGACTGCCCCAGTTAACGCCAATCCGCACAGGCTTTTGATGTTTACAGGCGACTTCAATCATCTGCGCAAACTGCGTATCGCGTTTGGCTCCGTGACCTACGTTACCGGGATTAATTCGATACTTAGATAAGGCATCGGCACACGCCGGATATTGTGTGAGTAGTTGATGACCGTTGTAATGAAAATCACCCACCAGTGGCACATCAATATCCATGCGATCAAGCTGCTCTCGAATAGCTGGAACTGCCGCTGCCGCTTGGGGGGTGTCGACGGTAATACGAACCACTTCGGATCCGGCGCGCGCGAGTTCCTTAACTTGTATGGCAGTCGCAATGACGTCCGAGGTATCGGTATTCGTCATGGATTGAACCATGATGGGTGCATCACCACCGACCATAACTTCGTGTGAGCCATGACTAATGCGAACGGAACGCGTGCGATACCGCACGCTTTGACCGGAAGGAATGGGTGAATCCGATTTGGATGAATTCATCATGGCCTCACTTGAGATTAAGCTTGGATACATTGTCGTGAGCTACGGCCTTTAGGTTGAGCACTTGGCCGCGCAGCTTTGCTTGAACTCCGGATACATTACCTACAATCAGAACAACAGGCTCGTTGATCTCAAACAGTTCTTTGCTACCTGCTTTCATCAGACGAGAAACAATTTTTGTTCCGCTCATCGTTGTTATCTCAACCCACGCATCGTGAGCCACAACGACTTCAAGCGATTTCATGGGATCAGGTGCTAAAACTACCGGTCCAGAAATGGTTTCAGAAACTACCAGCGATATTTTTTTCTCTAACTGCAGCTCTTCAAACACGACTGTGCTAAACACCGATGGCCACGCTAATTCAGGCAGCACGTCATCAAACATAGCTGTCGATAACCATGGCAGACGGTAACCTTCATAAGCTAAACCAGCTATGCCCAGTGCAAAAATAACGAGCAGTGAGAATTTTTTTATCCAAGCAGCTCTTCTTGGTGAAGAGGAAGCGCGTCGCCCCGGAAAACCATTCATAGGTAAAGGCCGCCTTAACAGCATTTGGCCTTGCGCTGGATTGGGCTCGTTAACCATCATTTCTAGCAGAGGCTCAGGGTTCAATCCCATCAACTTGGCATAAGAACGAACGAAACCACGAACACTCGACATTCCAGGCAATGCAGCAAAATCATTGGCTTCAAGCGCTGCGACTTGACGCGGCGTGAGTTTGAGACGTTCTGCTGCTTCTTCCAAAGACCACCGTAATTCTTCTCTTTTTGCTGATAGCACTGGGCCAGGAAGTGTCGCCAGTAATGACTTGGCGTAAACCACTGCAACCGCTGAGTCAACCGACAATGACTCCTCAACCGAGCTATTCAGCTCTTCGATGACCGGCAAATTTTCTAATTCTTTATCACTCATCGGCGAGACCAAGGGATGATTTACCCGATACCAACGCATCTGGGTAACGCTTACGCCACTGTCTTGCAATACTTTCTTCACCAAGCTTATCGCCGAGCTTGCGTTCAATCGCCATAGCAATAGAAAAATCTTCGGGCATCGCTCGTCCACTAGCAATGACGGTTAGCAAGTGACGTTTTGCACGTTTCAAGTCATGCGCTTCGAAAGCTAATTTTCCAAGACTAGAGTGCGCAGCCATCTGCTCTGGGTCAGCCAGCAATGCGCGTCTGAAGTACTCTTCAGCTTGCGTACGGCGTCCTAGTTTCACACTGCAACGGCCCGCATTCATCATCGCCTTAGCAGGTGATTGAAAGGCTTTGCTAGCGATTGCTCGATCAAACAGTGGCAAGGCTCGTTCAGTTTGTCCGGTCTCGCATAAAAACCATCCCATGTTATTCAGCAGATTAGGATTCTCCGGCTCAATTTGCAGGGCCTGCTGGAGATTCTTGGATGCGGACTCGGCGTCACCTAATTGCATCAGCACCAATCCACGTAAGCCTAGTACGTCAGCCCTGCGCTCGCCGATTTGCAACGCCTGATCTAATTCAGAAAGTGCGGTCGCGTATTGACCCTCACTGTAATAAGCCGTGGCAAGCTGCATGCGTATTTCTGCACGACGTTCTAGTTCGACACGGTTACCGGAAGAAAGGGACGTGTTGGTCGCCACGGGGGCGCATGTCCCCATAGCCAAACAACACACTATCAGTAAGCTTCTACGCATCACCCGTCAATCTCCACGATTCGACCAAAATCTTTACCATATTTTTTTTGATACTCCGCTAACTTTTGAGTGCGCTCTTGTACGCGAGTGCGATCTTGAATTTCGCCAGCTAACTGTCCACAAGCGGCATCGATATCATCGCCGCGAGTTTTTCTAATGGTGGTGATGATGCCTGCATCCATCAACACCTGAGAAAACGCTTTGATGCGTGGGTTAGCGGAACGCTTCAAACCCGACTCAGGGAACGGATTAAACGGAATTAAATTAAATTTACACGGAACGTCGCGCACTAGCGCAATCAACTCTCTTGCATGAGCATCGCTATCATTTACGCCGTCTAACATGCAATACTCAAACGTAATGAAATCTCTTGGTGCAAACTCAAGATAGCGCTGACAAGCGCGCATCAGTTCAGCTAGCGGATATTTTTTATTTAGCGGCACCAGATCATCACGTAACGCATCGTTCGGTGCGTGTAGCGATACTGCTAATGCTACGGGACAATCCTGTGACAGTTTATCCATCATGGGTACTACACCGCTGGTCGATAAAGTTACTCGTCGACGCGACAATCCATACGAATGATCATCAAGCATTAGCCTGAGTGCAGCCACGGTAGGCCCATAGTTCAACAAGGGCTCACCCATGCCCATCATCACGACATTCGTAATTTGCCGTTCGCCTTTGGGGCCCGCAGGTATTGATTGACTACGTCTCAACATAAATTCTGCGGTCCACAATTGGCCGATGATTTCACCAACCGCGAGGTTACGCGAAAAGCCTTGTTTACCTGTCGAGCAAAAGCGACAATTTACTGCGCAACCTGCCTGTGTTGATACACATAAGGTGCCACGACCGTCGTCGGGAATAAAAACTGTTTCAACAGCATCACCCACACCCACATCAAACAACCACTTACGGGTGCCGTCTGTAGATAGATGATCTGCCATGATAGGCGGCGCGGAAACACAGGCGCGTCCGTGCAATTTTTCTCGCAAAGATTTCGCGAGATCAGTCATTGCATCGAACTCGCTTGCACCAAACTGATGAATCCAGCGCTGCAGCTGGCGCGCACGAAAAGGCTTTTCGCCCAGCTCGTTGCACCACTGCGTTAGCGCTGAGGGTTCTAAATCAAGCAGATTGGTGATTGCCGTCATAAATTTTCCGACATACCACGCTTGATGGCGGCTGTAGAGGCCGCCCTTCTTAGCGAGAGTAAACGTTCAGGGTTGGGAAGAAATAACTGATTTCTACACTAGCTGTTTCAGCGGCATCTGAGCCATGAACTGCATTAGCATCAATCGAATCAGCGAAGTCAGCGCGTATCGTACCTTTGTCTGCTTTCTTAGGATCCGTTGCACCCATCAGGTCACGGTTTTTTTGAATGGCGTTTGGGCCTTCTAGCACTTGCACCATTACTGGGCCGGAGATCATGAAATCCACCAGATCTTTGAAAAATGGACGCTCGCGGTGAACCGCATAGAATCCTTCTGCTTCAGCGCGGGAAAGTTGCGCCATGCGCGAAGCGACGATTTTAAGTCCTGCGCCCTCAAATCGTGAATAGATCTGTCCGATCACATTTTTTGCCACGGCGTCTGGTTTAATGATCGACAGGGTACGCTCGGTTGCCATTTGTAAAAACTCCAATAAAAATAAAGGGTTAAGAAAAAAGTCAGGAATCCTGATTAACCCTGAATTTTACCATGGAAGAAGGTAGTATTCGCTGCACTACGGATAGGCTTAGCCAATCAAGTTTGGCAATCTAGGCTAGAATCTCGGGACCAAAATCAGATATATTATAATTTTGGCAGCAGACGGGCTTCCATCTGCAATAAGTAACCACCCTAACTAAGGAGTCTTCATGGACCAGCAACTTCAAGGTATGTTCGGCGCATCAAGCGATATGCTCGCCGTACGCCACCGCGTGCTTCGAAACACCTACTGGCTGCTAGCACTCTCGATGATCCCCACCGTCATTGGTGCCTGGCTCGGATTACAAATTCATTTTTCGCTGTTCGCGGGCAGCCCGATGATCAGCTTTATCGCATTTCTGGCAATCGCTTTTGGCTTTTTCTACGCGATTGAAAAAACCAAGCACTCTGCCACGGGTGTTGCCGTACTTCTCGGCTTTACCTTTTTCATGGGCTTGATGCTCTCAAGAATGCTGGAACAGATTCTGCATTTTTCGAACGGCAGCTCGCTGATCATGACGGCTTTTGGCGGCACCGCCATTATCTTTACTGTGATGGCAAGCATCGCCACCACTAGCAAGCGTGATTTCTCAGGCATGGGAAGCTGGTTGTTTGCTGGCGTGATCGTTATCCTGCTCGCAGGTATCGCCAACATCTTCTTACAAATGCCGTTGATTCAAGTGGTTATCTCCGCAATTGCCGTGGCTATCTTTTCTGCCTACATCTTGGTTGATGTTCAGCGCATTATTAACGGCGGCGAAACCAACTACATCTCAGCTACGCTCGCCATCTACCTCAACATCTACAACGTGTTTGTGAATCTGCTTGCACTGTTGGGTATTTTGGGTGGCGAACGCGATTAACTAGCTCTTGGATACGGACTCACTCGTGTGTCTGTGTTGAATGTGAAAGCGCCGACCAGAGGTCGGCGCTTTTTTTTGACTGCCAGCTTTGTACTAGCTGCTACAGAATTAAAAACCTATCAAATACCGCCATTGATTCAACGTGAGCCGTATGAGGAAACATATTAACGACGCCTGCCTGAGATAAGCGATATGCGCCACTATGGACCAGTTCCGCGGCATCGCGTGCCAGCGTCGCCGGATTACACGATACATAAACGATACGCTTAGGCAGAAGATCAGGATCCGTTTGCAGCATGCTCACTAAGGACTTACACACTTCCATCGCCCCTTCGCGCGGCGGATCGATCAGCATACGATCAAAATGTCCCAAGTCTTTGATATCGTCGACCGTGATCTCAAATAAATTGCGACTTAAAAACTGGGTCTTACTCTCTAACCCATTAATTTTTGCGTTGTTCTGAGCACGCTCGGTGAGTGTCTCGCTGCCCTCAATGCCAACTACTTCTCTTGCCTTGGTTGCTAAGGGTAATGTGAAATTACCGAGCCCACAAAATAAATCGGCAACACGATCAGTCGGCTGTACATCTAAAAGCCGTAAGGCGCGATCAACCAAAACGCGATTAATCTGGTGATTGACCTGCGTAAAATCGGTAGGTTTAAACGGCATGCGAATACCAAACTCAGGAAGCAGATACTGCAGCTCAGCACCTAAGGGATAAAAAGGTACCGCAGTATCTGGACCTTTTGATTGCAACCACCACTGGACTTTCCATTTGTCCGCAAATTCTCTGAACTGCTCACAATCACTCTCGCTTGGTGGGTCGAGCACGCGCAAAACCATCGCAATCATCATGCCGGATTCGTTCTCTCCGACAGCCAGTTCGATTTGTGGCAAACGCTCTCGAATCGATAATCCTTCGATCAAGGTGCGTAAAGGGACCAGCATGTCCGAAATTTTGGATGGAAGCACCTGGCAGCTTTTCATATCAGCGACAAAACTCGATCGGCGCTCATGAAATCCAACTAATATCCCGCCTTTTTTTGCGACATAGCGCACCGAGAGCCGCGCACGAAAACGATAACCCCAGCTCGGACCTTGCACGGGTCTCAGGATAGTCTCTGCATGCACCTTGCCGATGTGATGGAAATTATCTTCCAACACTCTTTGCTTAATCGCTACTTGCGCTGAGGCTTCTACGTGCTGCATAGCGCAACCACCGCAGATGCCAAAATACTGGCATTTGGGACGAACTCGCATCGATGATTCATGCAAGAGCTCGGTCATATCAGCGATTTCCCATTTAGGCTTACGTCGATACGACTTGAATCTCACACGCTCGCCGGGCAGCGCGCCTTCGACAAAAATCACTTTGCCCGCAGTGCCGTCCTCATTGGTCAGATGACCAACGCCGCGCGCTTCCATATCCAGCGATTCAATCTTCAGGATGTCATCCATAGGGTAGTATTTATTAGCGTTGTATAAGCATTGACAGGCCATCGAAAGCGGCCAGAGGGATCAAGAACTTAACGTACAGCAGCGAATTGTAACGTCTGTCTGGCTGTTTTATTGATTTGCAGTCGGTGGCCAAGCAGCGAGATACTCTTTCCAATGCGCCGCATCGACCTCAGCGAGTGAACGACGAACGAGATCTATCTCAGCATCAAAAGCTACTCGCGTTAGTTGGCCCCGCATGAGTTGATAGCGACAATAAACGAGGTAGGTATTAACGACATCGGTTTCGCAGTAATCGCGAATTTCAGCTAATCGACCTTCCTGATACAGCGTCCACACCTGCGAGCCATCCACGCCCATTTTTCCAGGAAAACCGCAGAGCCTAGCCAGATCATCTAAGGGCGCATTGGCGCGCCCTGTATACATCGCCAAATGATCCATCAAATCCAAATGACGTGTGTGATAGCGCGAAAGATAATTATTCCATTTGAAATCACGATCTTCGTCGCCCTGCTCCCAGAAACGCGCCGCTGTCACGCCGTTAATCAGCGCACGATAGTTCAATACCGGCAAATCAAAACCACCGCCATTCCATGAGACGAGTTGCGGCGTGTAACGATCAACCACTTTGTAGAAGTCTTGAATTAATTTTTCTTCGCTGTCATCCAGCGATCCTAACGAGCGGACGCGAAAACCTTCGTTATCGCGAAACACACAAGAAATAGCTGCTACACGATGCAGGTGATGCTGCAAAAAGTCTGACCCTATTTTTTCTCTGCGCGCAGCGAAAGCAGCTGCAGCCACTTCGGCATCGGTACTATCAGAATCATGATCATTCAGTGCCCGCAAGCCCTGCACATCAGGAATCGTCTCAATATCAAATACTAGTACAGGTATCACCGCAGACCACTCCGACAAACAGTGAGTGCTTTCATTCGCATTACAAAGCGTAGACCAATCGTAAAAGCCCTCATTTAACGACCGGGCAACATACCTACAGGGTCAACAGGTTTACCCATCTGACGCACTTCAAAGTGCAACTTCACTGCGTCAGTATCCGAGCTGCCCATCTCAGCAATCTTTTGGCCACGCGTTACTGTTTGCCCTTCTTTTACCAAAATAGTTTTATTGTGTGCGTAGGCAGTTACTAAACCATCGTTATGATCCAGTATCACCAGGTTGCCATAGCCGCGCATATTTTTTGCGTAGAGCACAGTGCCATCGCCAGCCGACGTGATGGGCTGTCCCAGTTGACCGGCAATATCAATACCTTTTCTGGTTGGGTCAAAGGTACTGATGATTTTGCCCTCTGTGGGCCAACTAAACTTTGCCGCTGCTGCTGTATTTTCAGCAGGCTTACGCGGAGCTTCTAACGAACGTGCTGGCGCTGCATCGCCGCGCTGCATATCCGCCCACACCTGATCCGAGTAAGCTAATTTATTACCCAATGGGAGTGACTTTACTGAAGGAATCGCGGGAGCTGGGCGGGTATCTAATGACTTGATCTCCATCCGATCAGTGGGTACCGCAGACAACTGCGCACCATCCAATGGAGCCACGCGTAACGCTTGACCGACTTTAATATCGTTGGGATTGGCAAGACTATTCCAGTCAACGATGTCGCGCCAATTTTGATTAAATTGAAGCGCGATCTTCATTAGGTTATCGCCTTTTTTAACGGTATAAAATCCAGGAGGGTCGACGACTGGCGGCTCCGCAGGTTTTGGTTTTTGCGCTGCTACTTTGTCACGCGATTCCGTTCTATCGTCAATCGGTGCATTCGAGGCTAGCTCAGCGCAACCAGTCAGCAGCGTAATTAATACGCCTATTAGTAGTTTTCCCTTGTGGTGGGTAATCATTGTCTCGTCATCCTAATGAAGCATCTGCTCAACCAAACGTGCCCGGTCGTAGCGGAACAAAATGGCAGCGTTCAAGCGTCTCGGTAGTCCATTCATTTCGACGAACGCGACGAATCAACCGTAACTCTTGATTTTTAGTGCCTACTGGCGCTGCCAACCTGCCACCAATGGCCATCTGATCTAGCAAGGCCTGAGGCACCTCCATGCCAGCCGCAGCCAGAATAATGCCATCGAACGAACCCACCTGTGGCAAGCCCAACATCCCATCACCATAATGCAGGCGGAGATTAGGGATAAGTAATGACCGAAGATTATTCCGTGCTTGTTCATGCAATGGCCGAATACGCTCTATCGAATACACCTGTTCAGCTACCTGCGCCAACACAGCCGCTTGATAACCACAGCCCGTACCAATTTCTAACACGCGCGACATTTTTCCTTCAGTGCCATCACGTAGCACCTCGATCATGCGCGCCACGATGTACGGCTGCGATATGGTCTGATGATAGCCAATCGGTAAAGAGGCATCGATATAGGCCTGACTAGCCAGACCAGGTTCGATAAACATATGGCGCGGTACAGCTTCCATTGCAGCTAACACTTTCGCATCTTTGATGCCTTGCTGCGCCAGTCGTTGAATCATTGCTTTGCGAACCGCATCCGATACCAATGGCGAGTTGGTCGATCGTGGTTGAATAACTGTCGGCGTCAGCTTAGTGACTGGAGGTGCGTTTAGCGGCCGCGCTGATGGCTTGGGAGATGTGACGACTTTTGATTCAGGCGCATGCTTAGCTGCATTACGAGTTGCTGTTTGCAAGCTGTTTAAACGGGGTGCCGCTGAGGACCGTTTTCGGTCAGCCGAACCGGTGACCAAATCCAGCGTTAATGGGAAACGCTTTTTAGGAGGCTCTTGGCCCTGACTCATGCGAGTACCTGCCTTAGTCGTTCCAGTTGACTCGCATGAGTCAAATCGATCTGCAAAGGTGTGACCGAGATACAGCCGTTAGCGGTGGCATGAAAGTCGGTACCCTCACCAGCATCTTTTGCCTTACCTGGTGGTCCGATCCAAAAAATTTCATTGCCATGGGGATCGAGTGTTTTGATAACCGCTTCCGATTCATGGCGTTTACCTAGTCGAGTTGGCACGACTCGCTGCAAGTCTTCGTAGGGCAAATTCGGAATGTTCACATTTAAAAGAATCGGACGATCTAACTGATCCAGTCGACGCATCACAAAATCTTTGGCAGCACGTGCGGCGGCATCCAAATTGACCCAACCGTAATCCACTTGAGAAAAAGCAATAGCGGGGATGCCAAATAAGAAACCCTCAGTGGCAGCGGCAACGGTACCGGAATACAAGGTATCGTCGCCCATGTTTTGCCCCTGATTGATACCTGAGACCACCATGTCCGGCTTTTCTTCCAGCAGACCCGTCAGGGCGATGTGAACACAGTCACTTGGCGTGCCATTAATTGAGTAAAAGCCATTAGCAGCCCGCATGACACGTAGGGGCCGATCTAGGGTCAGCGAGTTCGACGAACCGGAGCGATTGCTATCGGGAGCCACCACCACAATCTCAGCAATGGTAGCCAGTTGATCGGCCAGCGCATTGATGCCTGGTGCCAAATAACCATCGTCATTACTGATTAGGATTTTCATGGACGAGATTTTACCTGAACACAGGACTACAAATTCTTAGACTAACGAGTACACCATTGAGATGCTCAGATAAGAGAAATTGTGTAGTAATTTGCCTGCAATCTTTGCCGAAATTTCCGGGCGATCAAATAATCTGCCTAATTCACGCTCAACCCACCGATCAGCGTTGAAGATGAACTCACTAACTATGACATGCAAGTATTACATTTCCGTTTCAGCTGAAATAGGACGACCACTCAGAAACTCCTGCACCGTGCCTATTTCTCGAGTGCGCCTAAAGGCCGGAAGACTCTGCCATATTCGTCGGCCATAGGGTTTAGAAATAATTCGCGAATCACAAATCATCAAAACACCACGATCATTTTCATCACGAATTAAACGCCCAGCACCTTGTTTTAGGTTGATGATCGCTTCTGGTAGCTGATGATGCATAAAACCATTCAAACCGCGTTTTTCCATTTCAGCGATGCGCGCTGCAAGTACCGGATCATCGGGCGGTGCGAACGGTAACTTATCAATAATCACTACCGACAAGGCATCACCGCGCACATCGACACCTTCCCAAAAACTCTGGCTTCCCACCAATACGGCATTACCCGATGCACGAAATTGTGAAAGTAATTCGGTGCGACCTAACTCACCCTGAACCAAGAGCGGCCAGTTATATTTTTTCTGCTCAAAAATTTCGCGCAAGCGCTCGGCGACACGCTTGACAGCTCTAAGCGTCGTGCACAATACAAAAGCACGGCCGCCTGCAGCCTCAATCACAGGCAGAGCGGCATCCACCACGGCATCGGTATATCCCGGAGAATTCGGTGGTGGAAGATGCGCAGGCACATATAGCAGCGCCTGATTAGCGTAGTCAAATGGACTCGGCCACGATTTTGCAGGCTCATCACTTAAACCTAGTTGGTCGGTGTAGTGTGAAAAATCATTCTTTACCGCCAGCGTTGCGGATGTAAATATCCACGCACGAGGTGGTCCTTCACGCTGCTTACTAAAAATCGGCGCAATCGATAGCGGGGTTTGATGTAGCTGCAACGCTTGCGAAAAAGCCTCTACCCACAACACCTTGGCAGCATGCTCATCGACTAGACCCACATGATTCCAAGCCTCGAGTTGCGCCGTAATTTCGATGGTACGTACACGACATTGTTCTATCGTCTCGGCTCGTTCTGCCTGTGAAGACAACACCTCTGCCAACTGCTTGAGCATAGACTTCAGATGCTCAAGGGCTGAAAAAAAAGGACTACTTTGCGCAATCTGTTCTAGCGCAAGTCGCGAACCCTCAGGTGGAAAAGTGAGTCGCAAATCTCGCGCTGCTTTTTCAACGGTACTGACTCCCGCACCCCAATCTGCTCCATCGCGCGCATGAGTTAAGCCCTCTGCCAATACATCTCGACACAGCTCCATCACTTGGGAGGTGGACACCGTGTCGCCAAAAAATAACGTCGCCGTATCGGGTAACTGATGAGCCTCATCAAAAATCACCGTATTTGCCGTCGGCAGCAATTCAGCAACACCCGTATCTTTTAAAGCCACATCAGCAAAAAATAAATGGTGATTAACCACAACCACATCAGCTTGCTGAGCTTCTTTGCGTGCTTTCATCACGAAACAGTCTTGGTAGTAGGTGCATTCGGCACCCAGACAATTATCGCGCGTTGACGTGACTAAATTCCATATCAATGCATTTTCCGGAACGCGTGACAACTCGGCTTTATCGCCACTAGACGTCGTTTTAATAAATCTCGCTATGTCGCGTAGATAGCCAACATCATCGCGCGAGGTCAGCCGTCCATTTTGCTGCGTACGCTCGAGATGAAAATGACAAAGATAATTGGCACGACCTTTGAGTAAAGCCACCGTTACCGGCGCATTCATCGCCTGTCTAACTATCGGAATATCGCGCAGAAAAAGTTGATCTTGAAGATTTTTAGTACCGGTCGAGATAATGACCTTACCGCCCCACAGGAGCGCTGGCACAAGATAGGCAAAGGTTTTACCCGTTCCCGTTCCCGCCTCTGCTAACAGGGTGCCGCGGCTCTGGATGGTATCGGCAACAGCTCGCGCCATATCGGTTTGCGACTGTCGCGGCCGAAACCCGTCGATTCCTTTGGCGAGCGTGCCAGAAGCAGAAAACAGATCATTAATCTCGGCATCATGAATGCCGGCTGTCTCTTCAGAAGTGGAATGTGGGGTGAGATCAGTCAAACGAAATCCGGATCATTAAGTGATGCGCAATACACTGGGCCTGCAAAAATAACCGGACTAGGTAACTCATTGCGACGATATAAACCTACTCATATTCACGCAGGGATATCGGGGATGAGTTGCATCTTAAGTTGGATGATCTGGTCTTTAAGTTGCAACTTACGTTTTTTTAACCTCTGCAGCTGAAGCGCATCAACCGTCAACGATTCATTCAGTAATTCAATCGCCGTATCGAGATCGCGATGCTCGATTTCCAGCTCAACCACCCTAACCTTGACTTCGTCGGCATCCATTAAGGTTTCTCTGGTTTCTCTGGTTGATCCGGTGGATTAGCCGCTGAGTCCGGAGCAGGATTACCGCTGTCGCGTGCCGCCCCAGAAATAGGTATCGATGGCGCACCTAGTGGGCGCGCTGCACGACTCTGTCGTTCGGCAATCGTGCGTTCACGCTCGGCAGCTCTGTCCTTACGCAAAAATGCATTGGCCTCTACTTCGACCTTACGAATACTATGTAACGCAGCACGACGAATCTCTTTGGCCTCAGCCACGCACTGCGACATAAAAAATTTATTCATGCACACGGCCCGACTTTCAGCAAAGCGCTGCTCGACCGCACCTCGCACCACATCAACCTCCGTCAATGCCGTGCGAGCGGTAGATACAGCAGTGATAGATCCGGCCGGATAGTGATCCAGCAATGCCTGCTCGATAATTTCTGCACTCACAGCACTCGCCACACACTGTGACAGAAAGAAAAGCACTAGTGACGTCTTGCTAGCCCACTGGGTAAGTTTCATTCGATTCCTTAGACCATGCCCGCTGTTGCAGCGCTTAGTCGCATGCTTTCTTTGTACTCTTTTGATTGCATTTCCATAATTCTCGATACAGTGCGATGGAATTCGTTAGACATCAACCCTTGGGTATAAAGTAAATCTGGTGACACCGCTGCAGACATAATTAACTTTATACGGTGGTCATACAACACATCAATTAACCAAGTAAAGCGCCTAGCCTCAGATGCCATCTCCGAAGTCATGCGCGGCACATCCGACAAAATGACGGTATGAAAACGCGTTGCAATATCCAGATAATCATTTTGTGAGCGCGGGCCGCCACACAAGGTCGCAAAATCAAACCATATCACGCCACCTGCACGGCGAACGCAACGAATTTCCCGTGATTCTATCGTGATTCTGGGGTCTTCCTCTCCCGCCTCGGCAATCGACACAAATGCGTGCAACAGCGCACTCGTTGCCGCAGGACCCAAGGGCGTTTTATACGCCGCTACCTGCTGCATCACGCGTCTGCGGTAATCAATACCCCCATCCACATTCAAGACATCTAATTTTGATTTTAAAAGCTCGATGGCAGGTAGCATGCGATCTCTATGCAAGCCATCAGGATACAGCCCGTCGGGTTGATAGTTTGAGGTAATAACAAAACACACGCCTCGATCGAATAAGGCTTGCATCAGGTTATACAAAATCATCGCATCAGCGATATCCGACACATGAAATTCATCGAAACAAATAAGACGGAAGCGTCGCGCAATTTTTGCAGCGACGATGTCTAAGGGATTTTCTACATTTTTTTCTTCATCCAGCGCACGATGTACATCTCGCATGAACTCATGAAAATGCACGCGCGTCTTACGCTTCAGTGGAATCACTGCGTAAAAGCTATCCATCAAAAACGATTTGCCGCGACCTACACCGCCCCACAGGTACATACCTCGAGGTAAGTCGGGATGTAGCAGCATACGTCTTAGCCGACTAGAGCGACGCGATAGATAGTCTGCCCACTCGTCGTAAGCTCGCTGCAACCTATCCACTGCCATCAATTGCGCAGGATCAGACTGATAACCTCGATCAGCCAGAATTTTTTCGTAGAATTCGCGAACGTTCATAGGAAAGTTTCGCAATCACAAAGGCGTCATGTTGATCATGCTATGCGACGGACTGTGAAGGTACGTAAAGGTGAGTAAAGGCATGCCAGTACGAGAGCATCGTACTGGCCAGATCAGAAATTAAGCGCGCGCTTATCGACGGCCAGCGCTGCTTCTTTGGTGGCCTCCGATAAGGTCGGATGCGCATGGCAAATTCGCGCAATATCTTCAGCAGAAGCACGGAACTCCATCGCCACTACCGCTTCAGAAATTAACTCCGACGCCATTGGTCCGACAATATGCACGCCTAAAATTTCATCTGTCTTAGCATCGGCTAAAAACTTCACCATGCCAGAGGTATCACCCAGTGCGCGTGCACGACCATTCGCTAAGAACGGGAAACTACCCGACTTATAAGCAACGCCGTCTGCTTTGAGTTGTTGTTCAGTCCTACCCACCCACGCAATCTCAGGTGAGGTGTAGATCACCCAGGGAATGGTGCCGAAATTCACATGACCATGTTGTCCTGCGATGCGTTCAGCAACCGCCACGCCCTCTTCTTCAGCTTTGTGCGCCAACATCGGGCCACGCACCACATCACCTACGGCCCATACATTCGGCAAGCTCGAGCGACATTGATCATCTACCGCGATGAAACCACGCTCATCAAGTTTTAATCCCACAGCCTCCGGCGACAAACCTATCGTGTTGGGAATGCGCCCGATGGAAATAATGAGCTTATCAAATAATGCTGAGTGCTCTTTGCCATCAGCGTCGACATACTCGACACTCACTTCTTTACCTGATTTGATGGTGCCAATTTTTGCACCCATCTCGATTTTAAGACCTTGCTTCAGAAAGAGTTTGTGGGCTTCTTTAGCAACGGTCTCGTCTACCGCTCCTAAAAATACAGGCATGGCTTCGAGTATGGTGACTTCTGAACCCAAACGTCGCCAGACACTACCCATTTCCAAACCAATCACACCAGCGCCAATCACACCAAGCCGTTTAGGCACAGCATCTATCTCTAACGCTCCTGTGTTCGAGAGAATCTGTTTCTCATCAAACGGTGCGCCAGGTAATTCACGTGGAATAGAACCGGTGGCGATAACGACGTGCTTTGCAATCAATGTTTCAGCCGATGCTCCGCTAACCGCAATTTGATAGCCTTGCGCATCGGCGCTAACAAACGAGCCTCTGCCGTGGAAGAAACTCACTTTATTCTTTTTGAACAGATACAGAATGCCATCATTGTTTTGCTTAACAACGCTATCCTTACGGCCCATCATTTGCGCAAGATTGAGCTTTACGCCTTTGATTTCAACACCGTGCTCGGCCAGACCATGCGACGCATGCTCGTAATGCTCAGACGATTGCAATAACGCCTTCGACGGTATGCATCCTACGTTGGTACACGTACCACCGGGCGCAGGGCCGCCTTTATCGTTTTTCCATTCATCGATACACGCTACTGACATGCCCAACTGGGCAGCACGAATAGCAGCTATGTAGCCACCCGGGCCACCACCGATGACAACAACATCAAAACTTTTTGACATGGCCGCCCCTTACAGATCGAGTAAGAGTCGTGCTGGATCTTCCAGCGTTTCTTTCATCGCTACCAAGCCGAGCACCGCTTCACGTCCATCAATCAAGCGATGGTCATACGACATCGCAAGATAGTTCATGGGTCGTATCACAATCTGACCATTTTCAACGACGGCGCGATCTTTAGTTGCATGCACACCTAAAATCGCTGACTGCGGTGGATTGATAATCGGTGTTGAAAGCATGGAGCCAAATACACCGCCATTCGATATGGAAAATGTACCGCCAGTCAGATCATCTAACGTCAACTTACCGTCTTTAGCCTTTTGACCAAACTCACCAATTTTTTTCTCAATATCAGCAATGCTCATTTGATCGACATTGCGCAAAATCGGTACTACCAAACCACGTGGCGAACCCACCGCGATACCGATATCGAAATAGCCGTGATACACGACATCGTTACCATCGATAGAAGCGTTTAACACCGGATATTTTTTCAAGGCAGCGACGGCAGCTTTGACGAAGAAAGACATGAATCCCATCTTCACACCGTGTTCTTTTTCAAATTTATCTTTGAATTTATTTCGCAAATCCATCACCGGCTGCATGTTGACCTCGTTGAAGGTCGTTAAGATCGCATTCGTCGATTGCGACTCAAGCAGGCGCTCTGCAATACGCGCCCGCAAGCGACTCATAGGCACATGCTGCTCAGGCCTGTCACCAAGGTCAACTGATTTAGGTGTCGCAACAGTAGGCAACGCTGCACGTGTAGCTGGAGCAGGTACAGCTGATGTGGCAGGCTTAGGCTGACTCAAGGCATTGATCACATCGCCTTTGGTGACGCGGCCATCTTTACCCGTGCCAGAAACAGCATCTGCAGAGAGCTTATTTTCGGATAGCATTTTTGCAGCTGCAGGCATAGCGATACTGCCGCTTGAAGTCGCAGCGGCCGCAGGTGCAGCAGCAGCTTGGGGCGCGGGTGCGGCCGATGCTGCAGCGGCAGGCGCAGCAACTGATGCCGTCGCTTCCGTATCAATTCGAGCGATGACCTCGCCGGCGACTACGGTGCTACCGTCACCTTTAACAATCTCAACGATGACGCCTTGCGCAGGTGCGGGCAACTCCAGCACCACTTTATCGGTTTCGATATCAATGAGGTTTTCATCACGGGCGACTGCTTCACCCACTTTTTTGTGCCACTGTAGTAGTGTCGCTTCAGCGACCGACTCTGACAGTTGGGGTACCTGTACTTCCAGAATTGCCATATCACTCTCCGTTTCGGTTTGTTCGCACGGCAGCCGGCATCCGGCTCGCCGCGGGGTCTATCTTTATTTCGTCAGGATGAAGCCTTTGAGCTTCGCGAAAGCTGTATCAATCAGCGCTTTCTGCTGCGCGTAATGCTTGTCGTAATAACCGACCGCAGGCGACGCACTCGCAGGACGACCTGAATACGCTAGCTTTTGTCCTTCCGCCAGGTTTTCAAAGATGTTGTGCTGAATCTGAAACCATGGGCCCTGATTTTGTGGTTCATCCTGCACCCAAACCAATTCACTCAAATTAGGGAAGGATTTCAGTTCAGTCGCAAACGCTTTGTGCGGGAACGGATACAGCTGCTCGATGCGAATAATCGCTATATCGCTAACGCCACGCTCTTTACGTGCATTCACCAAATCAAAGTAAACCTTGCCTGAGCACGCCAGCACACGTTTTACTTTTTTCGGATCAATCGCTTCATCAACTTCACCGATCACCGTGTGGAATGAGCCTTTGACCAACTCAGACAACGGCGAGCCGGCATCTTTGTTACGCAATAGTGACTTAGGGGTAAAGATCACCAGTGGCTTACGGAACAGGCGAATCATTTGACGACGCAACAGATGAAAAATCTGCGCTGCCGTCGTCGGCTGCACCACCTGCATATTGTTATCTGCGCTCAGCTGCAGAAAACGTTCGATACGCGCCGATGAGTGCTCTGGGCCCTGACCTTCATAACCATGCGGCAGCATCATGACTAAACCTGATGCACGACCCCATTTCACTTCACCCGAACTAATAAATTGATCAATAACGACTTGCGCTCCATTCGCAAAATCACCGAACTGCGCTTCCCAAATCGTCAGCGTATTAGGCTCTGCCGTCGAGTAACCATACTCAAAACCCAACACCGCTTCTTCAGACAACACCGAATCGATCACCGTAAACGGAGCTTGTTGATCCGATACATGTTGTAGCGGAATATAACTTCCCGCATCCCACTTCTCACGATTTTGATCATGCAATACCGAGTGACGGTGCGTGAAGGTGCCACGACCCGCATCTTGGCCTGTAATACGAATGGCATATCCCGATGAAAGCAAGGTTGCAAAGGCCAGATGTTCACCCATACCCCAATCAAGATTCGCTTCGCCACGACCCATGGCCGCACGATCAGCTAATACTTTTTCTACCAGAGGATGTGCTTTGAAATGCTCAGGCAACGTCGTAATACGCTCAGACAAACGTTTTAACTCAGTGATCGGTACGGAGGTGTCAGCCGCATCCGTCCATTTGCGATTGAGGAAAGGCATCCAATCAACTGCGTACTTATTTTTAAAGCTGGAAATAACCGGATCAATCGAGCTTCGTCCCGCATCCATCGCGTCGCGAAACGCTTTGACCATCGTATCGCCACCGTCGGCAGCAATCGTGCCCTGCGTAGATAACTTGTCTGCATACAGTTTGCGCGTGCCGGGATGCTGCCCGATTTTTTTGTACATCAGTGGCTGAGTCAGCGCCGGTGTGTCTTGCTCGTTGTGGCCAAGCTTTCGGAAGCAAACAATATCAACCACTACATCTTTTTGGAACTGCATACGAAAATCTAGCGCGATCTGAGTAGCAAAAACTACCGCTTCCGGATCATCACCATTCACATGCAGCACCGGCACTTCAATCATCTTCACCACATCTGAGCAGTACAGCGTCGAGCGCGTGTCACGTGGATCGGACGTGGTGAAACCAATTTGGTTGTTGATGACGATGTGCATGGTGCCGCCCGTACCGTAGCCACGGGTCTGTGCAAGATTCAGGGTTTCCATCACAACGCCCTGCCCTGCAAACGCTGCATCACCATGAACTAGTATCGGCAGAACCTGCTTGCCTTCTTTGTCGCCACGTCTGTCCATACGGGCTTTGACCGATCCCTCAACGACAGGATTGACGATCTCTAAATGCGAAGGATTAAACGCTAGCGATAAATGAACAGGACCACCCGGGGTTGAAATGTCACTCGAGAAGCCCTGGTGATATTTCACATCGCCTGCAGGAAGATCATCGCCATGCTTGCCTTCGAATTCAGCAAACAAATCTTGCGGCATCTTGCCCAAAATATTGACCAACACATTCAATCGGCCGCGGTGCGCCATGCCGATCACCATCTCTTGTATGCCCTGACTACCCGCGCGCTGTATAACTTCGTCTAACGAGGCGATGAAGCTCTCACCACCTTCGAGCGAGAAGCGTTTTTGACCCACATATTTGGTATGTAAATAACGCTCTAGGCCTTCAGCTGCCGTCAGGCGATCAAGAATGTGCTGCTTTTGTTCGCGCGTGAAATTACCAGTAGAGCGAGTAGCTTCCAAACGCTCTTGCATCCAGCGTTTTTGGGCTGGATCGGTCATGTATTGAAATTCGGCGCCTATGCTGCGGCAGTAGGTATCGCGTAACGCTTGCAACAAATCGCGCAGGGTCGCGGTCTCGGCACCAAAATAAGTATTGCTGATGTTGAACACGGTATCCATGTCCGCATCGGAAAAACCATAGAACGAAGGCTCTAGCTCAGGAATCGCAGGACGCTCCTGGCGCTGTAACGGATCCAGATTCGCCCACTGCGTACCAAGGAAGCGATATGCTGCAATCAGCTGCGTGACCGCCACGCGTTTTCTACCCATCTCTGCATCCGCCGAGGCAGACACGGTGCGTATCGGGCCTAGCTTTGCCCGCTCGGCAAAGGAAGCCACCACACTGGCATGGGGAACATCGGGACGATCAGAACCATCGACAGCCGGCACGTGCTGCATGGCGTCGAAATAGGCTCGCCAATTGTCAGGAACTGCACCGGGATTAAGAAGGTAGGCCTCGTAGAGTTCTTCCACGTACGGGGCGTTCCCTCCAAACAGATAGGAGTTGGAGAATTGCTGCTGCATCATTTTGCTCACCTTTTGCTCGCGCTTCGCGAGAGTATGGGGGTTAAGAAGTGCTAGGCAAGGCGCCTGCAACTTCCGACCGGACCTCAATCGAGACCAACTTAACCATCCACTTGACGGGCTTTCCGTTCCATGGACTGCACTACACACGACTTTATAACTTCCCATGCAGAATACCACAGCGTTGACGCCTTGGAACATGAAAAACGGGCCGTAACTGGCCCGTTAAATGACTACTCAGTTGCTTTGTCTCTTGGATATCAGCGTGTCTGGCTTATCAGAAGCACCCACAAACAAATGAATCACAGGACCGACACACTACCTGCCACCTCAAAGCCCCGCCACAAAACAACAAGCGGTCACCATTGCGTTAAATTTGTAAGCAGATCAGATAGCATATTCAAGAGCATTATTTTCTGGCTTAAGTAGTGGCTTGAGCTTTCATTTGCCATTTAATCGCTTCTTTATCATCATAAAAATCATTAACGAATTCCGGATCTACCTCGCGGTATAAAGACGCAGCTTTATAAAGAGCAGAAACGTAGCTATATCGGATATCTAAGCTCTCTATCGACTTTGCATGACTAAGGGCGTGCGTTAAAGCTGCAATAGGCACCAGACCGATATTTAGATTTTTTAATAACTTAATATCATCTCTCGCTAATGCCATTAGAATCGAGGTCGATTGATCAAATGAATTTTTTATAATTGCGTGTCTAATTGCATTAACTAATAGCTCACAAAGCATCTTTTTTTCTTTCTTTCCAAAGATAGCTTTAACCAGGGTAACGTGTTTACTTAGCAAATCTACATATAGTCTGGTGAGATGAACGCTATCAGAATATCTAAACAGCGGCGCTTTTAAAAAATCACGAACAATTTTCTTAGCAAGATTTTTGCCGTCGCTGGACTCACAAAGTTGAGAATAAACTTCCGATACTTTTTCGCAATTCGCAAATCGCGCCAATTCGGATTCACATTCAGAAAATATCCGGTTAAGATAAGCTATCATTCTAGGCCGACAGACAGTGTGGTTCAGAAAAATTTGCATACCTATCGTTGTATTCAAAAATTCCGGCACACTATTCAACACCCAATTCCAATGCTCTGCATCAGGAATAAATTCCAGATTAAACACCGATGCCCCCAGATCTGGTTTGTTCGTCAACAGTCCGCGAGAACGTAAACCTAATTCCCAGAGAGCTTTTGAAGGTGGGTCATCACCTAGCGATGCTTCGATCGATTTTAAAATATCATTTACCTTTATTAAAAATGTCAGTGTCTTGTCTACAAAAAGCAAATTAAGCATCATTCGCAAAGCTTTTTGCTTATCTGTATTTTTGAGTGTTGACAAAAACGATGGGAATTTTTTCACGAGGTCAATTTTTTTGTGCCTCTCTAAACCATCGTCACTGCATAAAATTAAGCACGAACTGATTTCTTTTAAAGTCGCTGTTTCTCGCTGTATAAATAGGTTAGCTTGAAATTCATATAAGCTTGTTTTGGGTTCAGCCGTTGTTTTCGGCTCTTTTAATTTTGCAATTTTTCGAAGTACTGGCTCACGAAATAATCGCCTTGAGGGACGCTCAAAATCACTCAGTATTTTTTCTAAAGCGTCACGCCATCCCGTTGTTTGGACGACTTCTGCACTCACCCTTTTCCATTCTGCCTCTGTATTCTTATCGACTACTGTTTTTTTCCATTCATACAAACCCTTGCAGGTTATCGCCAGACTATTCACATCACGCCAAGGCTTTGTTGATTTAACCGCAGGTAAGCTCAGCGCAATTTCACTCAACGCATCGTAGGGCAAAGTTTGGATTGGGCTAGTTATTGATGTTGATCGCATATTTCTCTCCTTAGGTTGAGAAATCTGTGAGCAATCTGGCTGATTGGTTCCAAATAACAAACGCTGCGGCAATGAAAAAAGCGGGCCGCAGCCCGCTTTTTGGTAGAACGATAAACGTAAAATCAGCGCTTAGCTATCGGCGCAACGTCACGTTTAGGTGCACCTACAAACAACTGACGTGGGCGACCGATTTTCTGTTCTGGATCGGAAATCATTTCATTCCACTGTGCAATCCAGCCGACGGTTCGCGCCATGGCAAAAATACCGGTGAACAGCGAGACAGGAATGCCCAGCGCCGATTGCACGATGCCGGAATAAAAATCGACATTCGGATACAGCTTACGCGATACAAAGTACTCGTCTTCCAAAGCGACTTTTTCTAGTGCCATCGCCAGTTTGAACAGGGGGTCGTTCTGCAGACCGAGTTCGTTCAAGACTTCATGGCAGGTTTCACGCATGAGCTTGGCGCGTGGATCAAAGTTTTTATAAACACGATGACCGAAGCCCATCAGCTTCACATTTGAATTCTTGTCTTTGACTTGAGCAATGAAGGCCGGGATATTGTCGACCGAACCAATTTCCTTGAGCATATTGAGCGCTGCCTCATTGGCACCGCCGTGTGCAGGACCCCACAAGCAAGCAATACCTGCAGCGATACAAGCAAAAGGATTCGCACCAGATGAACCAGCTAAACGCACTGTGGACGTTGATGCATTTTGTTCGTGATCGGCATGCAAGATCAGGATGCGATCTAATGCTCGAACTAATACATTATTAATTTTGTAGTCTTCAGCGGGGGTGGCAAACATCATGCGCATGAAGTTTGCGCTGTAGGATAAATCATTGCGCGGATAAATAAACGGCTGACCGATCGAATATTTATACGCCATCGCCACCAAGGTTGGCATCTTGGCGATTAAACGAATCGCGGATACATCGCGATGATGTGGATCGTTGATGTCGAGCGAGTCATGATAGAACGACGCCAATGCACCAACCGTACCCACCAACACTGACATCGGATGCGCATCGCGACGGAAACCGCGGAAGAAAAATTGCATCTGCTCATGCACCATGGTGTGATGCGTGACGGTGTCGACGAAAACATCTTTCTGGTTCGCGTTAGGTAGTTCGCCGTTTAACAGGAGGTAGCATGTCTCTAGAAAATCGCAGTTCACTGCTAATTGTTCGATAGGATAGCCGCGATACAGTAGCTCACCCTTATCGCCATCGATGTAGGTAATCGATGAATTACACGCTGCAGTCGACATGAAGCCGGGGTCGTAAGTGAATTTACCCGTGGCGCCGTAGAGCTTGCGAATATCGACAACGTCCGGCCCTATCGAGCCTTTGTAGACTGGGAAATCAATAGATGGCGAGCCATCGGAAAAAGACAGCGTTGCTTTGGTGTCAGATTGGGTCATGGCTCCACCTTCGAATCAAAAAATAACAAAATTCACAGTATGTTGTTGGGTTCGTCTAGTTGAGAATCAACACTCATTTATTTACGCAGCGCGTAATCGCACCAAGAGCGATTTAACGTTAGGTAAATCTAAGGCCTCGGTGGGATCGTTTTGACCCAGCAAAAGGCTCATCAAATCGTTGTCTGGCAACTCGAGTAAGCGGGTCAGTGCATCAACCTCGTCATCACTCAATGTCGCCTCATGCAAATCAAGAAAGCGAGTCAGTATCAGATCGTTTTCTAACAAACCCCTTCGGCTGCGCCAACGTAAACGTGCGCGGCGCGTTGGGTCGTCCTGATGTCTGCCACTTTCCATCAAACTATACAGCGCGTCGTACTAGCAGCTCTTTAATTTTGCCAATCGCTTTGTTTGGGTTGAGGCCTTTGGGGCATACATCAACGCAATTCATAATCGAATGACAACGGAACAGACGATAAGGATCTTCCAGATTATCTAAACGCTCAGCGGTAGCCTCATCACGGCTATCGGCGATAAAGCGATAGGCCTGCAGCAAACCAGCAGGACCGACGAATTTATCGGGATTCCACCAGAACGATGGGCACGAGGTAGAACAGCACGCGCACAAAATGCATTCATACAAGCCGTCTAATTCTTCACGCTCAGCAGGCATCTGCAGGCGCTCTTTTTCTGGCGGTATGGTGGTGTTGACCAAATACGGTTTGATGGAATGATATTGCTTGAAGAAGTTCGTCATATCGACGATCAGATCTCGAATTACTGGCAAACCAGGCAGCGGACGCAGCACAATCGGTTCGGTCAATTCATTGAGATTGGTAGTGCAAGCAAGGCCATTTTTGCCATTGATGTTCATGGCGTCAGAGCCGCACACGCCTTCACGGCACGAGCGGCGTAACGCGAGTGAATCATCGACATCGGCTTTGATACGTTGCAATGCATCGAGCAACATCTTATCGGTATCTTGCAGCGTGACCGTGAGGTCCTGCATATACGGTTTTGCATCACGATCTGGGTCGTAACGATAAATCTGAAATTTGACAGTACGAGTCATGATTTTTCCGAGCTTAGAAGGTACGTGCCTTGGGTTTAAACGTTTCAACAGTCAGTGGCTTAGTAACCACGGGCTTATAATCGAGTCGATTGCCTTCGGAGAACCACAGAGTGTGTTTCATCCAGTTTTCATCATCGCGTTTTTCGTGATCACGATGAGCATGCGCACCGCGCGATTCTTTGCGAGCCGCTGCAGAGACGATAGTGGCTTTCGCTGTTTCAATCAGGTTGTCGAGTTCTAGCGCTTCTACCCGAGCTGTATTGAACACTTTGGATTTATCTTTGAACGACACTTGTTTACGACGCTCATCGAGTTCCGTGATTTGTTTGACACCTTCATCCAGCAACTCTTGGGTTCGGAACACGCTGCAATAGTGCTGCATGGTTTTGCGAATGTCGTTGGCAACGTCTTGCACTTTCTCTGAACCTGTTGAGGCCTCTAGATGTGCTAAGCGCGACAACGCAAAATCAGCACCATCAGCTGGCAAGTCTTTGTGATGTTGTTGTTTGAGCTTGCTATCAACAATGTGATTACCTGCTGCTCGACCAAAGACTAACAAATCCAGCAAGGAATTTGTACCGAGACGATTGGCACCGTGAACAGAAACGCATGCACATTCACCAATAGCGTACAGACCGCGTACGATTTCTTGGCCACCGTTTTTAGGTGCGACTACCTGACCATGTATGTTGGTAGGAATGCCGCCCATTTGATAGTGAATGGTAGGCACAACTGGAATCGGCTCACGCGTTGCATCGACATTGGCAAACTTATGACCGATTTCAAGAATCGACGGCAGACGCTTACGTATGGTGTCAGCACCGATGTGACGCAGATCGAGTAAGACGTGATCTTTTTTCGGGCCGCAACCACGGCCTTCTTTAATTTCTTGGTCCATTGAGCGCGAAATAAAGTCACGCGGCGCTAAATCTTTCAGCGTAGGCGCGTAACGCTCCATGAAGCGCTCACCTTCGCTGTTAATCAAAATTCCACCTTCACCGCGCACACCTTCGGTGATCAACACGCCGGCGCCCGCAACGCCGGTTGGATGAAACTGCCAAAATTCCATATCTTCGAGTGGCAAACCTGCACGTGCAGCCATGCCCATACCATCACCGGTATTGATGAAGGCGTTTGTCGATGCAGCCCAAATACGACCAGCACCGCCAGTAGCGAACACGGTGGTTTTCGCTTCAAGCATCATGACTTCGCCAGTTTCCATTTCCAGTGCAACCACACCGACGACATCGCCATCAGCATCGCGAACAATGTCGATCGCCATCCACTCAACAAAGAAATGGGTTCTTGCTTGAACGTTACGCTGATACAGCGTGTGCAACATCGCGTGACCGGTACGGTCAGCTGCCGCGCATGCGCGTTGAACTGGCTTTTCACCAAAGTTAGCTGTGTGGCCACCGAATGGACGCTGATAAATCGTACCATCAGGATTACGATCAAATGGCATACCCAAATGCTCAAGCTCGTACACCACTTTGGGAGCTTCGCGACACATGAATTCAATCGCATCTTGATCGCCAAGGTAATCACTACCTTTGACGGTGTCGAACATATGCCAGTACCAATTGTCTTCTGACATATTGCCTAGCGACGCGCCGATACCACCTTGCGCCGCAACGGTATGTGAACGTGTTGGAAAAACTTTTGAAAGTACAGCGACGTTTAAACCAGCTTGGGCTAGTTGTAACGATGCTCGCATGCCGGAGCCACCCGCACCGACGATAACTGCGTCAAAGCGTCGTGATGGAATGGAGGATTTAATCGATGTCACGTTTACACTCTCCACAGAATCTGAACTGTCCAGCCGGCACAACCGACTAACCAGAGAATTGTCAGCACTTGCAATAACAGTCTTACGGCAACGGGTTTAACGTAATCCATCCAAATGTCGCGTACGCCCACCCACGCGTGGTAGTACAAGGACATGAAGGTTACGAACGCAAATAGTTTGAACCATTGCTGAGCATACAAACCCGCCCAGGATTCATAACTAAATTCCCCTGCTCCGAGAAACAGAACAAGCAAAACGATAGTGAATACAGCCATCACAATCGCTGTAGCACGTTGAGCTAGCCAATCTCTCAACCCGTAGTGCGCGCCCACCACCAGACGCTTAGGTCCGATATTGTTGTCCATCTTAGAAATCTCCAAACAGTTTCAATGCAACCAGCAAGGCCAATGGCACGCTAACAAAAAATACCGAACGCGCTGATTTGGCCGAACCCTCTTTCGATAGTCCAATGTGCGCATCCATGAACAAGTGACGAACGCCCGCACAGAAATGATGCAGGTAAGCCCAGGAGAGTCCGAGAATCAGTAATTTTACGAACCAGTGACTAGCAAAACCCTGCAAGTAAGCGAAGGAAATTTCCGAAGTAATTGAAAGATCGAAGATGTAAAGAATAAAGGGCAACAACAAAAACATCATCGCGCCACTGACTCGATGCAAAATAGACACGATGCCGGATAATGGCAAGCGATAGCGCAAAATGTCGGTGATGTGAATGTTGGTAAAGCGTTTAGTATTTCTTGCTTCAGGCATGAGCATCTTCTCCAACGGTTTCTATCTTGTGGTGCAAACCCAGATTCTATCTGTTTGGGCTAAAAAAGTTCGGCGCGTCAAGTTAACCGCCCCGTTCGCATTAACTAAGTTCATTGTGGTAGTGGTGACTTTCGGTTGCATATAACGCGCGTCGCAATTCGACCGGCCGGTCACCGTAGGTATAAGCCACGCGATCAACGTTTAACAGCGGACTACCGAGTGGTACTTTCAGCAATTCCGCCGCAGTAGCATCAGCAGGCACTGCCTTGAGCTTTTCCGACGCACGTATCATCTGGGTACCGAATTCAGTTTCGAACAAGCCATACATCGGCCCTTTGTATTCGGCCAATCGCTCTGACGTTAAGCCTTTGAATATCGCGCCCGGTAACCAGATTTCTTCAAGAATGATAGGCGCTGCATCAAAATATTGAACACGCCGTATAAAAATCACTGAATCGCCGGCTTTAATATCGAGCACGCGCGCCACTTCGGCGGGGCCGCGCATACGCTTGACTTCAATAATATGATTTTCGGGTTGATGTGCCTCGCCACCATCGGGCGACAAGCGCAAAAAACGGAACTGAACGCGCGCCTCATGATGGGTCGCTACAAAGGTGCCTTTACCTTGGCGACGAACCACTAGGTTTTCGGCCGAAAGCTCGTCGATGGCTTTTCTAACTGTGCCCTGACTCACCTTGTAGCGAAATGCTAACTCGACTTCACTCGGGATTAACTCACCCGGCTTCCACTCGCCCGACTGCAAACTTTGCATGATCAGCGATTTAATTTGCTGATACAAAGGGCTGAAGGTGGGCGATGCTGCCCCAGGACCGCTTGCACTGGCGGCCGAACCCGAAGCGGTTGGCGTGGTGACGGATTGGCTCATAGCTGCAGATTTCACCACAGATACCTGCTCAACGTCCAGAAAATTGTGCAGTAATATGTCTTATATAAGATATAAGATGTGCATTGACAGAGATGCCAGCCTGCCCCTAAACTCGCGAGCAACGATGGGCCCTTCAAAAGAGGGTCTTGCCTAATTTGCACACTATTCGACTGATTGGAGATTCACTATGGCTAAAGCCCCTATGCGCGTCGCTGTGACCGGCGCCGCTGGCCAGATCGGCTATTCATTACTGTTTCGCATCGCTAATGGCGATATGCTGGGTAAAGACCAGCCTGTGATACTTCAGTTACTAGAAATTCCTGACGAAAAAGCGCAAAAAGCTCTCAAGGGCGTGATGATGGAAGTGGACGATTGCGCGTTTCCACTGCTAGCCGGCATGACAGCGCATTCCGACCCGATGACAGCATTTAAAGATGCTGATGTCGCTTTGCTAGTCGGGGCACGCCCACGCGGACCTGGCATGGAGCGTAAAGATTTGCTCGAGGCGAATGCCCAGATTTTTACTGTTCAAGGTAAAGCACTCGATGCGGTCGCTTCACGCAATGTCAAAGTACTGGTGGTGGGTAATCCTGCCAACACCAATGCTTACATCGCCATGAAATCAGCACCTAGCCTGCCTGCTAAAAATTTCACTGCCATGCTAAGGCTAGATCACAACCGCGCTCTATCGCAAGTAGCGGCAAAAACTGGCAAACCAGTGGCTGCTATCGAAAAACTCTGCGTCTGGGGCAATCACTCGCCCACTATGTACGCTGACTACCGATTTGCCACCATTGAAGGCAACTCTGTCAAAACCATGATCAACGATGAAGCATGGAATAAAGATGTCTTTTTGCCGACAGTCGGCAAACGCGGTGGCGCAATTATTGAAGCACGCGGGCTCTCCTCTGCTGCATCAGCGGCCAATGCTGCGATTGATCACGTTCGTGATTGGGTACTCGGCACTAACGGTAAATGGACCACGATGGGTATTCCATCCGACGGTTCTTACGGCATTCCTAACGATGTGATGTTTGGTTTTCCAGTCACCACACAAAATGGCGAATACACGATTGTGCAAGGACTCGAGATTGATGCATTCTCACAAGAGCGTATCAACATCACACTCAAAGAATTGACTGAAGAAAAAGACGGCGTTAAGCATTTGCTGCCTTAATCCCACTTAGCGCAGGTAGGCCACAAGGTCTTCCTGCGCCTTCAATAACCCGCACTACTGTCCTACTCTCTCCTCATGCACGCATCCGAGGTTTTGTTTCAGGGTACTCACCAGCCGGTTGCTATACCGGTCTGCGATCATTACGCAGGCTCAGAAAAATTGATGCGCAAGTCACTCGCGCTTCAGCAAGAGCTTGGCCCCGTATTCGATATCACGTTTGATTGTGAAGATGGTGCAGC
>Ga0164294_10000364_pt1 | contig 42394 bp, 38 predicted proteins | sample GEODES005metaG_FD_111479 | JGI IMG/M metagenome (GOLD analysis project Ga0164294, IMG submission 111479) | Oligotrophic lake water microbial communities from Sparkling Lake, Wisconsin, USA - GEODES005 metaG | ecosystem: Environmental > Aquatic > Freshwater > Lake | place: USA: Sparkling Lake... | reverse complement strand
TGGGGCGCGGCGAGGCGCTCCTGGGCGGCCTGGTTGCCGCGTCCGCTGCGGCCGGCGGTGGTGGGGCTCGGGGCGCTGGCGCGCTCCTGGGCGGGGGCAGGGCGGCGGGACAAGCTGGGCAAGGGGCCTCCAACAGGCGCAATGGGGTCGGCTAACCGCGCGAAGGGGGCGACGGCAGGGGCCGGCTCCGGGCGGGGTCTCGCCCAATTTGAGAACGGGTCTTGCCCGTTTCTGGGAGCCACAGTAGGCATCGACCGTCAGCCTGGCCACCTTAAGGTCCTTTGGTCGGGGACGCGGAGCCTGCTCCGTGGGTGACGTACGCGGGTCGGAGTCGATCCCCAGCCTTTCTTCTGTCTCACCAAACCCGGTCTGCGCACCTGCGTATGCCGCCGCTCCTGGCGACCTCCGATGACCCTCGGAGGGGATCGGGTTTGGTGCGATGCTTCCTCTGGAGCCCCCATGTCAGAGAACCCCAAGGCCCAGCGCGACCACAACCGGCGCTCCGCCTCCGTGAAGAATCGCTGAGCGCCTGCATCTCCGGGCACCCCCAGCCGGTGGGCTGGGGGGCTCCTGTCGCGCTGCGAGGCCCACGATGAGGCTGCGAATCCTGGTGACCGGCTCCGCCGGACTGATCGGCCGCCCGCTCTGTGCGGCGCTGCGCGGTCGCGGCGTGGAGGTCGCGCGTCTCGACCTGCACGAAGACGGCGCTGGCCGGGGAGACCTCTGCGATCCCAAGGCCCTGTCGGCCGCCCTCGTCGGCGTTGGGGGCATCGTTCACCTCGCCGCCGTCTCGCGGGTGATCGAGGCCGAGCGGGATCCCGCGCGCTGCGCCGCCACCAATGTCGACGGGCTGCAGCGCCTGATCGACCAGTCTCTCTCGTCACCGCGCCGCCCCTGGCTGCTGTTCACCAGCAGCCGCGAGGTCGATGGCCACCCAGACCGACTCCCCGTTCACGAGCAGGCCCCCTCTGACCTCACCCACACCGACGATGTGGTGCGCGGCATCCTCGCCCTCATCGACCGCCTCGACACCGGCGCGCCGCTCCCGCCGCCCATCCAACTCGTGAGCGGGCAGGCCGTCCGACTGGGCGAGCTGGCCCAACTGGCCATCGCGCTCAGTCCCCGCGGCGCCACCCTGCGTGCTGCGCCGCCCCGCGACTTCGATGTCTCCTGCTTTGTCGGCGACCCCGACCGGGCCCAACGCCTGCTGGGCTGGAGCGCCCAGGTCGACCTGCGCGCCGCCCTCTCCCACCTGATTCGCGCCTTTGGCGCCGGAGACCCCCCATGAAGATCCTCAAGGTCATTCACGGCTACCCCATGCGGTACAACGCCGGCTCCGAGGTCTACAGCCAGACGCTGTGCCAGGGCCTCGCCGACCGGCACGAGGTCGTCGTCTTCACCCGCGAGGAGGATGCCTTCGCGCCGGACTTCCACCTGCGCAGCGAGGCCGACGCCGACGATCCGCGCGTCCGCGTGTATGTGGTCAACAACCCGCGCCTCAAAGACCGCTACCGCGCCGAGGGCATCGATCAACGCTTCGCCGAGGTCCTCGAGCGCGAGGCGCCCGACATTGTTCATGTGGGCCACCTCAATCACCTCTCCACCTCTCTGCTGGAGCAGGCCCGCCAGCGGCAGATCCCGATCGTCTTCACCCTGCACGACTACTGGCTGATGTGCCCCCGTGGCCAGTTCATGCAGATGTTCCCCGAAGACCCAGCCACCCTGTGGGCCGCCTGCGACGGGCAGGAAGACGGCAAGTGCGCCGACCGCTGCTACGCCCGCTACTTCAGCGGCGCGCCGGACGAGGCGGCGGCCGACCGGGCCTACTGGACCGACTGGGTGGGCCGCCGCATGAAGCATATCCGCGAGATGACCGGGCTGGTCGACCTCTTCATCGCGCCGGCCCGCTACCTGCACGATCGCTTTCGCGATGAATTCGGCCTGCCGGCCCGCAAGCTCACCTACCTCGACTATGGCTTCGACCGCAGCCGCCTCGTCGGCCGCCAGCGCGTCGCCGGCGAACCGTTCACCTTTGGCTACATCGGCACCCACATCCCAGCCAAGGGCATCCACGATCTGATCCGCGCCTTCGGCGCCCTGCGCGGCGCGGCCCGCCTGCGCATCTGGGGCCGCCCGCGGGGCCAGGACACCGCCGCCCTGCAGCGCATCGCCGCCACCCTGCCCCCCGGCCTCGCCGAGCGGGTGGAGTGGCTGCCGGAGTACCGCAACACCGAGATCGTCACCGATGTGTTCAATCGCTGCGACGCCATCGTGGTGCCCTCGGTCTGGGTAGAGAACTCGCCGCTGGTGATTCACGAGGCCCAGCAGGCGCGGGTGCCCGTGATCACCGCCGACGCCGGCGGGATGGCCGAGTATGTCCACCACGAGGTCAACGGGCTGCTCTTCGCCCACCGCTCGGTGGATGCCCTGACCGCGCAGCTGCAGCGCTTCGTCGACGATCCGGCCCTGGCGGCCCGCCTGGGGGCCCGCGGCTATCTGTACAGCGAGGGCGGCGACATCCCGGCCATCGCCGATCACGTTCGGCAGATCGAGGCGCTCTACGAAGGCGTGCTCCAGCGCAGCCGCAGCGCCCGGGTCACCCACGCCCCCAGCCCCTGGCGCATCACCTTCGACACAAACCCCGACACCTGCAACCTCGCCTGTGTCATGTGCGAAGAGCACTCGCCGCACAGCCCCCTGCGGGCCAAACGGGAGGCCGAGAAGACACCGCACCGGCGCATGCCCTTCGAGATGATCGAGCGCGTCGTCGCCGAGGCCGCGCCGCGCGGCCTGCGGGAGATCATCCCCTCCACCATGGGCGAGCCGCTGCTCTACACGGAGTTCGACAAGATCCTCGATCTGTGTCACCGCTACTGCGTCAAGCTCAACCTCACCACCAATGGCACCTTTCCCGGGAAGGGGGCGGCCGCTTGGGCCGAGAAGATCGTGCCGGTCACCTCGGATGTCAAGATCTCCTGGAATGGCGCCACCCGGGCCACCCACGAGGCCATCATGCTCGGCAGCGACTGGAGCCGGGTGGTGGACAATGTCCGCGCCTTCGTCGCCGTTCGCGACGCCCACGCCGCCGCCGGGGGCAACCGCTGTCGGGTCACCTTTCAGCTCACCTTCCTGGAGCGGAACGTGGGCGAGCTGGCCGACATGGTGCGCCTCGCCCAGTCGCTCGGGGTCGACCGCCTCAAGGGCCACCACCTCTGGGCTCACTTTGGCGAGATCCGTGAACAGTCGATGCGCCGCGGCCCCGCCGCCATCGCGCGCTGGAACGAGGCTGTCGTCGCCGCCCAGGCCGCCGCCGCCGAGCGCCTGCTGCCCACCGGCCAGCCCATCCTGCTGGAGAACCTCTTTCTGCTCGACCCCCAGGCGACCGAGGACCTCGCCCCGGGCGGCCCCTGCCCCTTCCTGGGCCAGGAGGCCTGGGTGAGCGCCCGCGGCCGCTTCGACCCCTGCTGCGCCCCCGACGCCCAGCGGCGCACCCTGGGGGAGTTCGGGAACCTGCATGACCAGGGCTTCTTCGACATCTGGAACGGGGAGGCCTACCGCGATCTGGTGTCGACCTACACCCGTCGCCCGCTCTGTGTCGGATGCAATATGCGCAAGCCCGCTGGCGGCGCCCCATGAGCGCGGCTTTCACCGTCTCGCCCTGCGGCACCCACCATGTCGACGCCGACGGCCAGCCCGCCTACGCCGCGCGCTTCGATGAGGTGCTGAAATTCCACGCCCCCGGGCTGGCGCCCGTTCGACGGGGGGCCGAGGCCTTTCACATCGGCCCCGACGGCCTCGCCGCCTACAGCCGGCGCTTTGTGCGCACCTTTGGCTACTATGAGGGCCTCGCCGCGGTCGTGTCGCCCGAGGGCTGGTACCACATCGATCCCGCCGGCGCCGACGCCTACCCCCAGCGCCACGGCTGGTGCGGCAATGTTCAGCAGGGGCGCTGCGCGGTGCGGGCCAGGGACGGTCGCTACCACCACATCCGGCCCGACGGTGCCGCGGCCTACGCGGCGCGCTGGGGCTATGTCGGCGACTACCGCGACGGGGTGGCCGTGGTGCAGGCCGATGACGGACTGTCCACCCACATCAACCGCGACGGCGCCCTGCTTCACGCGCGCTGGTTTGTCGACCTGGATGTCTTTCACAAGGGCTACGCCCGGGCCCGCGACGAAGACGGCTGGATGCACATCGACCGGGAGGGGCGGCCGATCTATGCGGCCCGCTTTGTGTCGGTAGAGCCCTTTTACAATGGGCAGGCCCGGGTGGAGCGCGAGGACGGCGCCCTGCTCATCATCGACGAGCAAGGCACCCTGCGGGCAGAGCTACGCGCCCCCCGCCGCTCGGCCCTGGCGGCCCTGTCGGGCGACATGGTCGGCTTCTGGCGCACCCAGACCCTCGCCGCCGCGGTGCAGCTTGGCCTGCCCGAGGCCCTCCCCGCCACGGCCGCCGCGGTGGCCGCCCAGCGGGGACTGACCGAGGGCGGCGCCCACCGCCTCCTGCGCGCCCTCGGCGAATTGGGGGTCGCGACCTGCGCCCAGGGGGTCTGGTCGCTGCTGCCGCGGGGGGAATTCCTGCGCGTCGATCACCCAATGACCCTCGCCGCCGCCGCCCTCGAGTATGCCGGTCCGTTCACCGACCTGTGGCGGGCCCTGCCCGCGGCCCTGCGACAGGGCGGCGACTGGAGGGCGCCTGATGTCTTCGGCCTCGTGGCCGGTGATCCGGCCCGCGTGAAGGGTCATCACATCATGCTCCGCAGCTACGCGCGCCACGACTACGTCGCCGTGGTGCCGGCGCTGTCCCTGCGCGGCGACGAGCGCATCGTCGACGCCGGCGGCGGCTTGGGTGTGCTGGCCGAACAGATCGCCCGGGCACACCCCGCGGCCCAGGTCACCGTTTTGGAGCGCCCCGAGGTGGTGGAGCTGGCGCCCGACGGCCCGGCCAATGTCCATTTTGTGGCGGGTGACCTCTTCGCGCCCTGGGGGATGGCGGCCGACCTGGTGATCCTGTCGCGGGTGCTGCACGACTGGAGCGACGATCGCGCCCTGGCTCTGCTCACCCAGGCCCGCGCCGCGCTGCTGCCGGGCGGGCGGCTCTGTTTGTTGGAGATGGTGATCCCCGAAGGGAGCCTCGCCGGCGGACTCTGTGATCTGCACCTGCTGATGGTCACCGGCGGCCGGGAGCGGTCCGTCGCCAACTTCGTCCGGCTCTTGGAGGGGGCCGGCCTCTGCCTTGTCGAGCAGCGCGCCCTGCCGGCCCTGCCCACCCTGCTGATCGCGGTGGCGGCGTGAGCGGGGCGGCGGGGGGCCTGCTTGCTTCCACGGTGGCGCTGCTCGGGGCGGCCCCCTTCGACCGGCCGCTGGCGCTGCTGCTGCGCCACGCGGCGCGCGAGGCCCTGCCTGCGGGTGAGGCGGGAAATACCGTGCCGATTACGGACTCGGGGCGGCAATCGGCGGGGGCCTTGGGCAAAGTGCTGGGCGCGCACCTGCGGAGCCTGCACAGCAGCCCGGTGTTGCGCTGTGTACAGACCGCCGAGGCCCTGGCGGCCGGGTCGGGCGCCGCGGTGACGGTGGTGACCGATCGGCTGCTGGGCGATCCGGGGGTCTTTGTGGTGGATGGGGCGCGGGCCTGGTCCAACTGGGAGGCGCTGGGCCATGAGGGCGTGATGATGCGGCTGATCGCGGGGGGGGATGCGCTGCCGGGGATGGCCCGGCCGGCCGAGGCGGCGCGCTTTTTGGTGCAGCACCTGCTGGAGGTGGCCGGCGGGCAGGTGGGGGTGCATGTCTTTGTCACCCATGACTCTGTGCTGGCCGCCACCGCGGCGCATTTGCTGGGGGAGGCCCTGGCGCCGGTCGACTGGCCCCTTTTTTTGGAGGGGGCGATCTTCTGGCGAGAGGGGGAGACCGTGCACGGTCGCTACCGGCGGCTGCGGTCGGCCCAGCCCTGGCCCCTCTGTTTGGACGGGGGCGACTCGGGTGGTGTGGAGGGTGATTCGGTGGAGGCCCGCTGAGGCCCGGCGGTGCGCTCTGTCTGGCGGGAGGGCTCCTTGGCGGACCCCTCCGCTGTCTCCGTCCGCCCGGGGGGCCCGGCCAGGAGGGCCTCTTTCAGTCGCCGCAGGTGTTTCCGCCGCAGGGCCGGCCGGGGAACCACGGCACCGGCGTCGAGGGTGGCGAGGCTGGCCTGCGCGATGGCCTGTCGCAGGGCCTCGCTCATGCGGCCCCCGTTTGCAAAGCGGCTTGCAGGCGCTGTTGGAGGGTGCGCTTGCGCTGGCGGACGGCCTCGGCGGAGATGCCGAGGGTGGCGGCGATCTCGGGGGAAGAGCGCCCGTCCATCAGCAGGCAGAGCAGCTCCTGGTCGACCGGGTCCAGGGTGGCGGCGGCGCGGGCGAGGTCGGCGAGGTCCAGCCTGCGCCAGCGGGCCGCGTCACCGGCGGCGTCTTCGGGCTCGTCGGTCCAGGGCTCGGTCTGGGGCTGGCGACGGGCGGCGCGGAGGCGGTCGATGGCCTTGCCGCGCAGCACGGTGTACAGGAGTGCCCGCAGCGGCCTGGTGGGGTCAATGTTCTCGGGCTTCTGCACCAGCACCAGGAAGGTGTCGAGCACCGCCTCTTCGGCGTCGAGGGCGGGCAGCCAGCGCAGGTCCCAGCCGAGCAGGGCGGCGCTGTGCCGCTCGTAGAGGGCGTCGATAGCGCGCAGATCGCGGGCGATGAGCGCGCCGAGCAGGCTGGCGTCGGAGGGGCTGGACCCTCGGGGGGCGGACCCCAGGCGGCCAGGGACGCGCGCCACAGGTGGGCGCGCAGCGTGGCCAGGGCTCGCGCGGGGGCGGTCTGGCCGGCGAGGGACTGCTCACAGAGGGCGAGGCGCTGTTTGCTCATGCTGCCCGGGGCTTGCATCAGGTCAATCCTGCACACGGGGCTCTGCCGCAGATCGCTGAGCACTTCGGCGGCCGCCTCCCGTTGTGAGGCCGGAACGGCTGGCAAAGTCATCATCACCGTCCGACCGGCCGCCCCGCATGGACGGTCCTGGTGACCCGACTGCGCCCGGTTCCGTTGAAGGGAAGATGACGGAACCACGCGGCCCCGCGAACCGGAGGCTGGTTAGGGGCTCGGCGCGAGGATTCGATGCGCCCCTGCTTCAACATCGCTGGCCCCAACGTGGTCGGGGAGCACTACACCCTGCCGCCGGAGCGCCGACTGGGGCGCATCATGGAGCTGGTGGAAGACCACCGCTACTTCACGCTGCACGCCGGGCGACAGGTGGGAAAGACCACAGCGGCGCGGTGGATGGTGCGCCACTACAACGGCAGCGGGGCCCTGCGTGCAGCCTGGGTCGACATCCAGGGCGCCAAGGAGCAGCCTGATCCCGGTACTGCGCTTCGGACCGTGCTCGGCGCCCTGGACCGGTCGCTGCAGTCAGTCCTGGCAGGCTTGGCGCTCCCGACGGCCGAGGACATCGAGGCGCTGCTCCGCGATCCGGCCTCGGCCCTCCTGCGGTATCTGCAGCGGGTCTGCGGCAAGGCGCCCTCGCCGCTGGTGCTCTTCTTCGATGAGGCCGACGGCCTCGTGGGGCCAGCGATGGTCTCCTTCCTCTCGCAGCTCCGTCAGGGCTACATCGACCGGTCCGATGTGCCCTTTCCAGCCAGCGTGGTGCTGATTGGCCAGCGGCAGGTGCGGGATTACGGTCTGCGGCAGGAAGACGGTCGCACCTTGTCCTGGCTGGGAACGACCTCGCCCTTCAACATCACGGCCGAGGCGGCGACCCTGGCGCCTTTTACAGCGGCCGAGGTGGGTGAGCTGCTGGGCCTGCACACCGCGGCGACCGGGCAACCGTTCACGCCCGAGGCGGTCTCTCGCATCGCCGAGTTGGGCTGCGGACACCCCTGGCTGACCAACGCCCTGGCCGATCAGATCGTGCGCACCGACCTGCGCGACCGCAGCGCCCCCATCACCGTGTCGCATGTCGAGGCAGCCAAGGAGACGATCATCCGCGAGCGGCGCTCGCACATCGACTCGCTGGTGGCGCGCCTGCACGAAGACCGTGTCCGCCGGGTGCTCGATCCCATGCTGGCCGGCAGCCCGCTCGACTTCAACACCCTGCACGATGACGTGGAGTATCTGCTCGGTCTCGGCCTGCTGGTGCGCCGCGACGGATCCCTGCAGATCGCCAACCCAATCTACCGGGAGGTGATCCCCCGCGCCCTCAATTGGCCGATTCAGGAGACGCTGAACCTGCCGCGCCCCTGGTATCTCCGCCCCGACGGCGGCCTCGACATGGCCGCCCTCCTCGCCGCCTTCCAAACCTTCTGGCGCAAGGACGGCCATCTTGCCGCCCAGGGCTTCGCCTACCGCGAGTCCGGCCCCCACCTCATGCTCATGGCCTTCCTTCAGCGCGTGATCAACGGCGGCGGACAGATCGACCGCGAGTATGGCCTCGGCCGCGGCGCCCTCGACCTGCTGGTGACCTGGAAGGGCGAGCGCCACGCGATCGAGCTGAAGCTGCGACGCGACGAGGAGACCGAGTCCGACGGCATCGATCAGCTCTCCGGCTATATGGTCACCGCCGGCCTCACCGAAGGCTGGCTGGTGATCTTCGACCTACGCAGCACGCGCCCCTGGTCGGAGCGCCTCTACCAGCGCCCCGTCGAGTTGGAGGGCCGCCGCATCGTCATCGTGGGCTGCTGAGGCTCCCGGGATATCGAATCCCGCCGAAGCGGGGTACCCCCCCTCACAAAGCGGTATTCACCCCTCACCGACGAGGGTACCCCCCCTCACGAACCGGTATTCACCCCTCGTCGATGAGGGTACCCCCCCTCACAAAGCGGTATTCACCCCCTGTCGAGGAGGGTAGCCAGCCGCTTCCCCCCCGCAGCACTCCCTGTTGGGAATGGCCCCCCGTTTGCCTCAGCCGGCGCCCACCCCGGAGCGCCGATGACCCCTCCCTTGTTTGCTTTGCCCCACCTCCCCGCCGAGGCCGCCCCCCTGCGCCTGGACGCCAACGAGAGCCCGCTCGGCTGCGCCCTGGCCGTGCGCGGCGCCCTGCTGTCGGCCATGGTCAGCGCCCACCGCTACCCCGATCGCGAAGCGAGCCCCCTGGTGGCCGCCCTCGCCGCCCAGGCCGGCCTCACCCCTGAACAGATCTGCCTGGGCGCCGGCAGCACCCTGCTGATCGATCGCCTCGTCCGCGCCCTGCTGCGCGGCGGCGGCAGCGCCGTGGTGCCGGCGCGCAGCTTTGTGTCGGCCGCTCAGTCGATCCAGTCGGCCGGCGGCCGCCTGCTGCGCGCCCCGATGGAGGGCCCGGCCATCGACCCCCAGGCGCTCCTCGGCGCCCTTGAAGACGACACCTGCCTCGTCTACCTCGCCACCCCCAACAACCCCACCGGCGCCCCCTTCTCGGTGGCCGACCTCCAGACCCTGCTGGACGGCCTCCCCAAGGGCGTGGTGCTGCTCCTCGACGAGGCCTACCGCGACTACGCCCTCGCCGAGGGCGCGCCGGTGCCCGACGGCGCAGCCCTGGTGCGCCAGGGCCTGCCGGTGATCGCCCTGCGCACCTTCTCCAAGGCCCACGGCCTCGCTGGCCTGCGGGTGGGCTACGCGATGCTCGATGAGGGGCTGCGCCAGCGGCTGATCGGCAAGCCAGCGCCCTACCCGCTCAGCGGCCCGGCCCTCGTCGGCGCCCTGGCCGCCCTCGACGACGGCGGCGCCCATGTCGCCCGGGTCACCGCCGAGAACCTGCGCTGCCGCGCCCACCTCGTCCAGGGGCTTCGCCAACGGGGGCTGGAGCCCGCCCCCAGCGCCGCCAACTTTGTCTACCTGCGCCGCCCGACCCCGAGCGCCCCCCTCTGCGTGGGGCTCGCCGCCGCCGGCGTGGCGGTGCGCGACCTCACGCCCTGGGGCGACCCCTTCGCCCTGCGCATCAGCGTCGGCACGCCCGCCGACCACGCCCGCCTCTTCGCCGCCCTCGACACCCTCCTCGCTTGATTGTTTTTTTGGAGCTGCCATGACCACACAAAATACCGACGTTGTTGGCTGGGGGCGCGCCGGCGCCGCCTGGGCCGAGCCTGCCGCCTGGAGCTGCGGCCGCGCCCTCTCTGAAGCCCTGGTTGCCCTCGGGGTGCGCCAGGCCTTTGGCCTGCTGGGCGGCGGCATCGCCCCCTTCGCCGCCGGCCTCGCCGCCACGGCGATTGAGTTCTTCCACCTCCGCCATGAGGCCGGCGCGGGCTTCGCGGCCATCGAGGCCAGCCTGATCAGCGGCCGCCCCACCCTGGCGGTGGTCACCACCGGCCCCGGTCTCATCAACATCCTGAACCCCCTCTTCGCCGCCCGCCTCGATGGGGCGCGCCTGCTGCTGATCTCCGGGGCCACCCCCGCCCACCAGCGCGGCCGCGGCGCCGTGCAGGAGACCGGGCCCCACAACCTGCCCTCGGAGCTGTACCGTCCGGGCTGCCTCTTCGATGACGCCGCCCTGGTCGAGTCCCCCGAGGAGCTCGCCGCCTTTGTGCAGCGCCTCGCCCGGGGCTGGGCGCGCCCCGAGGGCTGGGTCGCCCACCTCGCCCTGCCGATGGGGCTGCAGACCCGCATCCTGCCGGGGCCCCTGCCCCTGCCGCCCCGGTCGGAGCTCCGGCGCGCCGCCCCCAGCGCCGAGACCGTCGACGCCTGCCTCGACGCCCTGCGCGATCCCGACGCCCTCGTCTGGCTGGGCAGCGGGGCCCAAGAGGCGTCGGCGGTGATCCGGCGCTTCGTCGAGGCCGCCCGCCTGCCGGTCCTCTGTTCACCCCGCGGCAAGGGCATCTTCCCCGAGGCGCACCCCCTCTTCGTCGGCGTCACTGGCGCCGGCGGCAGCCCCGCGGCCCGCCAGCACCTCGCCCGGCGCCGCCCCCGCCACAGCCTCGTGGTGGGCAGTCGACTGAGCGAGGTCACCACCTTCCTCTCCCCTGAGCTGCTGCCCAGCGAGGGCCTCCTGCACGTCGACCGCGATCCCCGGGCCTTCGGCGCCGCCTTCCCCGGGGTCGCCTGCCTGGGGATCGTGTCGGATGCCCAGACCTTCTTCGCGGCCCTGGAGGCCCGGGCCCTGGAGACCGGCTGGTTCGCCCGCCGGGCCCCGCCGCCCTTGCTGCCCGCCGCGCCGCCGCCCACGCTCCACCCCCGCCCCGACGAGGGCGTGCGGCCCGCCTTCCTGATGGCCGCCCTGCAGTCCCAGGTGGTGGAGGGCAGCGAGGCCCTGCTGCTCGCCGAAGCCGGTACCTCCTTCACCTGGTGCAACGCCCTGCTGCGCTTCGCCACGCCCGGCCGCTACCGCACCAGCCCGGCCTGGGGCTCGATGGGCCATGTCACCACCGGGGCCCTGGGGGCCGCCCTCGCCGGGCGCCGCAAGGTGGTGGCGGTGGTGGGCGATGGGGCGATGTTGATGAACAATGAGATCAACGCCGCCGTGCAGTACCGGGCGCTGGTGGTCTGGGTGGTGCTCAACGACGCCCAGCTCGGCCTCAACGAGCATGGCATGACGGCGCTCGGCATGGCCCCGGTGGAGACCCAGATGCCGCGCACCGACTTCGTCGCCTTCGCGCGTAGCCAGGGGGCCGCCGGGCGGGCGGTGCACAGCGAAGGTGCGCTGGAGGACGCCCTCGTCGAGGCGATGGCCGCCACTGGGCCCTTTGTGGTGGATGTGCAGATCGACCCCACGGTGCCCTCGCCGGTGGTGGCCGACCGGGTCTCCAGCCTGCGGCGTCAGTCGCAGGGCGCGGGAGGCTGAGATGCGCCACGCCGGACTCTTTGACGCCCTCCCCTTCGCCAGCCGGCTCACCGCCGCGGTGATCCAGCCCGGCCCCCTGCCGCGCATCTTTGGCCTCTCGGTCGGCCTCGATCTGGCAGGCCAGGTGCCCTTTCACGCCCAGGTCTGGCTTAGCCTCACCGGTGAGCTGCCCACCCCCGACGAGGCCGAGGCCTTCTCCTGGGCCCTGTCGCTGCTCTCCGCCCTGCACATCGGCCGCTGCCCCACCCACGCCGCCGGCCTCGCCCGCCTCGCCGGGGCCAGCGACGCCATGCTCCCCGCCATCGCGGCGGTGGGGCTGGGGCAGTGGGGAGAGGCCGAGCAGGCCCTCTTCACCGCGGTGGGCGACTGGATGGCCGGGCGGAGCGGCCCTCCGGCGGCGGCGATCGAGCCGGCCCCCGATGCCGAGGTCGAGGCCAGCCAGGAGCGGCTCTCCGCCGCGACCCTGCGCTGGTTTGGCCCCGCCGGCGCCCTGCCCGCCCGCCCCTTGCTCCGCCCCGAGGCCGCCGCCGCCTGGCTGCTCCTCGGGCTGGGCATCCAGGATGCAGCCCGGCTGCAGATCATCGCCCTGTGGGCCCGCCTGCCCGCCACCCTCGCCGAGGCGCTGTGTCAGCGGCCCGGCGCCGTCCTGCAGCACCCGGGCCGCCTGCCCGACTATGTTTATGTGGAGGACCGATGAAGATCGAGACCCGCGTGGGCCTGATCCAGGCCGACGACAACCGTTTTCTCGGCCGGAGCGTCTGTGAGGAGCTCTACCCCACGGTCACCGACCTCGGCGAGCTGTGGGGGCGGGCGCTGGGCCTCACCTTCGCCGACCCCCTCGACCGCGAGGCCCTGCGCCTCTGCGCCCTCGCCACCACCAGCCCCGACGCCCGGGTCTGGCCGCTCAAGCTCAGTCGCCTGCTCTCCAGCGCCGGCGAGCCGGTGGCCGGCTACATCGGCGCCCAACTGCTCAACTCGAGCCGCCTGATGGGCCCTGGGGTCGGCCGGGGCTGCGCGGAGGCCCTCTGTTTTGTCGCCGATCGGGAGGAGGCCCTGGGCCTGGAGGGGGCCCTGCTCGCCTGGAAGGAGCGGTCGGGCGGCCGGATGATGGGCTTTGGCGTGCCCCTGCGCCCCACCGATGAGCGCCTGCGGGCCCTTTGGGGCTGGGTGGAGGTGAGCCCCCTGTCGGCGCGCCCCTGGTGGCAGCGGGGCCTGCGCGTGGCCGAGGTGGGCCGCCGGGTCTTTGGCGCCGAGCCCAACATCGCCCTCGGCCTCGCAGCCCTGATGCTCGACGCCGGCCTGCCGGCCGACCGCTGCGGCCTCGCCATCGGTCTGTTCACCGGCCCGGCCTTCCTGGCCCACGCCATCGAAGCCGCCGCCACCGACGGCGCCCTACGCGAGCTGTCCAGCGCGTGGATCGACGATCGCTGCGCCCCCGCCCGCGCCCGCGGTGAGGCCCTCCGGGATCCCTCGCCGCCGGCCTTTCGCCGCGCGCCGCCGCCCTGGGGCGCGGGGCTCGACGGAGCGGGCCCGGGCGCGCCGACTCCAGGGGGTGGGGCCTCTGCTGCCCGCAGTCCCTGACCGTCCTCCGCAGTCGTGGCGTAGCGGCTGCGTTGGGTGGCGACGGGGCGTGCATGCCGCAGGCCAGTTTTTCCTTGTTCACCGAAGACGCCAGGACGGCCTCCAGCGGGCGCTGAGAGAATTAGCCAGGGGCGCCCTGGTTGGAGCCCCCGATGCCTGTGCCCGTCCTCTGTCACTACCGCCCCAAGCCCGGCGCCGAGGCCGCCCTGGAGGCCCTGGTCGCCCGCCACACCCCCACCCTGCAGGCCCTCGGCCTCGCCAGCCCCCGGGCTCCCTGGGTGATGCGGGCTGCCGACGGCGCCATCGTCGAGCTCTTCGCCTGGGCCAGCCCCGAAGCAGCCGGCGCGGCCCACCAGCACCCCGCCGTGCAGGCCCTCTGGGGCCAGTTTGCCGAGGTCTGCACCTTTGAGCCCCTGGCCGTCCTGCCCGAGGCGGCCCGGCCCTTCGCCCACCTCGCCAACCTGGAGCGCCCCGACCCCTTCGCCGCCGAGGGTTGCGCCGAGGTCTGGCTCGCCGCCGCCGGCGGGCAACGGGTGGTGCGGGCCGCCCTGGCCACCCCCGCCGGGGCTGGACCCTGGCCTGCCGTGATCGTGCTGCACGAGTGGTGGGGCCTCAACGCCGACATGCGCCGCACCGCCCGCCGCCTCGCCGACGAAGGCTACCTCGCCCTGGCCCTCGATCTCTACGACGCCGAGCCCACCGAAGACGCCGGCCTCGCCTGGGAGCGCAGCAACGCGATGACCACGGCGGCCTCGCTGGAGTCGGTGCGCGGGGCCCTGGACTTCTTGCGGGCGCGCCCCGACTACACCGGCCGGGTCGGCGTCACCGGCTTCTGCCTGGGCGGCGGCCAGAGCCTCGCCGCGGCGGCCCAGGTCGACGGCCTCGCCGCGGCGGCCCCCTTTTACGGCCTCTGCCGGCCCGACTTCGCCACCTGGGAGCGCGTGACCTGCCCGATCGAGGGCCACTACGCGATCCGCGACGGCGCGGTCGGGCCCGACCGGGTGGAGCCCGTCTTCGCCGCGATGCGGCAGGCCGGCGTGGAGGCCACCCTGCACTGGTATGCGGCCGGCCACGCCTTCATGCGCGCCGGCGATCCGAAGGCCTATGACGCAGCCAGCGCCGCCCTGGCCTGGGAGCGCCTGCTCGCCTTCTTCGCGCGCTGCCTGCGCTAAGGCTGCGCGGCGGTCCAGCTCCCCGACAGGGGGCCCAACGTCCAACTGCCGCCGGCCGGCTCCTCCAGCAGGCCCTCGATGCGGCCCACTTCGCCGCCCTCGGGGCCCACGAGGGTGAGGTCGAGCACGGGCATCCCACAGTCGAGGTCGCCCTCGGCTGTGTAATCGCCGCCCTCGGTGTGCAGGTTCACCTGCACCTCCAGGGCGCCTTTGGCGTCGTCGGCGGTGAAGACCACGAAGCCATCGGCATCACCGGAGAGGGGCCCCTGCCAGACCCCGGCGTTGGGGCAGGTGCAGGCAGGCAGGAGGGCGAGGGTGAGGAGTCCAGTGCGCACAGGCGGCTCCGCGGGCGGGCGCCCCTGCTACCCCACCGCGGCGGCGATCGGCGAGGAGCCGCGATTGGGTCGGAATTGCGTTGGCGCCACCCGGGGGTCTGTGTGGTACCTTGTTGCCATGCTGCTGCCACACCCGCGCCTGCTCCCGCTCGCCTTGCCCCTGCTCCTCGCCTGCGCTGACGAAAAGTCGGGCGATCCGGGTGGCATCGATCCGGGGCTCGACACCAGCCCAGACGTCGATGACACCGGCGACGACGATCCCATTGTCGATGAGCCCGACTGCGCCGAGGCCGAGGCCCGCCTGGGCTACCCAGCCTGCGAGCCGCGCATCCCCGACGCCGAGACCTTCGAGGCGGTGACCCTGCCGGCGGGTACGGTCGATCAGATCCGGGTGGGCAAGTACCTCGTGCCGGCCGTGGCCGACGCCCGGGTGCCGCCGGTCTTCCTCTACGTCAACGCCTTCCCGCTGCACTACGAGTTCCTCACCACCGCCTTCCCCGATGAATTCACCGGGCTCACGGTGGCCGAGTACGAGGCGCTGGTGCTGAACCCGGGCACCCGTGAGTTCTACGGCGGCACCTTTTCGCTCTACCTGTCGAGCGACGGCCCCTTCTACGGCTTCACCGTCTGGGACAACCCGGCCGACACCAGCACCACGGTCACCCAGGCCGACGTGACGGCGGCCTACACCACGCTGCAAGAGCGCTTCAACTTCGACACCCTCGCCTGGGTGCCCTACAGCGCCGCCCAGGCCGCCGCGGCCGAGACCTGGGTGGGCACGCCCTTCGACATCATCGGCGTGGGCAGCGACATCGAGTACGAGGCCTACAACCCGGCGGTGGGCTACGGCTCGCTGCGTCTGTACGATCTGGCCGACTTCACCGACGCCAGCCTCGCCGGCGAGTTCAGCTACCAGGACATCGTCGTCATCGACATGGCGCCCAGCGACATCGAGCGGGTGGTGAGCGGCATCGTCACCGGCACCCGCCAGGGTGATCTGTCTCACTTGAACGTTCGCAGCCTCGCCCGCGGCACCCCCAACTGCTTCGTCAAAGAGCCGCTCACCAAGCTGGCCGACTGGGCCGACAAGCTGGTGCGCTTCGAGTGCGGCGAAGAGAGCTACACCATCGAAGAGGCCACCCCCGAAGAGGCCACCGCCTTCTGGGACGCCCTGCGCCCCGACCCCGTCGTCGTCTGTGATCCCGACGCGGTCACCCGCACCTTCCCCGGCCTCTTCGAGCTGCCCACCGACTCGCCCACCCAGCGGGCCAACAATGTCTGCACCTATGGCAGCAAGGGCAGCAACCTCGCCGCCCTCTACCAGCGCATCGACCCCGTCTACCAGCTCGACGGCTTCCTGCTGCCGATGAGCTACTACCTGGACTTCGTCAACACCGGAACCTGGACGGTCGACCTCGGCAGCGGCGAGGGCACCTACACCTTCCAGGAGACCCTCGACGCCTGGATCGCCGACCCCGAGTTCCAGACCGACGGCGGCCTTCGCAGCAGCCGGCTCCTCGCGCTTCAGTCGGCCATGCACGCCGCCCCGGTCGACGACGCCCTGATCGCCGCCCTCGGCGACCGGATCCTCGAGGTCTTCGGCTCCGACACGGTGATGGTGCGCCTGCGCTCCTCCTCCAACGCCGAGGACTCGCTCGGCTTCTCGGGGGCCGGGCTCTACGACAGCTCCAGCGTCTGTCTGGCCGATGAGCTCGACGGCGACAGCGTGGGCCCCAGCCGCTGCGACCCCGACAAGGACGACGAGCGCACCATCCGCGACGGCATCCGCGAGACCTGGGCCAGCCTGTGGAACAACCGGGCCTGGGAGGAGCGCGCCTGGTACGGCGTCGACCCCAGCAAGGTGGCGATGGGCATCCTGGTCAACACCCGGTCGAACGATGAGCAGGCCAACGCCGTGGCCTTCTCGGGCAACCCCACCGACATCAGCGATGGCCGCTACCTGATCAACGCCCAGGAGGGCGAGCTGGAGGTGGTCTCGGCCGATCCGGGCGTCACGCCCGAGCGCCTTCTGGTGACGGTGGTCGATGGCGAGGTCACCGACGTCGACCGCCTGAGCGAGTCCTCTGAGGTGCCGGCGGGGGAGGTGGTCCTCGATGAGGTCGAGCTGGCCGAGCTGGCCGCCGTGCTCTTTGAAGCCAGCCTCGTCTTTCCCCAGGACGACACGGTGCCCGAGGGCCACGACGTCATCTGGGACACCGAGTGGAAGGTCGACACCGATGGCCAGGTGAAGATCAAGCAGATCCGCCCCTACCTCCGCTGAGAACCCCGCCATGAAGCCCCTCCTCGCTCCCTCCTTGCTCCTCCTCCTCCTCGCCTGCGGCGGCAAAGGCGAGGACAGCGGGTCTTCGACCGAGTCCGACGCCGACACGGACGCCGACAGCGACACCGACGCCGACAGCGACGCCGACGCCGACAGTGACGCCGACGCCGACGCCGATTCCGACGCAGACAGTGACGCCGACGCCGACCTCTGGCCCGAGTGCCCCGGCGCCGACGCCTACATCGGCGACAGCGCCTGGACCGGCCTCGTCACCGTCACCGGTGAGGCCCTGTACTGCGCCAGCTTCAATGAATTCCGCTCGCTCGAGCAGGAGGTCGAGGCCAAGGCCCTGCTGCGCCTGGTGCCCGGCAGCTACCCCGTGCCCGCCGATTCCGGCGAGTACAGCCTCGGCTTTCCGGCCTGCCTGCGCACCGGCCCCGAGACCCCCGGCCCGGCGATGAACGGCGCCGGCAGCGGCTACGCCTCGGTCACCGATCTGGGCAGCTCGCTCTACGGCTACTACAGCGGCAACCAGCCGATGACCGAAGGCATGGTGCTGGAGCACACCCTGTCGATCGTCGGCGACGAGAGCCTGGAGCCGCTCACCTTAAACGGTCTCTCGCCCGACGCCACCACCGGGGCCGGCGCCAGCTTCGTGCTCTATGAAGACGGTGGCGCCCCCTACGACACGATGGCGCGGGTCTTCACCGCCTGCCTGGAGCCCTCCTGGACCTACGAGACCCACACGGTGGTCTTTGAGGGCGGCGAGGTCACCTTCGAGCTGTACCTGGGCGTGAACCTCGTCGCCACCGCGCCGGGCGCCTTCGTCCAGGCCAGCGGCACCCTCGACGGCGTGGCCTTCGAGGAGACCGACTATTTCCAGCTCTACTACCGCCCCGATCACCACCACTTCGGCCGTCACTTCGCCCTGCGCTTTGACAGCCCGATCGGCGCCGCCTGCGCCCTGCGGGTGGAGGGCGTGGTGCCCTATACCGCCGATCCCCCCGCCGCGACGATCTCGCTGGCGGACTGCGACCTCTCGGTGCTTGAGAGCCGCAGCTACCTGAGCCAGTCGATGACCACGGGAGGCTGAGATGCGCGCCTTTTTCCTCTTCGCTCTGCTTGGCGCCTGTGGCGAGAAGGCCGTGCCCACCGGCCCCGAAGACGCCGATGGCGACGGTGTGACCGCGGAGACCGACTGCGACGACGACAACCCCGACATCTCGCCCGATGCGGTGGAGTCCTGCGACGAGCTGGACAACAACTGCAACGGCTCGATCGACGAAGGCGTTAAGGTTGAACAGTGGATCGACGCCGACGGCGACGGCTTTGGCGCCCGGGGGGCCTATGTCTGGGCCTGTACGCCGCCGGCCGGCTACTCGGCCACCTCCGACGACTGTGATGACCTCGACCCCACCCAGCACCCCGGCGCCGACGAGGCCTGCAACGGCGTAGACGACGACTGCGACGGCGTGGCCGACAACTCCATCTCCACGGTGATGTACACCGACGCCGATGGCGATGGCTATGGCGACCCGGCGACGGCGGCTGACGTCTGTGTTCCGCGCGACGACCAGGTGAGCAATGGCATCGACTGCGACGACAGCGATCCCAGCGCCAACCCGGCCGCCGAGGAGACCTGCGGCGACGGCGACGACCACGACTGCGACGGCTACATCGACATCGCCGCCGCCGAGACCATCTGGTACAGCGACGAAGACGGCGATGGATACGGCCACCCCTCGATCCAGGAGACCTCCTGCGACCCGCCCCCGGGGTGGGTGGCGATCGGCGGCGACTGCCGGCCCGATGACGGGATCAGCTACCCCGGCGCCGAGGACATCTGCGACGGGCTCGACAATGACTGCGATGGCCGTGAAGACGAAGACTTCGACATCGACGGCGATGGCTTTGACGCCGAGGGCTGCGGCGGCACCGACTGTGATGACTCTGACCCCGACGTGAGCCCGGTCTCGGTGGAGATCTGCGACGACGACATCGACAATGACTGCGATGGTCGCGACCTCTTCTGCGGCTACGACACGGCCTACACCACCAGCGCCGCCGACGCCCGCTGGACCGCCGGCGGCAGCAACTATGACGCAGGGCGCCTGATTGACGTGGGCGAGATGGACGGTGACCCTGGGGTGGAGGTGGTGGTGGCCACCCTCTACGCCAGCTCCTACAATGGCGGCGGCTACATCATGCCCACCGCCACCACCGGCTCGGCCTCGATGGAGACGGTGGGCTACCGAATCAACAGTAGCTACGACAGCTACGGCGCCGGCCGCTCGGTCGGCGTGGCCGACGCGGATGGCGATGGCTACGAAGACGTCATCTTCGGCAGCCCCTGGGCCAGCAACCCCGGCGTGCGCATCCTCTTTTCGCCCACCACCGCCGACATGAACCTGTCCGCCGCCGACGTCACCCTGCTGGGCTCGTCGGGCTCCTACTTCGGCCATGGCTCTGACCTCGGCGACATCAACGGCGACGGCGTGGCCGACGCGGTGGTCGGCGCCTACTACACCTTGGGCGGGCGCGGCTCTGTCTATGTGAAGTACGGCCCGCTCACCGCCGGCAGCTCCTCGCTGGTCACCGGCGCCGATGCCCAGATCGACGGCACCCTGTCGAGCGGCTACCTCGGCCGCACCCTGCGCGCCGGCGCGGACTTCAACGGCGACGGCATCGGTGATGTCGTGGTGCCAGCGGTCTACGCCTCGGCCACGGGCTCGGGCTCGGGCACGGCCTACCTGCTCTACGGCCCGCTCTCGGGCAGCACCACCATGTCGAGCGCCGACGTCACCATCAACGGCGAGGCGGGCGGCGACTACACGGGCGTTACCAACAGCGTGGGCGACGTCAACGGCGACGGCGTCATGGACGCCGTGCTGGGCTCCTACAGCAGCAAGAGCGCGCCCTCGGGGGGCTCGGTCTTCGTGATCTTCGGCCCGCCCTCGGCGGCGACGATGACGACGGGCTCGTCGGACGTGATCATCCGCGGCACCACTGCGGGCGGCCTGCTCTCGAGCGGTCTGTTCAGCAATGACATCGACGGCGACGGCAACTACGACATCCTGGCCGGCGAGACCGGCGGACATGGCGGCAAGGGCGGGGCCTACCTCTTCTTCGGGCCGCTCTCGGGCACGATCACCACCGCCGACGCCTACTCCAACATCTCCGGCCACGCCTCGGGGATGATCGGCGACGGCGCCGCCATCGGCGACATCGACGGCGACAGCTTTGGCGACCTGCTCATCGGCAGCACCTCCGACGGCAGCGCGGGCTACAGCGGGGTCTACATCTTCTACCCCTCCTTCTGATCGCGCCCCCTGTCGGCGGACCGTCGACAGGGGGGGTGACAGCGGTCGGCGTCTGTCGGCAGAAGTCGCTGATCTTCCATTGGCACGATCCCTGCATAGAGCCCCACCGAGCCCGACAGCCCCGCAGGGGGCGCTCTCCCGGGCGGTGCGGAGTGGGTCATGTTCAAGGTTCAGCTGGCGGCGAGCGTGTGGATGATGGTGGCGGTGGGCTGCGCTTCTTCGCAGGGCGGCGGCGAGGAGAAGGGGGGGAGCGAGGAGAAGGGAGTGAGCGAGGAGGAGACCGAGCCTGTCGACCCCGCCGAGGCGGACACGGAGCCGCTGGACACCGACGGCGACGGCCTCTCCGATGAAGACGAGGCCATCGCCCGCACCGACAGCCAGAACCCCGACACCGACGGCGACGGCTTGGAGGATGGCGACGAGGTGTACACCCTGGGCACCGACCCCACCGAGGCGGACACCGACGACGACGGCCTCTCCGACGGCCACGAGATCGAGGAGAGCGGCACCGACCCGCTGGTGCCCGACACCGACGGCGACGGCCTCTCCGACGGCCACGAGGTCGAGCGCAGCGGCTCCGACCCGCTGGTGACGGACACCGACGGCGACCACCTGAGCGACGGCGAAGAGGTCGAGTTTGGCTCCGACCCGGTGGCCAAGGACAGCGATGACGACGGCTACAGCGACTGGAGCGAGGAGCGCGATGGCAGCGACCCCAACAGCGGCCTGTCGATGCCGCGCAAGGCGGCCGCCGATGAGTGGGTGCCCTGCTTCACCCTGACGATGGAGACCGGCAACCACCTCGCGCCGGCCCTGTACCCTGAGGGCACCTATGTGGACGGCGTGGGCGGCCCCGAGTGCGCCTGTACGCTCTATGTCGTGAGCCCGGTCGAGGTGACGGTGGGCGGCGTGTCGGTGCAGGCCAGGTTGGGTGACTTTGGCGGCGACGACTGGGCGGTGAGCCGTCTCCCGGCTGCCGTCTCGCTGGAGGTGCCCTGGGCCGCCGAGGCCGGCCTGGACGCCGAGATCGACTCGGAGACCGCCTTCAGCTCCGCGACCAGCCGCACGGGCGAGCGCCTCCCCCACTGGGTGGCCTTTAGCGACGCGATGGAGTCCTTCGACGTCGTGAAGAGCGAAGGCCCCATCGACATCGCGGGCACCTACAAGGTCTACATCTCGATGGTGAGCACCGCGGGGGAGGACGCCTGGACCTGCCCCACCATCCGCTCCGGCGCCCCGGTGGGCACCGACGACCTCAACTATGGCGTCTTCATGCGCCTCGAGAGCGCCGCCGAGTAGGCAGACAGGGCCCGTCTGGCGCGTTAGCCGCGCCGGGCGGGCCGGGGCTCGCCCCGAGGTGTGGATGAAGGCCTTCCGGTTGATGAATGTTAGGGGCTTTGCCGACACCGGCTGGATCGATCTCAAGCCCCTGACCTTGTTGACCGGCTGGGCTGGCTCATGGATGCGGGCCACTGAGTTTGACGAAGAAGGCATCCTCACCGGGGCCTGCGCCACCCGGCGCGTGCGGCTCTCCTGATGCCTCTGTTCAGGTGGTGGCCCCGATGAACGCCCTCGGCCTCCTCGTGCCGGCCAGCCCCCAGCGGCGGCAGGCCCCGCCCGAAGACAGCCCCCTGGGCCGCGCCGCCCTCCTCCTCCACGGGGAGGGCGTCTGCGTGGTGCTCGGCGACGCCATCGCCCAGGGGCGGATGGTGGGGGTGCTTGCGCGGCCCGGGCGCTGGGAGGCCGTCGACGCCGCGCTGATCGGGGTTCACGACCGCTTTCCCTCCCAGGGGCAGGCGGCGGCCTGGCGGGCGGCCCAGGCCGGCGCGGCGGGCCTGCCCTGGGCGAACCCGCCGCACCTGATGGAGCTGTGCCGCGACAAGCTGCGGGCCCAGCAGGTCCTCGACGAAGGCGGGGCGCTGTGCCCGCCCGTGGAGGCCGACCCGGCCGCCTTCGCCGACCGCCTCGCGGAGTGGGGGCTGGGCTTTCTCAAGCCACGGTATGGGGCGCTGGGCGTGGGCGTGCGGCAGGTGCGCCCCGGAGATCCGCTCCCCGCCGTGGTCGACGGGCTCCTGGGCCCCGAGCCCGCCCTGCTCCAGCGGGCGGTGCCGCCGCCCCCGGGCCTCGCCGGCTGCGCCGCCCGCCTGCTCTGCCAACGGCTGCCGGGGGGAGGCTGGTGGATCGGGCCGGCCGCCCTGCGCCGCAGCGCCGACGATCCCGTGGTGAACGTGGCCCGCGGGGCGACGGTGGCCCCGGCCCACCCCCACGAAGAGGCGGCGCTGCGGTCGGCGGCCGAGCCCGCCCTGGCGCGCCTCGCGGCCCAACCCGGCGGCGACCTGCTGGTGGAGGTGGGGCTCGACCTCTGCTTGGACCCCGATGGGGCCGCCTTTGTCATCGAGGTCAACGGCAAGCCGCGCGGCCGGCTGCTGCACCTCGCCCAGGCAACCCCTTCGCTGTGGCAGGCCCATGTGGAGGCCGCCGCCCGGCCCCTGCGCGCCCTCGCCACCCGCTGCGGGGGTTAGGGCGGCCCCACCACGCTCGGCTCGGGTGAACCTGTGCTCTTCCTGCTCCTCGCTGCCTGCGCTCCCAAGGCCCCGCCGGCCCCCCTCGTGCGCGCCCTGCCCGACGCCACCGCCGAGCTGCAGGGCGAGATCGTGATCGAAGGCCCGCTGCCAAGCCGGGTGCGGCCCCCCGACCCGGCGGTGAGCCTGCGGCTCTTCTACGGCGGCGAGGAGAAGGGCTCGCTGGAGCCCTGCGGCTGCCCCAACCGGCCCCGCGGCGGCGTCGCGCGGGCGGCGGCCCTGATCGCGGCGGCCCGGCAGGCCGATCCGGCCCTCCCCACCTTCGTGGTGAACGGCGGCTACTGGCTCGAAGACGCGATGAGCCTGGACGGCCAGCCGCGGGCCGACGTGCCGCTGCTCAACCGCTGGATGGTGCGCGGCATGGCCTCGCTCGGCCCCGACGCCCTCAACGTGGCCTACAACGACATGGCTGGCCTCACCAGCCTGGGCGGGCCGCCCCCCGAGGGCCTGCCGCTGGTCAGCGCCAACGTCAGCGGGGCCGGCATCGAGCCGGTGCGCTGGGGCCAGGCCGGGGCCCTCAAGGTGGCGATCACCGGCATCACGGCGCCGGGGGTGACCTTCCTGCCCACGCCCGGCTTTGTGGTGCGCGAGCCGGTGGCCGCCGCCGGGCCCCTGCTGGAGGCCCTCGACGCCGAGGCCGACCTCGTGGTGCTCCTGGCCTATGGCGACCCCGAATCAGCCAGCAAGCTCGCCCGAAAGGGGCATGTCGACGTGGTGATCGACACCAACCTGCACCGCGAGGCCGCCTCGCCCTTCCGGGTGGGCGACGCGGTCTGGGTCTACAGCCACTTTGAGACGATGCGCCTGGGCGAGCTGCGCCTGGAGGTGGCCGAGGGCCGGGTGGTGCGCGCCCTCGACCGCAAGATCGACCTCGACCCCACCGTCCCCGAAGAGCCGGCCCTGTCGGCGATCGCGGCGACGGCGCGCGCCGAGATCAACCTTGCGCAGAAGACCCTGTTCGGATCGGGCTTCTCGGGCAGCCCGCGCTGAGTCAGGGGCTCGGCGGCGGGGCCGGGCGGTCGGCGGGCACCGGCACCGTGCAGGTGACGGTGGCCTGGAAGTAGGTGCTGGCGGCCGGCGTGTCCTGGTCGTGCTGCACCACCACGGCGCAGGTGCGCTCGCCCTGGCGCCAGGTGCGGGTGGTGACCTTGGGCGCGTCGCTGCTCTGCTCGGGCACGGGCGGCCAGCTTGTGAATGGGGCGTTGACCAGGGCGACGAGGTCGTCGCTGGGGCGCTGGCGGGGCCCGCTGGCCCGGGCGGCGCACTGGCCGGGGACGGGGTGCCAGGACTGGGTGAGGCCCGGCGTGTAGGCCTCTTCGACGGCGGCCTTGGCCAGATCGCAGCTCTCGCGCACCGCCACGGCGAAGGCGCTGGGCGGCGCGGGCTCGACGGGCGGGGGGAGGTCCTGCTTCCAGCGGCCGATGATGCCGTCGACGTCTTTGCAGCCAACGAGGGTGAACCCAAGCAGGACGAGCGACAACCAGATGGGGGGGGAGCGCATCGGGCCTCCAAGGGCGGCTCCTACCCCGCGCCGGGCCTCGCCGCCGCCGCCCTGCGGTTAAGGCGCCTGCCGATGGCGCACTCCCACCCCTTCATCGACCTGCTGCACCCCGGCGAGTCCCTGCTGGCCGAGCTCGCCGGGCCTGGACCCAGTCGCAAGACCGCGGTGGGTGAGGCCCAGGTTTGGCACCACCTCGGCCTGACGCCGGGGCGGCTGCTGGTGGTGGTCTCGGTGCGCTCGGCCTTGTCGACGGAATTCCAGCCCGAGCAGCGCTATGGCCTGGATCAGCGGGGGCTGCGGCTCCTCGTCTTTCCGCGCACGCCCACCGGGGCCGCGCGGGTGGAGGTCCACGGGGCCGGCGTGTCGCTCTCCGTCCTCGATGTCGACGACCCGGAGCGGCTCGCCCGCCTGCCAGGCTTTCTGATGCACTACCGGGGGAAGGTCGAGCGCAGCGGCATCATCACGGTGCGGCCGGCCGACCCCATCGACACTGAGCCGCCGCCCAACACCCGGGCCCTCTTCCTGGCGCTCGGCGCCGGCCTCTTCACCCTCCTGCTCTGCTGCGGCTGCGCCGGGCTGCTCCTCGGCGTCCGCAGCGCGTTGGCTCCATGACGCCCACCCACCCGGCCCCCGCCTACTCCCTCCCCCGCGCCCTGGGGCTGGGCCAGCTCTGGCTGCTGGTCCTCTTCGTCATCGATCTGATCGACAGCGCCTTGCTCTTGCAGCGCTCGACCGGCCGCATCCGGGCCGACGAAGAGACCACCCGCACGCTGGCGATCGGCGTGGCCCAATATGTGGCGGGGGTGGCGGGCACCTATGTGCTGCTGGGCCTGCTGGCCGGCGGGCTCCTCGCCCTGGCCGAGCGGCTCTGGTTTCCGGCGGCGCCGCGGCGGGCGGCGGCCCTGTGGCTGGCGGCGGCCTTGGCCACGGTGCTCACCCTTTATGGGCGCTTCGCCCTGTTGATCTCCTTTCCGGGGTTGGAGGCGATCTGGCCCTACCGCCAACGGCTGACCGACCTCTTCGAGCCGCACCATGTGATCGGTTGGGGCATCGGCGGCGCGCTGGCGCTGCTTTTGGTGGGGGCGGCGCGTTGGGCGCGGGCGGGGGCGCCCTTGGGGCGCTTTGCCCTGTGGGCGGGCGGGCTGCTGGTCTACCTGGGCGGCGTCCAGGCGCTGCTGCATCACCCCGGGCCCCGCTCGGGCCGCGACAACGTCGGCACCAACGTGGTCATCATCGGCATCGACGCCCTGCGCCCGGATCACCTCGGCCGCTTCGGCTACGACCGCGACACGGCGCCCAACCTCGACGCCCTGCTCGACGAGAGCGTGGTCTTCTCCTCGGCCTGGACGCAGCTCCCGCGCACCTACCCCTCCTGGGTGACCATCCTCACCGGCGCCCTGCCGATCAAGCACAGCATCCGCGACAACCTGCCCGAGCCGGAGCGCCTCGTGCCGGCCGACTTCGCGATGCTGCCCCAGGTAGCCAAGGCCCAGGGCTACGCCACCACCTTCGTCACCGATGACAGTCGCTTTTCGTACATGGTGCCGGCGACCGGATTTGACGACATCGTACAGCCGCGGGTGGGCGTGCAGAACTTCGCGGTGAGCGTGAACGAACCCCGCTTTCGGGCCTTTTATGGGCTGATGGCGAACCCGATCGGCTTCTCGCTGGTGCCCACCGCGGCCTACAACCAGGCCTTTGGCAAGAGCTACCGGCCCGATCTGTTCGTCAACCGCGCCGTCTCAGCCTTGGCCGACGTCAGCGCCCACGAGAAGTTCTTCTACGCCGTCCACTCCTGCGTGCTGCACGAGCCGGGCGACCGGGCCTACCCCTGGTACCGGATGCACGGTCAGGTGGGCTACCGCGGGCCCAACCGCTTCCATTACGGCGGCTCGGCCCTGTCGCTGATGGACACCAGCGACACCGGCAAAGACGACAGCCCCGAGGTGGTGCAGCAGGACATCCGCATCTACGACAGCGGCATCGACATGGCCGATCGCCTCGTGGCCGGGCTGGTGGGCGAGCTGAAGGCGACGGGGCTGTGGGACAACACCATCGTGGTGCTGCTCTCCGATCACGGCGAAGAGATGTGGGCCCCCGACCTGCCCTACCGTTTTCGTAGCCCCAATCACGGCTTTCATTCCTATGGCGACGGCCAGCACAATGTCCTGCTGGCCATCCGTTTTCCCCCGGGGCAGCAAGCGCCCACCACCGTCGACGCCCCCGTGCGGCTGATGGATCTGGCCCCCACGCTGGCCGAGGTGCTGGGCTGGGAGTGGCCCAATCCGATCGACGGCCGCTCGATGATGCCGCTGGTGCGCGGCGAAGCGGAGCCGGAGCCTCGGCTGGTATACATCGAGACGGGGCTCTCGGAGTCGCGCTACTGGAAGAAGGGCCACCTGCGCTACCCCTCGATGAATGTGTCGGATCGCTTTCGCCTCGACGCCGAGACAGGTCTCGTGCACATCCGGTCGGACTTCCGGCCCTTCCTGATCGCCGCCAAAGACCGCACGATTCAGTTGGGCGACTGGAAGCTGGTCTGGCACGCGATGAAGGGGGAGCCGGTGGTGGAGCTCTTCAACCGGGCCGAAGACCCCAACAACCGCCACGATCTCGCCGCCGCCGAGCCGCGCAAGGTGGCGGAATTGGGGATGCTGCTGCGGCCCTACCTGGAGGCCGATGGCATCCAGTCGCCGATCTTCGCCACCTGGGAGGCGGCCTTGGCCGCCCCAACAATGGAGGCGCCACCCGCACCTTGACTGGCTATCCTCTCGGTGGAGGTGCGCGATGACGATGAGGATGTGGATGCTGCTGCTCCCGCTCCTGACGGCCTGCAGGGTCGTTTTTGGCGGCGACGTCGATGATTACTGCGAGAACGAAAAGGACTGCAAGCTGGGGCTGGTCTGCGAGAAGCTGGAGGCGATCGGCTACTATGGCTCGTACGACTCCGATGACCCCGACGAGTTCGTCTGCACACAGGCCTGCAAGGTCGAGGCCGACTGCCCCACGGTGCGTGAGGACCCCTGCGGCAAGATGCCCGTGACCTGTGAAGAGGGCTTCTGCCGTTCGCGGCAGAACTGCGACTAGCTCAGGGCAAGGCCGCGAGGAGGGGGGCGTGGTCGATTCGCCAGACCTCTTCGCAAGGCCGGCAGAGGGCGTTGGCGAGGCCGGTGTTGCGGCGGGTGCGACCGGCCACCGCCTTGAAGACAGGCCCGCTCTCGGCCTCATCGCAGGCGAGGCAGTCGTTGAGGCTGCCGTCGGCCTCGTGGTAGGGGGCGTCGAGCAGCGACAGACAGACGGCGCCGCAGGCCGACTGGGTGTGGCGCACATTGTAGGCCCAGACCTGGGCGCAGGGGGCGGTGAAGCCGAGCGCGGCGATGCAGGCGGCGGTGGCCTCGACATCGCCGAGGCTGGCGAGGCCACAAGCCCGCACCGGGGCGGTGAGATCGGGCTGCTCGGCGTAGACGGCGAGGTCGGTGAGCGTGGAGCAGAGCCCGCAGGGGCCGCCATGACTGACGAAGGCGCCGGCGGCGCGGGCGGCGTCGGGATCCTCGAAGGTGACGAGCCGGTAGCCGCTCTCCTCGATCACCACCCCGCAGACCCGCTCGGCGTCGGCCGCTTCGGGGGCCGGGCCTTCGTAGGGGTCGGACTCCAACGCCAGGGTGTCAAGCAGGACGGCGCCGCGCAGGGCGGCGAGGTCGTCGGCCGAGAGCGGGGTCGGCGTCCATCGCAGATCGGCGCCCTCGACAAAGGCGGCGCAGTCGGCCTCATCGAGGCCGGTGGTGGCATTGGGCGCGCCAAAGAGCGGGCCCTCGCAGGTGGGGTCCGGCCAGGGCGGCGGCGGAGCGGCGGCGGCGCTGTCGGGCGGCGCCTTGTCGCAGGCGGCGAGGAGGAGGAGGAGCAGGCGCATCGGGCCTCCGAAGGGAGGGTGTAGCACAGGCGGCCTGCATAAAACCTGCACAAAACGGAAGCAGCCCCGCCCCAGGGCGGCCCCAGGAGCGCGGTGGGGGCGGCCTACAAGGAGAGGGAACGCCCTGTTGGAGGTTCCCGTGGACATCACCCTCGCTTCGCCTGCCCCCCGCTCCGAGACAGCCCCCTTGCGGCCCCTCGCGGTCCTGCGCGCCACCGGCGGCTGGCTGCTGCTCGCCGTGGTGGCCCTGGCCGCCGAGCCCACCGCCCTCGCCGAGAGCGCGCCCCTCACCCTGGCCGCGCCGGCGGGGGCCCTGCTGTTGACGGTGCCGGCCCTGCTGGTGGGCCACCAGTTCTTGAACCTGCGGGCGGCGCCCAGCGCGCTGCTCTCGGCCCTGCTGCGCGGCTACTGCGGCGCCGGCGACGTGGCCCTGGGGCTGACCCCCCTGGCGCTCCTGTTTTCGGCCACCAGCGCCCTGGGCCCGCTGATCCTGATGGTGACGGTGGGCGGCGCCGGGCTGCAGGCCCTGGCCGTGACCCTCCTTCGCCTCGCCCGGGCCGAAGACGCCGCCACCGCCGAGCCCGACCTCGCCGCCAAGGGCCGGATGGTGGTGCTCGGCCTCGCCTGGGCCGCGCTCACCGCGCTCATCGGCCTGCGCCTCTCCTTCGACCTTGCCAACAGCCTCTTCTAAGCGGGTGCCCCCATGACCTCGATCCTCACGCTCACCGCCGCCGTGCTGCGCGACCCCAATGCCCTGGTCGACGCCCACGACAACGGCGTCGATCTCCCCCGCCTCGCGCCGCCCCTGCTGGCGATCACCGTGATCGGCGCCGCCCTCTTTGGCCTGATGGTGGGCAGCCAGCGCGGCGAGCTGCAGCTCCTCTACGCCGCCGTGAAGATGCCGGTGCTGCTGCTGGCCCCGCCCCTGGTGGCCCTGCCGGCCCTGCACAGCCTCTGGCGGGCCGCGGGGGTGGAGGTGCGCTGGGGTCGCCTCTCGCTGGCCGCCCTGGCGGCGATGGCCCGCAGCGCGGTGCTGGCGGCGGCCCTGGGGCCGGTGCTGTGGCTCTTGTACTCGCTGAACCTCGACTACCACGACGCCGTGCTGCTGATGGTGGCCAGCATCGGCCTCGCCGGGCTCCCGGGGGTGGCGGCCCTGGTGCGGGCCCTGCCCGGGGGCGGCGATCTGCGCTTCCTCGCCGCGGCGGGCTCGGCCCTGGCCCTCTTTCTGGCCTTCGCCCAGACCGGCTGGCTCCTGCGGCCCTTCATCGCCCGGCCCCAGGCGGCGGTGAGCTTCTTGCGGCCGGTCGAGGAGGACGTCTTCTCGAGCCTCTCGGCCACCCGGGCCTCGTCGAAGGGGGACTACCGCGGCTGGGAGGTGCGCAGCGCCGGCGTCCTCGGCGAAGAGGAGGCGCCGTGAGCTCCACCCCCACCGTGCTGATCCTGCTGGCGATCTACCTGCTGGTGGGCCTGGGAATGGCCGTCTCCTTGCGCGGCCGCGGCCACCCCGTCCCCACCCAGGCCAGCGCGGTGGTGGCCTGGCCGCTCTTTCTGGGGATGGTCGAGTCGCGGGCCCTGGTCGGGCCCTTCGCCGGGCGGATCGAGGCGGCCATCGACGAGCTCACCCGGGCCCTCGCCGAGCCCGAGGCGGCCCAGGTGACCTCGCTCTCCGATCTCAGCGCGCTCAAGGCCTCTCTCCTGCAGATCGACGCCCGCATCGGCGTGGTCGATCGGATGCTGGCCGACCCCTCGGTGCACAACGATCCGCTCGGCCTGCGCCTCGCCGAGGCCCGGGCCCACGCGGCGGCCGAGGTGGAGGGGGTGCTGCGCGGCCTGCACCAGCTTCGGCTGCAGGTAGGCCTGCTGGCCCTGGTCGGGGATACGCTGCCGGTGCGCGACCGCGTGGCCGATCTGGGCGCCCGGGTGCGCGCCCTGTCGGAGCTGAGCCTGTCATGAGCAGCCGCATCCTCGTCGTGGACGATGACCCCAGCCTGCGCGAGGTGGTGCGCTACGCCCTGTCGCGCCAGGGCTACACGGTCTCGCTGGCCAGCGACGGGGCCAAGGCGCTCGCCGCCCACCAGGCCGATCCCTTCGATCTGATCGTGCTCGACATCGTGATGCCCGAGCTGGACGGCATCGAGACCTGCCGGGCCCTGCGACAGAAGAGCCGCGTGCCGATCGTCTTTTTGAGCTCCCGCGACGAAGAGCTCGATCGGGTGCTGGGCCTGGAGATGGGCGGCGACGACTACATCACCAAGCCCTTCTCCACCCGCGAGCTGGTGGCGCGCATCAAGGCGGTGCTGCGGCGGATGACCCCCGAGCCCCAGGCCGAGCCCGCCCCCCTGCTCAGTGTCGGCCGCCTGCGCGTCGATCCCGAGCAGCACCGGGCCTGGGTAGACGAGGCCGAGGTGCTGCTCACCGTCACCGAGCTCGCCGTGCTGCGGGTCTTGATGGGGCGGCCGGGCCGCGTCTTCACCCGCGAGGAGCTGGCCGACAAGGCCTACCCGGGCGGCAACCACCATGTCTCCGACCGCACCCTCGACTCCCACATCCGCCGAATTCGGGCCAAGCTGCGCGAGCAGGGCCTCGACGCCATTGAGACCGTTCACGGGCTGGGCTTTCGACTGGGCAGCGGGCGCTAGGCATGGCCCGGGGCCGCCTCGTATTGCCGCTGCAGCGCTGGCTGCTCCTCTCTCATGTGCTGGTCTTCGTGCTGCCCTGGCTGGCGCTGGTCGGCAGCGGTGCCCTGCGCAAGGACCTCGAAGCCCAGACCCAGGAGGACCTCGCCCACCAGGGGGCCCTGCTCCGACTGTTTATTGAGCGCGAGCTGAGCCAGGGCGGCGATCTGCCGGGGCTGGCCGCCGCGCTGTCGCCCCTCCTCGCCGCCGCCAAGGCCGAGACCCTGGCCGGCCTGCGGGTGGTCGACGCCGCCGGTGTTGTGGTGGCCAGCAGCGGAGATGCCGTCGGCGACGATCTCTCCGATGAGTCCGAGGTGGTGACGGCGCTGGGGGGAGAGACCGCCCTGGTGCTCCGTCCACGGGGAGAGACCCGATACCGCTCGGCTCCCCTGGGGGGCCCCAGTCGACGGGCCGACGTGCGCGTTCACCTCGCCTTGCCCCTGCGCCAGCAGCAACAGATCGTCGGCGCCCTGGTGCTCTCCCGCACCCCGCGCGAAGAGCTGCAGGCCTTCTTGCAGATGGCGCCGCGGCTGTCGGCAGGCCTCGCCCTGGCCCTGGGGGGCACGGTGGCCCTGGCGGTGGCGGCTGGCCTCGTGCTCAGTCGCTCGCTGACGGCGCTGGCAGCGGCCTCCTTGCGGGTGGCCCAGGGGCAGCAGACGGCGCTCCAGGACGTTGAGCCGGCCCTGGAGTCGCGGGTGGCCGAGGCCCGCGAGCTGGCCCGGGCCCTGGTGACGATGAGCGGGCGCCTGCAGCGGCGGCTCGGCTACATCCGGGAGTTCGCCGGCAATGTCTCCCACGAATTCAAGACCCCGGTGAGCGCCCTGCGCGGCACCATCGAGCTTCTACGCGATGACGAGGAGATGCCGCCGGCCCAGCGACTGACCTTCCTCGACAATGCGCTGCACGATCTCGATCGCCTCAGCCGCCTCGTCGGCGGCCTGCTGCGCCTCGCCCGGGCCGAAGAGGGCGGCGATCGGCGGGTGATTGAGCTCGAGGCCCTGCTGGATGAGGCCCTGCGCGCCCATCCGGGCGTGGTCCGGCGTGGACAAAGCGGGCGCCTGGAGGGGAGCCACGAACAGCTCGGAAGCGTGGTGAAGAACCTCGTCGAGAACGCACGCCAGCACGGTGGCCCCGCCGCGACCATCGAGGTCTGTGGGCACATCTCCCCCGGGCAAACCGGCTTCGACGTGATCGACGACGGCCCCGGGATCTCGCTGGCCAACCTGCCGCGCATCTTTGATCGCTTCTTTACCACCGACCGCAGCGAGGGCACCGGGCTTGGCCTCGCCCTGGTGAAGGCCATCTGCGAGGCCCATGGCGGCAGCGTCACCGTGCAGAGCGCGCCCGGGCGGACGGTCTTTTCGGTGCGCCTGCCCGCGGCCTGAGGCTCAGCCCGAGGCCGTGGGGAGCGAGAGGGGGATTCGCAGGATGAGGGTGGTGCCGCAATTGGGCGCTGAGCGCAGCGAGAGGCGACCCTTCAACACCTGCACGACGATCGAGTGAACGATGTGCAGACCCAGGCCGGTGCCGCCGGTCCCCATTCGGGTGGTGACGAAGGGCTCAAAGGCGCGGGCCAGCAGCTCGGGGCTCATGCCCACGCCGCGATCCTCCACCTCGATGCGGGCCTCGGCGCCCTCTCGCTGGCAGCGCAGCCAGACCTCACGGGGGCCGTCTCCTTGGGAGAAGGCATGCAGGGCGCAGTTCTGGATCGCATTGGTGAGCACCTGGGCGATGGCGCCTGGACGGGTGGTGAGGGTGACGGGCTCTCCCGAGAGGTGAACGGTCAACTGCTCGGCGCGGAGGACGGGGGAGATCGCGGTGAGGACAGAGCCGAGGTACTCGTACAGCTCGATCGAGCGCTCCAGCTCGCCGGTCTGGTCGACGGCGACCTTCTTGAAGTCGGAGATTAGCGAGGCGGCCCGGCGGGCGTTGCTGATCGCCAGATCGAGGGCCGAGCCCATCCCGTCGACCGCGTGGAGCACAGCCCGCCGCGAAGGGGCCGGCGCTGTGATCGCGGCGCGGATCTCCTCCATCCGTTCCAGGGCCAGGCTGACAGCGGTGAGCGTGACGCCAAGGGGCGTGTTGATCTCATGGGCGATGCCAGCCACGAGTCGCCCGAGGGCGGCCGCCTTCTCCTGCTGCACCAGCTCGGCCTGGGCGGCGCGCAGGGCCTCGAGCGAGGCGGTGAGCTCGGCGGTGCGGGCGCGCAGGCTGGCTTCGAGGGCCACCCGCTCGGTGACGTCGCGGGCGAGAGAGAGGATGAAGTGCTCACCGCCGAAGACAAAGGCGCCCATGCGCACGCTGACCGGCATGTGGCGACCGTCTGGGCGGTTCAGCCGCCCCTCGAGGGTGAGCGGATCCCCCACCCCGAGGCGCCCCATGTGGACAGAGAGCGGATCGGGGTCGCAGCACTCAAAGAGGCGGTCGATGCGCTGGCCGGTCAGCGCCGTGGCCTCGGTGAGGCCAAGCATCGCCGCCGCGCTGGAGTTGGCATCGACGATCACGCCGGCGCGGTCGTGAACAAAGACGCCATCGGCGGCGCTGGCCAGCATCGAGCTGAGGCGGTGCTCGCGGCTCGCCAGGGCCTGCTGGGCCAGCGTGTCGCGGGCCACGTCGCGCTTGATGGCGACAAAGCCGAGCGCCACGCCCTCGTCGTTGAGCACCGGCGCCAGCGTGGCCTCCTGAAAGGACAGCTCGCCGTCGCGGCGACGCCCGATCAGGGGGCCTCGCCAGACCTGGCCGGCGCGCAAGACCCGCAGGATCTCGGCGTAGTAGGAGGGGTCGTGGGTGCCGGCCCGGAAGAGCTCGCCCGTGGGGTGGCCCACGGCGTCTTCGAGGGGCCAGCCGGTGATCTGTTCAAACGCGGGGTTGGCGTAGAGCAGCCGCACGGCTGTGTCGGTGATCTCCACCGACTCGGTCGACAGCTCAAGGATGCGCTGGACGCTGCGCAGGTGGTGGTCGGCCGCGGCGATGCCCGGTCGGCGCGCCACCGCGCGGCGGGCCTCGGCCAGGGCCGCGTCGAGGGCGTCTTCGCGAAAGCCGGTGGGGCCGGGAGCCCGCGGCAGCCAGGCCAGGAGCCCCTCGCGCTGAGGCGGCAGGACCGGGCGGCTGGAGCGCAGCGCCTCGTCGACGAGCAGCAGCAGCGCGGGCTCCAGGAGGGTGCGGGCCCGAAAAAGCACCAGGGGCGGGTCGCGGGCCAGGAGCGCCGCGCGCAGCCCCTCAAAGGCCTTGTCATCGTCGGTGAACAGACCCAGTCGCATGGGTGTCAGACCCGGAGGGGGTCGTCAAAGATGTTGGCCAGGTCGGTGCCTCGTGCGGCGACGACGTCGAGCACCCGAACAAAGGAGGTGACCACCTCGGGATCGAACTGGCTGCCCGAGCGGGCGACGATGTAGTCGCGGGCCTCGGAGCGGGGCCAGGCCTTCTTGTAGGGCCGATCGTGGCTGAGCGCGTCGAAGACATCGGCCACGGCGGTGATGCGCGCCGAGAGCGGGATCTCAACGCCGCGCAGGCCGCGGGGGTAGCCGGCGCCATCGTAGTGCTCGTGGTGCGATGCGGCGATGTCCGTGGCCACGGTGATGTAGGTCTGATCCCCCACCATCTGATCGGCGCGGTTGAGGATGCGGGCCCCGACCGCGGCGTGGGTCTCCATCTGGGCGCGCTCGGTGGGGTTGAGGCCCATCGGCTTGAGCAGCACGGCGTCGGGGATCGAGACCTTGCCCACGTCGTGGAGCATGCTGGCGAGGCCGATCTGCTCGACCAGCAGCTCATCGAGCTCAGCGTGAAAGACGCCGCGCCGCCAGAGGTCGCGGGCGATGAGATCGGTCATGCGGGCCACGCGGAGCACGTGCTCGCCGGTGTCGGTGTCGCGGAACTCGGCCAGATCGGCCAAGGCGACGACGGTGGCCTGCTGGGACTTGCGGAGCTGCTCCAGGAGGTGGACATTGGTGAAGGCCACCGAGATTTTGGCGCAGAAGACCTCGACCAGCTGCCGGTGGATGGGCTCCAGCTCGAGCACCGAGTCGATCCAGATCACCGCCCCCTTGCGCATCGGCGTGTGCAGGGCGATCACCGAGCCGCGATCGGCGGACGAGAAGGCCGCGTCGGGCTGCACCGCCAGCAGGCGACCGAAGCTGCCGCTGGGATCGGCCTCGTCGAGGCGCTGGCCGGTCCAGTTGGCGTAGCGCCCGCTGCCGGCCAGCACCTCCCAGCCCGGGTCGGCCTCGCTGTGGGCGCGCGGGGCGTGGGCGCAGAAGAGCCCGTCGCAGCACTGGCCGATCATCGCCTGAAGCTGGGTGAGCACCCCCGAGGCGAAGGTGCGCAGCGAGCGGCGCTGCGACAGCTCGGCGGTGGCGTTGACGATCAGCTCGAGCCCCTGGCGGCTGCGCTCCATCGTGCGGATGAGGTCGTAGGCCCGCAGGGCCGACACCACCACCGTCAGCAGGCTCTGCGAGGTGAGGCCGGTCTTCAGCTCGTAGCCATCGATCTCATAGAGCATCACCACGTCGCGCTCGGGGGCCGAGCCGGGCTGGCCGGTGCGCAGCACGATGCGCACGGCAGAGTTCTGCATCTCCTCGCGGATCGCCTTGACGGTGCGCAGGCCAGCGTCGGTGGACTCCATCACCACATCGAGGAGCACCAGCGCGATCTCCGGGTCGGCCCGAAGGGTCTGCAGGGCGGCCTCGCCGGAGCGCCGCTCCACCAGCTCCACCGGCCGGCCGCGAAAGGTCAGGTCGGCCAGGACCAGTGCGGTGATCTTGAGCACCGACTCGTCATCGTCCACGACAAGGATCTTCCAGGGGCGCTGGGCGGGTCGCGCCGGTGCCAGCGGGCCGGTGGAGGTGTCCTCCCACTCGACCTCATCGAGTTCGGGCGGCGTAGACAGGGGCTCGGGTACAGAGGACATGGTCGTCCAGGGGCCCGCGGGGGCGTTGGCAACACCAGGGGAGACGGTCAGCGGGTGGCGACGCAGTAGTCGCCCTCGCTACTCTTTTGCGGCCCGCCAACTGGGCAGCGCCTGAACGGTTTCAATCCAGCGGCGGACGTGGGGCGCGTCATCGACGGGGGCGCCGGCCGCCAGCGCAGTCTCGTGAGAGGCCGCCAGGGAGAAGTCTGCCAGGGTGAGGGTGTCGCCACAGACCCAGGCTCGATGGGCGAGGTGCTGATCGAGAACCGCGAGGTGGCCGCGAATGCGGTGGCTGGCCTGCGCCAGGGCCTCGGGGTTGGGCGGGCCGAGGCCGAACAGTCCTTTCAGCACGTTCTCGAAGAGGAAGACATCGGCGCATCGGCCGTACTGAGCGAGATCCCAGGCCTGCCAGCGGGTGATGTCGGCCCGGGCGCGGGCGTCGTTCGGCCAGAGGTCGTTGGGGGTCTGTCCGGCCAGATATTGGAGGATGGCCATGGACTCCCAAAGGACGAAGTCACCGTCTACCAGGACGGGGACCTTTCCGTTGGGGTTGAGCGCGAGAAATTCGGGTCGCTGCTGCGCTCCCGACATCAGGTCACAGGTGACGAACTGCACCGGGAGCTGGAGATGGTGCACGACTGCGCGGGCGCGCCGCGCGTTGTAGGATGCCGAATGGATATACAGACGCATGATCAATCCCCTCTGGGCACGTTGCAGATCATTGGAGCGGTTCGAAGATGCGCTCGATGGAGAATATGCGGGTCCGTATCTCGAACCGCCGTCGCGTCAAGGCAAGGTGTCCAAAGGCTTGATCTTCGTTGATTGTGTCGCCTGAAATGCCAGCAATTTCGGAGAAGCGACGTGCTTGCGTTGCCCCTGGCCGCACCGGTTACCGGTCTATCGCGAAAGCTCGGCCTCAACCCTGGCGAAGAGCGCTTTGCGCAGGCCGAGCTTCTGGGTGACCTCGGCCACCACAAAGAGCGGCGCCGAGACCTGGGCCAGCAGGAAATTATCGAAGAGCGCCGGCTTTTTGCCCTCAATCGCGTGGCCGACGAATTGAGCGAGGTAGCCGCCGAGGAAGGTGCCGGCCCCGATGAGGGCGGCGGTGGTGCCCGGCAGCCCGGCGACGGCCTGCACACCGACCCCGATGAGCGCCAGCACGGGGAGCAGCCCGAGGGCGAGCCCCCAGTCGAGCAGGGCGTAGCCCACCGCCGCCAGCGCGAGGAAGACGTGGGCCGCGGTCAGCCCGCTCGAACCCAAGGGCAGCCAGCCCAGCGGCACGGTGGCGCCAAACAGGATGATGGGTACACAGACCACATGAATGGCGATGTTGACCGGATGTTGATGGCTGGCGGCGTAGAAGACCATCAGCCGCTCCCAGCGGGTGAGGGGCGCCATGGCTCAGCCCTCTCGCAGCTTTTTGTGCAGGGGGTTGAGCCCCTTGTTGGTGAGCGCGGCGTTCAGCTCGGCGAGGCGGGCGGGATCCACCACAAACTCGTGGTCGGAGACGGTGGCCAGCACATACTCGTCGAGCGGCAGCAGGCTGCGCACATGGGCGACGAAGCGGGCGTCGCTCAGGTTGAGCAGCGCCACGTTGCGGTGAACGATGACCTCATTCATGGCACGATCTCGATATCGTAGGCGTAGCCCTGCTCGGTGAGGAAGAGCTGGCGCTTCTCGCCGAACTCCTGTTCGGTGGTGTCGCGGCTGACGATGCTGTAGAACCAGGCCACGTTGCCGTCGGACTTAGGCCGCAGCACCCGGCCGAGGCGCTGGGCCTCTTCCTGGCGGCTGCCCCAGGTGCCCGACACCTGGATGGCGACGTTGGCGTCGGGCAGGTCCACCGAGAAATTGCCCACCCGCGACAGGATCAGCACCCGCAGGTCGCCGGTGCGAAAGCGGGCGTACAGCTCGTCGCGGGCCTTCTGGCGGGTCTCGCCGGTGATCAGGGGCACGCCCCAGCGCTCGGACAGATCCTTGAGCTGGTCGACGTACATGCCGATCACCAGCACGCGGGCGCCGGGGTGGCGCTCGATGATCCCCCAGGCCACCTCGGCCTTGCGGGCGTTGGTGCTGGCCATGCGGAACTTCTCTTTGTCGTCGGCCACGGCGTAGCGGTAGCGGTCCTCGGTGGCCAGATCGACGCGCACTTCGCAGCACTTGGCGGCGGCGATCCAGCCCTGGTGCTCGAGGTCGCGCCAGGGCACGTCAAAGCGCTTCGGGCCGATCAGGGCGAAGACATCGCCCTCCAGGCCATCTTCGCGCACCAGCGTCGCGGTGAGGCCCAGGCGCCGCTTGGCCTGGAGCTGAGCCACGGTGCGGAAGATCGGCGCCGGAAGGAGGTGGACCTCGTCGTAGATGACGAGCCCCCAGCGCTCCATGTCGAAGAGCGACATGTTGACGAAGGCGGCGTCTTTGGTTTTGCGCCAGGTGAGCATCTGGTAGGTGGTCAGCGTGACGGGCTTGACCTCTTTGCGCTCGCCCGAAAACTCACCCACCTCCTCTTCGGAGAGCGTGGTCTTGTCGAGGATCTCGTCGCGCCACTGGCGCAGGGCCGTCACGTTGGTGCACAGGATCAGGGTGCGCATGCCCAGGCGCACCATCGCCTGGATGCCGACGATGGTCTTGCCGGCGCCGCAGGGCAGCACCACCACGCCCGAGCCGCCTTCGCCGCCGTTGTCGGGCCCGGCGAGGAAGGCCTGGGCGGCCTCATGCTGGTAGGACCGCGGCCCCCAGGGCTTGCCGGCGAGGCGGACCTCGCGCACCGACATGGCGAGCTTGTCGCCGTCGATGAAGCCGGCGAGGTCCTTGACGGGGTGGCCGTGGCCGACGAGGAGCTGCTTCAACAGCCCGCGGTTGAGGGTGGGGATGAGCAGGGTGGTGGGGCTGAGCTGCTCGGCGATGAGGTCTTTTACGCCCTTGAGCTTGCTGATGTGGGTGGCCAGCGGGGCGTCGACGCAGACCAGCAGCACGCCGCGGCTGTCGGGCAGCATCTGGATGCGGCCGTAGCGCGACATCGTCTCGCGCACCCACACCGGCACATTGGGCGGCACGTCGTACTTGGCGAAGCGCTGCAGGGTCTCCACCACGCCCTCGACCGTGCCGCCGGCCGAGGCGGCGTTCCACAGCGACAGCGGCGAGATGCGCCAGGTGTGCACATACTCCGGGCTCTTCACCAGCTCGGCGAAGCGAGCCAGGGCGTCGCGCGCCTCGGTGAAGTGGGGCCCCATCGTCTCCAAAAGGAGGGTGAGGTCGGACTGGATGATCAGGGGGTTCTCGGGTCGGTACTGCATCGCCGAGCCGTGTAACCGTCTGCACGCCTGGGAGGGGGCCGCCGCCGTGGTAGGCTGGGGGCCTGGAGGCTGCCATGCTGCTCTTTTTCCTCGCACCCGCCTTGGCCCTGGAGCTCGACGATCCGCTCCACGTGCTGCCCACCTTGCGGGTGGAGGGGGTGGAGCTGCAGGGCGTCTGGCGGCAGCCGGGCGGGCAGATGCTGTCGCCGGTGACCGCCGCCGAGGCGCCGGGGCGGCGCTTCCTGGCCCTGGTGGAGGTCGATCCGGCCTCGCCGATGGTGTTGGAGGCCCGGGGCGTGGCCCAAAACGGCGCCCGGGGGCCCTGGGTGCCGGCGGCCCAGCGCTGGGTCGGCGACGAGGCCCGCGTGTACGCCGCCGACCTCGATGAGGTCTATGCGGGCGTCCAGGTGCGCATCACCGACGGCGAGGCCATCACGGCGCTGTCCTATGAGCTGATGGAGCCGGTGGGCGAGCCGCGCCGCAGCCCAGGCGACCTCACCCCTCCGCCGGCGACCTCCCTCTCCGATGTGCAGCGCGCCATCGGCGTGATCGACCGCGACACCTGGGGGGCCGACCCCACCGACTGCACCACCACCGAGTCGGAATGGTATCGAATGGCCATTCACCACACCGCGGGTGGCCAGACCTACGGCGGCACCGTTCAGGGGGCCGTGCAGGCGCTGCAGGCCTACGCGATGAGCGGCGAATACTGCGACATCCCCTACCAGTTCCTGGTGGGCTACGATGGCACGCTGTGGGAGGGCCGGCAGCTCATCTACTACAGTGGGGCCACCGGCGGCGACAACAACGACGGCAACATCGCTGTCTGCTTCCTCGGCTGCTACGACAGCGGTGGCTGCGGCACCGACTACGACACGCCCGACGACAACCTGATGGTGAGCGCCCGGCTGCTGATCCAGACCCTGGCCGACGAGCACGACTTCATCACCGACAGCGACACGATGCGCGGCCACCGGGACTGGCCCGACAATTCCACGGCCTGCCCGGGCGACCTCATCTACGCCCGCCTCGACGAGCTGCGGGCCGAGACGGCGCCCTTTCAGGCCACGCTGGTCTCATCGACCTTTCCGGGAGATGCGGCGGTGGTGATGGCGCCGGGCGAGGAGCGCAGCTTCACCGTGGAGCTGCGCAACGACGGCACCTCCACCTGGACCGCCAACACGGCGCTCGGCACCTCGCCCCGCGACAGCGCCTCGGCGCTGGCCCACGAGAGCTGGCCCTCGCCCTCCCGCCTCGCCCACCCGAGCGGCGACGTGGCCCCTGGGGGCACCGGCAGCTTCATCTTCACCGTGCGGGCCCCGGAGATCGAGGGCACCACGGTGCAGTCGCTGGCCCTGGTGGAGGAGTGGGTGACCTGGTTTGGCGACATCCCCTGGGGCGGGGGGCCGGCCGATGACTTCCTCGTGCTGACCCTCACCGTCGAGGAGCCGACGCCCGGAGAAGAGGGCGGCGACGTGGGCGCCGGAGAGGGGGGCGGCGGCGATGTCGGCGACGACGGCGGAGACGGGGGCGGCGGCCTCGCCGAGGTGGGCGCCGGCGATCCGCCCGGGGAGCTGACGCCGCTCTCCGAGGTCGGAAAGGGAGGCTGCGCCACGGCGCCGGCGGGAGGCCTGGGCGGGCTGCTGGGCGCGCTGGCGCTGCTGGGGCGGCGGCGCCGGCGCTGATCGGCGGCGGGCTCACGGGCGTCACAGCCCCGCTCGGCGAGGGGAGACCCGCGAACCGGCGACGGGATCAGGGGGCCGCGCTGCCGGGGGTGAGGTGCAGCCGGTGGGTCTCGATCATCCGGGGGATGTCCTCCAGCTTGTGGTAGGCCGCCGTCTCGGCGCTCAAGCGGTGCGACTCGGCGATGAGCGTGGCGGCGACGGCACCTTCGGGCACCGGCACCCGATCCTCCAGGCGGCCGCCGGCCGGCAGGCGGTCGTCGGCGAGGCGCTCGGCCTCGGGCCACCAGCGCCAGGTCTGGCCGATGCGGCGGGTCCAGGGCTCGCCCGTGGGGGCGCCAGCGGCGTCGGTGAAGGTGAGGCGCAGGGCGACCCAGCGCTCGGGATCGCCGGTGGGCAGGCTGTGGCCGGCTCTGGCGTTGATCGACCGCACCGTGACGGTCGGGCCCTGCCAGACGGCCTCCAGGTCGAGGCCAGGGGCGAAGTCCACCGGCTGGTGATCGGCGCTCTTGGGGATGCCGCTGCCCGGAAAGCCGTGCTGCGCCACACTGCGAAGGGGCCCGCCCACCGCCACCGCCCGCGTGGTGGTTTGCATGTGGCAGTCCACGCAGCCCTGGCCGGCGGCCGCGGCCGGGCCGGCGGCCCAGGTGGCGCCGGTGTCAAAGGCGCAGGCGAAGCCCTTGCCGGGGTAGGTCACCTCGGCCTGGTGGCAGCGCAGGCACAAGGCGCCTGAGGCGTAGGCGGGATCGGCCTTTACCGCGTGCGGGGCGCTGCGCCCGGGGTGCCCCGGCCCGTGGATGACGCCCTGGCGCACATGGCAGCCGGCGCAGGTGACCCCCTCGGCGCGCAGGTCGGGGTCGAAGTCGGGGTTGGCGACGAGGCGGGGCCGCTCGACGTCGCCGTCGACGAGGCCGATGGCGAGGAGGTCCTGCTGCACGCGCAGGGGGCTGTGGCAGTTGAGGCAGAGCCAGCGGTTGCCCGACTTGGTGAGCTCCGCCTGAAGCTGGGCGTCGGTCCAGGCCCGGGCGTGGGTGCTGCGCTGCCAGTCGGCGAAGTGGTCGACATGGCAGGCCCCGCAGGCCGCCGCCGAGAGGCTGCCGGTGTCGGGCAGGGCGCCTTCGTCGAGCGGCTGCTCATAGAGGGGCCGGCTCGCCGAGAAGGCCCGCGCCGCCGCCAGATCCGCGGCCTCGCCCTGGCTTTGCTCCATCACCGGCCCGGTCGGCGGGCTGGGCGTGTCGGGCCCGCTGCGGGGCCCGCAGGCAAGGAGGAGGAGGGTCCACATGCCCAGCCCCTAGCGTGGGCCCCCCGCCGGGTCGAGAGCCGGGTAGGAGGGTTGCCCCGCATCGTGGAGCCCGTCCATGGCTGTCCCCTACCAGCGTTGGCGCCCGCACCCCTGGCATGGCCTCTCG
>Ga0164294_10000363_pt1 | contig 42430 bp, 38 predicted proteins | sample GEODES005metaG_FD_111479 | JGI IMG/M metagenome (GOLD analysis project Ga0164294, IMG submission 111479) | Oligotrophic lake water microbial communities from Sparkling Lake, Wisconsin, USA - GEODES005 metaG | ecosystem: Environmental > Aquatic > Freshwater > Lake | place: USA: Sparkling Lake... | reverse complement strand
TACCTGATCGTCGAAGGCAGGCAAGCCACACCGCGAATCATTTGGGTTACGCAACTCTGTCTGACCCCATAGGCGGGGAACCTCCAGCCGGACAGTCCGTTCGTTTCAGCCTCGTGCCAATCAGTCTGACAGCCATCGATACCCGTTGCCTGCTCACGCACCTGGAAAGCCGCCCCCGATGAACCGGGGCCCGGCCGGCTGGCCCAGTGGAAGTAAAGGGCGACGTCATGCCTGCCCTGCCCTTGCAGCACATCCTCGATCTCAACGACCGTGGTTGAAAAGGTGAAACTGCGCGTGTGCCGCACACCGCCACCGGCAATTCGCATGAACCCCTCGTGGGCTAATACGAATCGGAAACTGTCACCCTCCTGGCTGGCCGTGACCTGGACCGCCCCGCGCCGGTATGCAGCCAGCAAAAAGCGGTCCCGCCGGGTCAGCATGGGTCCCAGCCCGTCCAGGCACAGTGTGTTGTGCGCACGATGGGTGACGGCATGCATGCCCGCCGAACTACCTCTCTCATAATCAGGCCGTCCGATATCGATCAGCACTTCCCTGCTACAGTGATATAGGACCAGCGAGCACAGATCCTGGTGTGCATGGGATGCCTCAAGGGACTGGCCACCCGGTTCAGTGCGCCACAAAGCCGTCCAGCCTCTCCATTGAAGACGGTGCCATCCGCTCTGCGTAAAGGACTGCAAGCCATCCGTGCAAGGATCGGTCACGCTGCACGCCGAAGCCGGCAACTGCGCTGGCGGGCTTTCGGCATGCCAGAGTCTGGCCCACCCCGAGGTTTCTGGCACGCGTATCAGCCAAGCCGGTCGGCACGATGCCAGTGCAAGTGGCGACAGAACCAGATCAAGCAGCCAAGTCGGCTCGCAATCGGGCGACATATCCCCGAAGGCCGGCAGCATCGATTTGCCATCAGTAGCCGGTACTAGGAAAAACCAGCAGCGAGCCAGCGCGCGCTTCACAGGCTGCTCCAGTAAGGCTTGGGCCTGCGTGTCAGCGAATTCGTGCGCTGCAAACTGCAGCTCCAGCAACCACCGGGTAAATAGCAGGTGGTAATGACTGGATCCCTCACGCATGAATCCGTCCGGCATCAGCACTGAATCCAACCGCTCCGCCATGACCACTAGCGCCAGACGCCTCAGCGCCGGCTGCCCCAGGCACTGTCCGGCCAGATAAAGCGCCCGTGCGTTGTTCATGGGGTGGTTACCCGTGGCGTGTCGACCGTGGTATTCCAGATGTTGCGCCAGATGGGCCGCCATCGTGCCCAAGTCTGACTGCACATCCTGCGGCAGACTGTGCCAGTCACCACTGGCCACGCGCGCAAAAAGCAAGCCGTTGGCGATTCTTTCGCCCAACGTGTAGCTTTCGCTGGCGAGCCCATGCGGAAGCGCCGTCATATCTCGCAGGTACGAGCGCATCAAAGCAACGCCCCAAGCCAGATCCGGTCGAGTAGCCTCATCCGTCAGAGCGCGTAGCAGCCAGCTCCAGCGATGCAGCGACACAAATTGCTCACTGTCCTCAAATGACCGGTGCCAGTCGGATGCGTCCACCCAGTCAAGGTAGCCGACTGCCAGCTTCAATCGGACAGGCCCTGCCGGGCAGGCTGAGGTGTCGGCATTTGTCTTTGCAGTTGACGCCGCCGTCAAGGTTACGCCTCGTAGCGCCCGGCGCACCGTCGGCGGATACCAGTTGCGAGCGGGAAGCAACCGGAACAGCAGCGACCGCATGATCATGACCAAACCGCTGCCAAGCAACCTCAAGGCCATGGCCGGATGCCTTGCGCGCAACATCAGGTTACGGCATTCCTGCGGGTCAAGTTCTGCCGGCAGTTGCATCATACAGACGTGCTCCGTCCTTGCCGAACCAGATCCGCATAGGCTTGGGCCATATGTTGTGCCTTGAAATTCTGCTCAAACCTGTGCAAGCCAAGTTGCCCCTGCTCACGACGTAACGCGTCATCGTTCAGCAATCTCAGGATGCGCTCGGCAAGCCCCTCCACATCATCCGGCGCCACCAGGAACCCGCCCTCCCCATCCTTGAGTACCTCGGGCATTCCGCCTACACGAGTGGCGATGACAGGAATCTGGTGGGACATAGCCTCCACGATAGTCAGGCCGAAAGATTCGCTCGACTGCGATGGCATCAGCAGAAGAGTGCTGGCATCGAGAAGTTCGGCCACATCCTGCCTGAAATCTTCCAGCAGCACATGTCCTTGCAGGCCAGACACTCCCACTGCAGTCTTGACGCGATAGATTTCATCCGGATACCCGAATCCACAAATCACCAGACGAGCATCGGGTCGGGCCTGAACCACACGCTTGAACGCCTGCAAGAGGAATTCATGCCCTTTGCGCGACTCGTAGGTGCCAAGCATGAGACACATCGGCGCATTCTCCGGCAACCCCAGACGCAAACGGACGACATGCGCACTCTCCCGGCTGGACCGGAACTCGATGCCGTTGTAGATGAACTGTCGCTTGCGCAAGCCTGCGAAAGCTGGCCGACATTCCAGCGAGTCGGAACAGATCCTGGACACCGAAACCATGGCCTTAGCATAGGTATGAACACGCCGATCGATCGCATTCTCGAAAACACGCTCCCACCACCGAGGTGGATAGGCAAAATTGTGAAAATTATGGACTGACAGCGGCCGCCTGCCTGCAAGTCCCCATGCCACCGTTGCAGCCCGACATGTCAATCCGGCAGGATAGCCGCCGTTAATAACGAGTAACCGATCCGGCACGAGTTGCCCAAAAACCTGTTTGAACTTTCGGATATAGTCCAGAAACAGCAACTGTCGACCAAGAATACGAAAAGGGGCATAGATCACACGCTTGAACCGGCCCTGTAAGACATCCTCTGTAGACCATGCCATAGGGTATTGATGGCCGATGATCTGGCAGCTTCTTCGCAATTGGGTACGTATCACGTTCAGCCCGGGATGGCTTTGGTTACACATCAGCAGCAGTTCGTCTTCGGGATACGGCCAGTGATTCACAAGGGTAATGATGAATGAATCGAGTCCACCACAGTAAGCATTTTCGGTTACAAGTAATATCTTCATCAACAGTTCAAATGTGGTGACACCAGTGCGGAATAGCCTAGCTGAATCGGTCGGCTAATATAAGACGGGCTGCCTGAGCAGCACCATCACAATCCAATCCACGCATCGACGCAGCATGGCGATCCCTTGCCTGCCGGGTTGCAATGAATTCCATCGCAGCTCGCCAGGCTTGGCTGGGGCTTTCACAAGCATCTCCAAGTCCTGCAGCAACTAGACGTCGAGCGTTTTGGACCATTTCGAGATTGTCAGGTTCATGAAACATAAACAGGCGTACACCTGCCAGCAGTGCATCCGTCACGGTTCCGATGCCTGGCCGGATAACTGCAGCAGAAAGACGGCCATACATCGCCGGCGTGTAGCTCGCCGGCCGCATCCAATCCGGCATGTCAGGCCGGTAGAGTTCGGGCTCCACCCAGACCGTTGCTAGCCCAGGCTGGGCCTCGGACTCGAGTTGCCTCAACAACCCTCGGGTGGATGCCTGAACCTCCCCACCCCGCCCGCATGACACCAGCAAATCGACACCATCTATAGCCCGAACCATGGGCCCCAAGCCATAAATGCCAACGGTAAAAAGCCGAGTTTTTGAAGCCAGGTAAGGCGCTGCAAAAAGCCCCGTCGAGATCATCCGAGGACGACATTGCTCCAAAAGTACCTCCGCATATGCGGCTTTAGCAGCGGGAAACCCAGGTAGAGCCAGATGCCAAAAAAAAGAACCAGACACCCAGGCTTGGGGGCGAAGCGCCAAAATCTCAACGAGATTGTCACTTACAACCTCGTCGAACTCATCCAGGACAGGCATGTCATCCATCCAGCAGCCGTAAGCATCAGGCGCAAGCAAATCAGCACGTGTCGTGCGGCTCTTAAAGTCTAGTACTTCAGGCATCTGCACGCCGAAAGTGGCAGCCAATCGGTGCACAACTTCGTTAGGCGCTATCAGCACTGGGGACGCTCCTTGTTCACGCAAAGCCAGGGACAAGGACAGCATCCGCCTGACATGACCAAAGCCATTTGCGCAGGCAATGAGCGCGACGCGCGAAGAGTTCATTGAGCCGGTGTCATGTAACCCATAGTCGCGTAGGTAAGGCCAGGAATCTTTTCAATTTCACTCGCGTCCAGCTGGTGCCATCCATCAAAGATTAATCGTGCCCCGGCTTCAGTCTGATAGGCTGGTGAATCGATGTTGAGACGGTGATTGTTAAGAATAAGGACTGCATCCGCCTGCAGCACCGCGCCATCTAGCCTGTCAACAGGCTCCAGGCCGAGCTCCAACAATTCCTTCGCAGCGACCAAGGCATCCCAAGCCTGCAACTTGGCAACTTTCCCTTTTAATGCGGCAGCCAGATCAAGGGAGACGGCACCACGCATGTCAGACGTCTCCGGTTCGCCCTTGAATGCAGCCCCTACGATTAGAACAGTCATGTCAGCTAGAGGCTTGTCAATTCGCCTTCCAAAGCGCTGCAAAACTTCTAAAGCATATAGAGCTGCACGCTCATTAACCGCCCGCCCTGCCCGACCCAGCGTAACTCCATCACGCAGCCCATCTGGCCCGCAACCAAAGAGAATCGGATCCTTAGTCAAGCAATAGCCACCAACCCCGGGACTGGGCAACGGTATAGGGTTGCGTGGATATCCTTCATTGGCCGCACGAATGAGATCAAAGGCATCCACGTTGGCGCTGTCTGCCAGTAGCGCTAGCTCGTTTGCAAAGGCAAACGAAAGATCCCTGAATGTGTTGTTTGCGAGCTTCACGAGCTCACTTGCCTCGATGGAAGGAACCTGCACCACGGACGGCGTAAGAGTCGACCAGAACTGCGCTGCCTTACGCACACAGGCAGGCGTTAGTCCCCCGATTACCTGGGGCAAAGTTCTCAATTCATACATGGCGCGGCCCTCAATGGTCCGCTCTGGAGCAAACGCCACATGAAAATCCTCCCCCGCCCGAAGACTGCTTAAAGCCTCTAGCTGCGGAATAACGAACCGGCGGGTCGTGCCCATAGGTAATGTCGAGCGCAGCATGACCTGATCGCCGCGCTTAAGCAGAACCCCTATCGCATCAACCACGTTATTGAGCGCCGTCAAGTCGGGCTGAAAAAACTCGTTCAGTGGTGTGCCAACAGCAATAAGGTATACACCCTGAAGATGCCCGCCCAAGCTGATATCAAAATCGATCTGTTGCCGTCCCAGATTCACCTTAAGCATCTCTCGCAATCCAGGCTCATGCACATGGGGTTTGCCGGCTTTCAATTGCTCTAAAAGGTCCGAGCGTACATCAACGCCCGTCACCTGATGGCCCCGATTGGCCAGCGACACGGCCAGCGTCAATCCCACATAGCCCATGCCGAAAACAGCGACTTTCTCCTGCCCCCCACCTTGGGTCTGCAACAGTTCGAAAAAATCCAGCACATCAACCAGTCGTCCGTGCTCATCAACAAGAGGGATATGACGTATCCAGTTCGAACTGTGGCGTCCTGCGCGGCGAACGCGCCGATAAACCTCGGCAATGATGCTCTCGCGGGGTGTCGAGGCCGGAAGTGTCACGGGCTCGCGCACCATGATTTCCGAAACCGGCAGCGTGAACGCGAGATCACGTGCGTAAGCACGCCGCAGATCGCCATCGGTCACTATGCCCAGCAGAGCCTGAGCATCGTCGAGGATCACGGCCAACCCAACATGCGCAACTTCCTTTGAACGCGCCGCCATTGCACGGAAGGTGGTATCAATGCTATCTCCCGGCCTAGCCACAACCGCGAGGGAACTTAGTTTTAATTTCATTCTGTGGGGGTCTCTTCCCAGTTAAAGATCATGCGGGTTCCGTTGCGGCTTTCAGCGCGGGGGCTTGCAAATCGACCGCGGTAATAGTCCCGATTCAGAAGCTCGTCATCACTGAGCTCTCGCCGCCGCCGCCCCAGCATAATTTTCCAATCTGGGTGTTCAGCATCCATGCGATGGAACCGCTCCTCAAAACTAAGCGCTGCAAAAGAAGCCAACTCTGCCATATGCGCTGGTGTTATCGATACTGGGCCATCGCGCGATTCCGTGGGCCCCAAAATAGTGAAATGCCGCTCTACGGTGTCCGCACCAAGCGCCATAGCTGCTTTGGATGCTACTAGCCCATCACGGGCCACAAGTGAGTGCTCTGAAAACCCCACGCGTGGCGCTAGAGTTCGAAGCCACTGCATTCGTTGCAAATGCATCTGGTCCAAAGGAGTAGGGTACAGCGTCACGCAATGCAGCAAAGCAAAAGCCTTGCCCTTGAGAATAGATGCCGCATGCAGAATCTCGTCATCAAAAGTCGCCCCTGTGGAAACCACAACGTCATCAAACAACGTGGCCAATTCACGCAGCATCGGGAAGGAGGCGCAGTCATAACTCGCAACCTTAACCGACTTAAATCCGGCCTGAGCAATGTCACGAGCGTGCGCACGAACGAAGCAAGTCGTCATCGGTATCAATCCGTTTGCCTTACATAGCGCTACAAATCTCAGAGTGTCTTCCTGAGATACTTCGAGCCCCTTTAGCCGCTCATATTCGGCAGCATATGGGCGCTTAATGCATTTGGTCACCCCGTCAACAACCAGGCCTTCCTCAAACTGAGGTCTGTAGGCGACTGTGTTCGCAAGGATCGTCTGCATCTTGCCATGCGTGGCGCCGGCTTTCGCCGCTGCTTCTACCATACGGGCTAGAAGATCCATATTACCATTGTGGTTTTGGCAAAACTCTGCAATCAGTTGTGTCATAGTTAAGTATCGGGAAGTGATGATGTTAGTTGCTTTGGAACCACCAACCGGACCACTGCGTCAGTTTCGCTAGTATCCTTGCCGTCAACGAGAAGGCTGAAAAAACTTTCTTTGCCACCGCTGTAGACACCCTCGTAAAGGCGTTGAAGTTTGACAGCACATGCATCTATCATGTCATGACTCCTTGCTTCTTGAAGTAGCGACGCAGAATGAACAGATCCGTCCTCTCAACACTTTCGAAAGTAGCGCCGCCAATATGAGGTGTAATCAGAAGGTTAGCATGGGTGTGTGCGTAGTCGATGAGGGGATTTTGCTTTTGTTGCACAATCCGCTCCTCATGTTCCAGCACGTCAACGGCCGCAGCCGACAGTTTTTTCGACTTCAGTGCATCCAGCAGGGCTTGGCCATCAACGATCGCACCACGTGCCGTGTTGATCAACACTGCTCCTGCCTTGAATTGTTCGAACTGCTGACGACCGATCAAATGTCTTGTTTCAGCATTCAATGGAACGTGCAGACTGACCACATCGCTTTGCTCCAGAAGGCTCTGCAAAGAACCAGCCCGTTCGACACCCGCAGGGGGACGCGTGATCAACGGATCAAACACCATCACGCGCATATTCAATGCCCGACCGACACGGGCCACCTTGCTGCCTAGTCGGCCGCAACCGACGAGCCCAAGCGTCTTGCCAGCGGCTTCTCTTCCCCGAAAGGGGCCTGGCTCCCAATGGCCCTGCTTGACAGCCACAAGCGCTTGCGGCAACAGACGCAGCGTTGCCAGCATCAGGGCCACAGTCAATTCAGCAGTTGCAGAAATCTGATTCAAAAATTGCTTCTGTCCCCGAAGATGGAAGACCTGTACCTTATGCCGCAGAGCTGCATCCATGTCGAGATGGTCGAGCCCCGTCGTGGGTGAGAGGATGGCCTTAAGCCGCCCCCCCCGCATGATCGGCTCACCGACCCGAGTGTTAAACCGGACAAGTACTGCATCGAACCCGGCAGCCTCTTCCTCGAATGAGGCCTGAGTCATCTCGCGAGCAGTCAGATTGGCATGCTGCCGGGCAAAGTCCAGCCCCGCCTCGCTGAAACTCGCGGGCTCAGGGCACAAGATGCTTTTCAATGTTGGCTCCGCTCATTCAGAAGAATCTCTGCCATCTTGAAATCTAGATGATTGTCGATATTCACCGACTCATTTGCATCCATTTCAATGCCCAGGGAATGTACGCCGACCACCTGGTCCTGCTCAGCCACGACATGGCGACGTGACAGATAGACAGCCCCGTTACGAATGTAGACCAAAGGAAGCACCTGACGTGGCCGCATATCCTCGAATCCTTGGTCGATGAAATTGATCAACCTGTTCTCAACCATTCGCTTCATCCTGAAGGGATGATGCCCACCAACCGAAACAACCGTGACCACCGAATCACAATCGTTGGCGGCGAGCATGTCAATTGCTTTTATGATGTGCCCGGCCTTTCGTAGTGGTGTTGTCGGCTGTAGCATTAATACCGCGTCATAACGCCCGCCGCATCGCGCCTCAAGCTCAAGGAGACAATGCTTAAGCACCGGCGCCGACTGGGCATGGTCAGTCGCTAGTTCCGCCGGCCGGATGAACGGCACCTGCGCCCCCAGAGAACTTGCCACACAGGCGATTTCCTCATCGTCGGTGCTGACAACCAGGTCCGTGATCGCATCCACCTTGAGCGCTTCCTCAATGGTGTAAGCCAACAAAGGTTTGCCCGCGATGAGGGCGATGTTCTTGCGCAGCACCGACTTGGACCCCCCCCTGGCCGGAACAACTGCAAGTATCTTCATGTGCTTTTCACATCCTCCTTTATGCGTCCACTCGCGATGCGTCTTATCAATCCTTCCACAGCAGGATCGGATGTACGAATAAAGTCCAAGTAAGCCTTGAATTCTCCGCTACGGACAGCAGTCAAAAGCATGCGCAATCTGGCTCCCAGCAAAGCGAGTGGCAAAGGAATTTTGTATCGCAGTGGCATCTTTTCACGCCAGACTTCTATGCCTTCCTCAGGCTGACCTGCCAGGTCCTGCGCCAGGTCGGCAGCAATGAGGTCACAGGCAGCTGACTCACCCGGCCAAGAATACAGATCACCCAATAACTGCTGAACTTCTGGCTCGGATTTAGCTGAAATCGCCAACTCGCCTCTGCGTGCCGAGTTCAGCGTTTCCAATAAAGCCGCTTCATTTGTAGGCTGGTGGTAGAAACAAATAAAAGTCTCGAAACCACCTGCCTTGCCCGAGATATGTCGAAACAGATGTTCCTGATCGATCAAACCGGCTATTGAAACCACCGGTTTACGCAGCACTAGGGCTTCGATCCCTACAGTGGACCAGCCGGTCAGGACTACGTCAACACCACAGAGGAATTCCGGCAACGTCTGGTTGGGCAGCACCTTCACACGCCCAGGGTAAGCTCTCTCAAGAAACATGTACTCGCTCGGACTTTCAAAGGGGCTGGGTCGCAACCACACTTCGCCCGCGCAGCACTCCAAATAAGCACGCAACGTTCGCATCATGTTGCGCAGTAATGCATGGTCTCGCCAGACTATGTCTTCATAGTGCCTGCCCTGAGCCGTGATCGGGAAAGTCATCTCCCGATGCATATCATAATAGACCTTAGCGAAGTGTGGATGACCATAGTAGGTGCTTGTCGATCCTGCGGAAAACGCTACACCAAGACGGAACGGGCGGCCATCGGGCCCGCTCAGCTCCTTGAGCAGCACTTCCTGCCGGTAGAGATCAAGCCTCGGATTACCAACCACTTTGAGTTGATCTTGACGGAACATGCCGGTATCTATAAGCCACGACCGGGTTATTTCGCTCCACAGATAACAGCGCGAAATCCAGTCCACCGAATCCAGCTTCCAATAGCCGCGCCCCATGAAAACCGACAGCATGCTCTCTTTTGTCTGATGCCCCCCCTCGCCCGCTACGATATACACCTTGCACAAAGATGAAGCCTGCCGAGCTATGGCTTGGTCACCACGTGCCGCGATGAACGCATGAGGACGGAATTGATGCAGCATAATCTTCGCGTTTTGAAGATTGCAGATCCGTGTGCTAAAGCCATGCCGGTTAAGTGCGCGCTCCAACAAGCGCAGGCCCAGCAGATCTCTCTTTGAATTGTCATTGAATAGAAGTATTCGAAGTTGGTTCATAAATTAATTGTTTTAACTCTATTTGCTGCATCAGCATGAATTGCCCATAGTATCCCAGAGGTTAGTTGCCAGTCCCAAGGATTTCTGTCTGCCCAGCGGTGAATCAACTCACCGTTTTCAAGCCCGTTAACAATTTCTGCCAGTGAGTTCTCGAGGTATCACCGCGACTACACGCTGATAGTTCGAGTCCTACTTATGCCAGTCTTTCGCTGTCGGGTACGAACAAATACCGCGAGCCTCTACTTAAATAACGAATAAAGGATTCGCGGGTCTTGAGGAGGATCAAAATATTGAGAAGACAGAGCGATGAGCAGGAAATCACGGTTTCTTGTTATACATGCCCGGTAGAACTTCACACATCATTCAGGAGTTCCACCAAGCGCACCAATCCCTCTGGGCCAGCATTGATCTATTGCCGCCAGGGCGATCAAAGTGTGGACTCGTGCTTGATTAACCGAGAAAGCAGCTAACTTAAAAGGCACCTTTAGCTGCCTCTGCAAGATCTTCCTCAATTTTGGCTCTAGGCGAAGACCAGTAAGTTTCTATGAACTCCTCAGACAATTTTGAACGCAAAACAGGATCGTACTCCGCACGCTCTATTTCTTTCCATCTACTCTTTGGAAATTTCACGTACATTGAAAAAGTCGAGCGTAGCCTGCTAATGTCGGCCTTATCCCATTGAGGCATCTGCAGAAGACTTTCATCTGCATTACTCACTGAACATATTTTATCTGGACTGATATAACCCTTTTCTTCACAAATGGTTCGCAAAACTGTCCCCTTAAATGGGACGAAAATCGAACAACTCAAATTATCAGAATTAAAGTTTCTATTCAATTCAATGGTATCAAAAGCTAACTGTCTAGTTTCGTCAGGAAAACCAATGATGTTGTTTACACTAAAAACAATGTCCAGTTCGGCCGGGATTCGCATCAATCGAATTGCGTCTTTATTGGTATACGCTCGACCCACGACATCGCGTCTAAATTTTTCGTTGCCATGTTCCAAACCGAAAGTCATTCTGTCGAGCCCTATATCTTTAAGTTTACTTAACTTGGCCTCAGAAATTGTTTCAATTCGTGTTTGACACCAAAAGGGCAAGCGGATGTCACTATACATTTCACAAAACTCTTCAAATTCCTTATTGGACCAGGCTAAAAAAGTGTCAGCCCAAAAATAAATATACTCAACTCCATGCTCTTTTACATGATTTCTAATTTCTTCCGCAACTAATTCGATTCTCTTTTTTCTAAAGAAAGAGGTTCCGCCGTATTCTCCGTATAAGGTATTTTGAGACGGGGAGTTACAAAATGTGCACGTATATGGACAACCTCTGTGGGTTTCTACAGGCAGAAGCTTTCTGATTTTTCCACCCATCGGGCGATAAAATCTCTCCTCACCAAAAAGGCCGATATCGGTAATTGTGGGCAATTCATTTATATCTACGGGCCCAATTATCTTGTTTTTCCTCAAAGTGCCATCTGGATTTCTAGTGCAAAGATTTGTCACACCACGATAATCCTTATCGTCAGCAAGTTTGTCGGCCAAATCAACTAAACAGTTTTCTCCCTCACCAATGCAAAGCATATCCACAGCACTGTGCTTCATAACCAAATCTGGGGCGAAGGTCGGAAACACCCCTCCAAAAATATTTGGTATCTTCTTATTTTTTACAGAGTCAATCAACATGAGACCACGATTAAAGGTGGTTTCAGTAACTGACACGGCAATCAAATCTGGCTTAAAGAATTCTATTTTTTCCTTAAAATCAGCTATGGCAACTTTGGTACCATATTTTCTCTTCATGATATGGTCGTCTGTATCAGCAACCGGTCTGAAATTTAAACTCTCTGCTTTCTTTTTGTCCACATCCTCTAACGCGATTTCATCGTCAAATTTATAGAACGTTGTGTCAAAGAGATCGACTAAGTGTCCTCTACTTTTTAATAGTTGAGAGAGTATCGCCACAGCCGGCGGTACCGTGCTCATTCCCCTTTCGTTCGGGTATAGAAACAACACCTTAGTCTTTTTCTCAGAGGGGTGTTTTACAGAGTCTTTCTTGAGTGGAAATTTAATGGTTATAGAGTGTTCGATCATTTTCAATTCCTTTGGGATGAATACTTTTAACGCACTTCAGTAGTTAAGATCGTGATTATTTTATAGTCTTCTTTGCATTCACAATGAATGAAAGATCCCTGCTTCGGTTCAGATGCACAGCTATTCATTCTATATTGTAACTTTACCATACCGATCGCCCTCCATCCATAACGATATTCTGCCCATTCATGTAGCAAGACGCATCTGAGCACAAAAACTGAACTGCCGATCGGTACTCATCCCGCTGAGCCATCCGTCCAAGAGGGATCAACTCGCTGAGACGCCGCACAAATTCATGTCCCTGCCCAGTATAAACACCGCCAGGCGATAGTGCATTGCAACGCACACCTTTGTCCGCCCAGTACGTTGCGAGATATCGCGTTAAACCAATCAGCCCCGCTTTTACAACTGAATAGGTTATGGGCTTTACCGGTTGCATGTCCTCCGGCAAGTTTGGCTTTCTATAGAGACGTTGGTCAGGGGAAAAAACAGACAAGTCAGAGGCGATATTGAGGATAACGCCACCGCCCTCTCTCTGCGCCATTGCACTGCCAAACACCTGGCTACAAATAAATGCACCGGTCAAACCAACAGCCACTTGGAGATCCCACTGCGCCATAGGAAAATTTTCCAGTCGAGAGGTTTCCACCATGCCTTGCACCCCCTGCACCTTGGGATCAATCGCGGCATTGTTTACCAAGATGTCTACCGTCACCCCTTCCTGGCGCAAAGCTTCTGCCACGGTGCGCACAGCCTGAGGTTGTGACACATCCATGACTGCAGTCATGATTTTCTGCGGGTCAAAATTCTTGCCTAGTGCCGCCTGTGCAGTCTCCAATGCCGGGCGGCCAATATCCGTGAGCACGACCGCAGCCCCAATTTCGAGCAATCCGGCCGCATGCTCCATGCCCAACAGGCCTGCCGCACCGGTGATTAGCGCCGTTTTACCCGTGAGAGAAAATTTTTCAAATGCCATGTGGTATTTAAATTCTTTGAAGTGGCTTACGCCCGCACCTGACCACCATCTAAAGTCCAAACCGACCCTGTAGAAAAACCAGAAATAGGAGATGCGAGATAGGCTACAAGCAAAGCCACATCCTGCGGAGTACCGAGCTTAGATAGCGCTACTTCTCCGCGCAGCATGTCTTGCACTGCTTGCGCATCATCCGACAGTTTGCGCGACCAAACTGACCCTTCAAACAGAATATTGCCTGGTGCTACTGCGCTGATACGAACACCTTCTTGCCCCAATGGCCGCGCAATGCCACGCACATAGGCGTGCAGCGCAGCTTTGGCTGCAGAATATGTTATGGGGGCTCCGGGAACCATTTCTAGCCCACAACTTGAGGAAATGCACACAACGCTCCCTCGACTTATAGCCAATGCCTCGCGTGCGGCCTCGACGGTGTTGGTCGCACTCCACAAATTTAGGGCAAAGACTCGCTGCCACTCGACTGCGCTTTCTTGGCCAGGAGGGACAGAGCGTCCACCACCCACATTGCACACCAAAATATCCAACTGCCCGAGCTGAGCCACTGCCTGGGTTACCACGCTTTGCGCAGACATTGGCTCTGTCATGTCTCCCGCAACAGCGAAAGAGCCAGGCAAACTTGCAACTGCTGCAGTTAAATCTGCTTCATTGCGGGCGTTCAATACGACGCGGCAACCCTCGGCTTGCAAAGCCGTGGCTATCGCTAGGCCTATGCCTCTAGATGATCCCGTAACGAGGGCCGTCTTGCCAGTGAGTTGAAGGTTCATCGGTTGAGTCTAATTTTTCCGAATCTACGCCGCTTCAAGGCCTGCCTCGGTCATCCAAGCAAGCGTCATGTCGCGATAGTGGCCCAGCGTTGGCGCGTGGCTATCGTCTGTGGCCCGGGCAGTCTGCAAAATATAGTTCCCCTTGTAGTTCTGGCGTGCAAGCGCTGCAAACACAGTCTCAAACTTTGCATTGCCCGTACCCAATGGCACGGTGGTCCCACCCAACAAGCGATCTTTAACATGTACATTGACAATCCGCTCGCCATAGGCTGCGAATTCTTCCCCTGCGCTATAACCTAGCGCAGCGCTGTTACCAATGTCATAGTTAATGCCAAAAGAGCCGGCGGGCAATCGTCCGATAAATCGCGCAAGCTCTTGTGGTGCAAAGTCAGACTCGAAAATAATACGCACGCCACGCGACTTGAAATACTCAACCTGGGAAAGCAAAAAATCCACCAGAGCGTTTTCTTGTGCGAGGGTGTCAAGCCTACCGTTATCGACCAATGGAGCAACGACCATCTCGATACCCACCTGCGAACAGGCGGCCACAATGGCAAGAAAATCATTTTGTAATGCTGCTGCAGTGACTTCGTTTGCCTTCCAGAAGGGTGCCTGCATAAAACAGTCTCCCGTCAACGATGGTATAGAGATTGCATGGCGATTGCACAAGGCCCGAATTTGCCCTTGCCCGCTACTAGTCAGCAAGGGATTTTCATATAGTCGATCTTGATCGAGCGTCCACTCAATCAGCCCAAGGCCGATCTGCTGCGCCCTAGGAAACTCCAAAGCCCATTCCTGCCAAGGGAAGCACTGGATCAGACCGTTCACCATTGGCGAAAGTCTGCCCTGCATGAAGCCAATGGATTTATGCATTTACTATCTTCATCATCATATTGGAGGTATGTTTGGTTCCAATCAGTCGCTCAACATACCGTTGATTCAAAGTTCGGAGTTCTTGGGTCAGCCATTTCCCGAGCTCTATATCCCGACTAGCGAAGGCAATTTCACTCAACCCCACATGGCAATCTGCCTGAGGACCATTGTTCATAATCCAATGCAAATGATTCAGCAGGTTGTAGTCTTGGGTGAAACTGATTTCAATTTGTTCTTCTTGAAAACCGGCTAGCAGCGCAGTCTTTCTCAACGAGGTTTCTGAAAAATAGTGGACATGCGCCGAATGATAGTAAAAGCGACCATAGCAAGGGACGTTCCAGACTGAAAGCAAAGGATCATGAAAGTTCGGAACCTCCACCAATATTGTCCCGCCTATGCTAGTGGCAGCTCGCAGACTCTTCATGAAATCAAACGGGTTTTCAACATGCTCCATGACCTGAAAGGCGCACACTACATCGTACTTCTCGGCAGCAAAGCGCGAATGCTCAAGATACTCGTCATCCGCGCTAATGTGTAACTCGCTCTCCAAAAAATTACGGCACTCCGTATCCAATTCAATGGCGTTGACGACCTGCACGCGATCCTTGATATGCCACAGGAACTGCCCCGCAGAGGCTCCAACCTCCAACACCTTGGAATCCGGTCGAATCAATGCTTCTATCGTCGCAAGTCGATCTTTTTGGTAATTCTTATACACATCGAACAGCTCGCGGGCGTTAGTAGCCTTTTTCTCAGCGTTATGCGAATACTCTTGTCTGTATTGCTCAGAGTAAAAGTTCTTGGCGTCAACTTGATGTTCTAGTTGCAAAAACCCATGGTCACAATCGGTGCAGTGCAGTACGCGCCCATGGCCACGCCGCAATTCACTCGTCAAAACATTTCGCACATCCTCGCAGCAAATCGGACACTTGCAATATTTCAAATCGCTCATTTTCAACTAACTCCCGTCCTTGGCAATTACCGCTACATACTGGGTTCTGGTGATGCCACATCCTAAGAACTGAGGGACAGAATCTGTAGCCCTATCTCGAATGAATTGGGTAGAAAATCCTAGACCGGCGGCAAGCTCAGCGAGCTCCTGAAAGGTGAACTGTCTAATCATGTAAGACTGATTCGCACCGCTCTTTTTGTAGTGGTCACACTGCGCCTCACTGCCAAAAAAACTCCTAAGCAGTACCAATCGTGATGTTGTCGACAGCACATGATGCAGTGCCGAGCTCCAGTCGTCGATATGCTCAAGCGTGGCAGGCGCGATGCTGACATCAGCCAAGCTACTCGGTTTGTTTTTTTCGACATTAAGAGAATTAAACTTATTGGCTGGGTACTTAGTGCGTGCTATCGCCAAATACGTTTCGGAGATGTCATAGCCAAGATACTCCACATCTCCACCGAGTCCATTTAACACCCGGCAGAAATGGCCAACATTGCACCCAAGATCGTGCAATGATAAATGGCCCTCCCAAGGAAAGAGCCGCTTGCGAATAGTGTCAGCGAATTGCATGCACCAATCCAGCGGGGGGCTATCGTCTTCAAGCCGCCGTATAGAGAGTCGCAGATAATCTTCATCCTGGAAATTTAGGTGCCAGTCCAGATTTTCTTGCTTGGCAGATGTCATACCAAAACCTCTACTAGTTCAAGCAATATCCCTTCGGGACCTTTGCCGTAAGTGACTTTGACTGCTCCATCTGGCGAGCGTTGCGGCGGCGCGTCGAACACGACACCTTCTGCCTTAAGCCTTTCACAACTCGCGTCTAAATCGACCACGGTCATTGCCACATGGGTAAACCCTGTCGAAAAGGCGGTCCCCTCCCACCTAGGACGGTCTGGGTGCGATTGAAAATGGAGCAATTCAATCATTCGCTCGTCAGGTGCAGCAAGCTTGACTGTAGTCAACCTAACGTGCTTGAGGCCCATCATGGCATCAATATGAGGCCCAGACTCATCCATTTGCTTCACAACCCGAAAGCCCAACACATTGCACCAAAAGTGCAATGCTGACTGTAAGTTGGCGACAACTAGCCCGGTGTGTCGTATTTGGGTAATCATTGCGAAGCGATCTCTGCAATTGCCTCAGCGAGCACGTCTACGCCTTCAAGCAGGGCGTCATCGGGAATAGTCAGGGGAGGGCCAATTTTGATGGATTCCCGGCCCGTGTGCACAACTAGCAAGCCTTTTTGCATGCACAGTTCGGCAACACGACTGGTAAAAGGACCATCTGCTGCACCCGTCTCGGGGTGCTTAAACAACACAGATGCAATCAATCCACGTCCCAAAAGGTGAGAAATACGGTTGGGGAAACGCAACTGCAAACGCTCCAGCGCACCAAAGAGAAGCTTCCCTTTACGAGCAGTTTCGGCAACTAGGTCGCGACTCTCTAATTCCTCAATAACGGCAAGCCCAGCCGCACAAACCAATGGATTTGCAGAGTGCGTGCTACTCATATTGCCCACATCCGGCAAGTCCATAATAGACGCCCGACCCAAAACACCTGAGAGCGGTACCCCGCCACCCATACCTTTGCCACAGCAGATAAGGTCGGGGGTTACGCCGTAATGCTGGAAGCCAAATGCCTTTCCGGTCCGGCCAAACCCTGCCTGCATTTCATCAAATGCGAGCAAAATTCCATTGCTACGACAAACTGCTTCAATAGCCTGCACAAATTCAACGGGATAAAAAACTGCTCCCCATCCTTGAAAGGTTTCGAGCATAAAACCACAAACATCCTGAGCTATATCTATTCCACGCGCCTTCAACGTGTCTAGCGCTTGCTGCAGAAACGCCTCTGGCGTAAGTCCCTCAAGCGCCCATGGATAAGGAAACGGAATGTGGTGAATATCGGCATCCTGGTATCCAATCCAGTCACGCTGCGCCAGATTACTACTCATCATTTGCGCTCCGAGCGTGCGCCCGTGCCAATTTCCCTCAATGCAAATGATGCCGCGACGCCTCTTTTTTTGTTGTTGCCCGTGCATACGCATTAGCTTTAGGGCTCCTTCGGTTGCTTCGGTACCCGCGGACAGCAAGAAGGCCTTTTCAAAAGGGGCACCTGCAAATTTGACCAAGCGCTCCAAATAACGAGCTCGGCTTTCATTAGCATAGGCGTAGCAACCATACAACGGCTTATCCATCGCAGCTTTCATGGCAGCTGTAACACGTGTATTTGAATGCCCCACATTAGCCACGAAAATAGTGGAAGTAAAGTCGATCCAGCGATTACCTGCAATATCAAAAACGCTGTAGTCTTCCGCGCTATCCCATACAAGCGGCAACTGCCCATGCATTGACCTCGACTCGCAAAGCTCGAGCCGCGCCAAGATTTCCTTGGTGCCAGGAGCGGGGATAGCTGTTTTGATGGATCGATGAACTGTAGAAACCTTCGGAACTAACTTAGGTTCACGGGAAAATGCATGTGCTGTCATATGAAATCTCAAGCAAAAAGTTTAGATACGATTGTCGGAGCCTGTTCCAACTGGAATTCAAGGTGTGCGAAGTCACTTTCTGTATCAACTTCCACCACCGGTGGTGTAATGAATGGCAAGACGTGATCGCCGTGCAACAAACCTGTCTTGCGAATAAATGCGCTCGATAAAACATCGACGTAGCCGTTAGCAACATACGTGCTCGGGAACTGCTGCCGTGCATTGTTCGCACTATCTAGAGCAGTGTCATCTGACCCGAGACGCTTCAATTGCCCTGCAGCAGCTATTTCAAAAGTCTTGTATGCAGACTCCGACATCTCATGGACAGAGCGCATAGCGGTCGCCTGAGATGCATTCACAAATTCTCCAACTGCAGCATCAATCAAACTGGGATTTCTAAAAGGAGTTGTGGGTCTTATGTGCACCAAGAAATCAGGCTTACACCCCTCATTAGCTAACCAATCCAATGCATGGACTACGAAGTCGTAATCAGTTGAGCGATCTGCAGAAATTTCCGCTGGTCGCAAAAAGGGCGCTTCAGCACCCAACTCCTTGGCCAATTTTGCGTAGTCGGCAGAGTCCGTCGAAACTATGACTCGGTGAATCGATTTTGACTTAAGGCAGGCCGCAATGGACCAGGCAAGCAAGGGGTGACCACCCAGCATACGTACATTTTTATTGGGAACTCCCTTTGATCCTGCGCGTGCAGGAATCAGTACAACAATCTGAGTCACTTTGCATGCTCCTCTGAGAAATAGAGTTGCTCCACAAGTCCGCACAAAATGTGCCCAATGAGAATGTGGCATTCCTGTATTCGCGCAGTATCCTTCGATGGGATACGGATACATTCACACATGGGGGCCAATTTCCCGCCCGTCTGACCGGTCCAGGCAACAGTAGCAATATGTATCTCATTTGCCTTTTTTACCGCCTCCAGAATGTTGGCACTATTGCCACTGGTGGAAATGGGCACAAAGACATCTGCCGGGTGCGCGATGCCTTGTAGCTCTCTTGCAAATATCTGCTTGTAGCCGTAGTCGTTGGCTATGGCACTGATGGCAGAGTTGTTGGTTGATAGCGCGAGAGATGCCAGAGGTACACGATCAACCATAAAGCGAGAGGTAAATTCTGCGGACAAGTGTTGCGCATCGGCGAAACTGCCCCCGTTTCCCGCAAAAATAATCTTCCCCCCCGCCCGCAATGCCGCCACGCAAGCGTGCGCCAGCTCCGAGACTTGCTGAAGCAGGGCATCGTCCGCCAACACAAGCTGTTTAACTGCAATAGAAGCAGCGATTTCCGCACGAAGGCTGTCGAGGTCTTGAGCCGTCATAGAGTGCCTTCCAGTCTTCCAAGCGCCACCCAAAAGCCCTCGCCACCATTTTTGTGGCCCTGCCATATTTCAGGAATAAACGAGGCATCTGGGCAACCTTCAGCCAGGATGCCCCCCAAGCGCTCGAAGTCGATATCACCCTCACCGATCTGCAGACCTTCGCCATTGAGTCCTAGCGCATCACCCAAGTGAAGGTGCCCGGTTAAGGGCGCAATTTTTTTACTGAATTCATAAAAATCGACGCCGAAGTGGTTGCAAGTCAAACGGGTATGCGAAATATCAAAACACATACGAAGTTGAAGTTTCTGGCACCACTCAACTATTTCATCTATCTTGACAAAAATGTTTTGATACCGTTGCCCACCAAAATGCCAAGGGAAGGGGGCCATAGTTTGCGGAATAAGCTCTACGCCCTCCATATCAAGCTCTTTCAAACTTTGTGCAAACCGCTCGTAATAGGAAGCAATGACCTCTGGCAGCAAAGGTGCATCCATCGTAAAACCGCCAATATTGGCCACTATCATGGGGCGTTTGGTACTAGGGAAAAACTGTTTCAGGTCACGTGTGATGTCAATCACCCTTTGAGTTTCGCGCAACGATTCTGCCCGGTATCCCGCATCTGGGCTTGCAAGATCCATTAACCGGCTCCCGGCAAACAACTCCGGTGCGTGCACGACAAACCCAAAAGGGTATGTGCCTGACAAAAAATCATTCAGATTCAATTCCATGTCTGAGTAAGACAAGTGGAATTCAAACATGTCTGGCTGAATACGGCCAGCATATTCTTTGAAGTCGTGGAACCGCACGGGCACACCCCATGGGCGCTGAAACTTATAAACCCGGGGCTCAATGCGCTCATCCCGCAAATCTGAAGGGTAGAAAAAATCTTCTTCAGCCAAGTCGTGCTGTAGGGTACGGCCCAACAACTGCTCGTATTGCTGCGGTGACAAACCTTGCCCCGGGCTGCGCACCTGAACATGCTCGGCACGAATAACTGTTCCTTTAATCAAGGCTATGGCGGCAACCAGACTCTTGCCCAGATTTTCGCGATTAATCATCTCGCCTTGGGAAATGCGGCGTTCACCGCCATCCCCCAGGGCTTGTTCAATTTCGCGAATTCCTTCGATCATGCGTTTGAATTCGGCCTGCTCCAGACTTGCGGCATGGTCTGGGCCTTCCATGCTGCGGTCCAATGTGAAGTGGCGCTCAATTACACAGGCGCCCAATGCAGTTGCCGCCAGCGACACGGCAATACCACGCTCATGCCCAGAGTAGCCCACCAAAGGATGAATGCTACGCAGTTCATTCATCCAGCGAAGCTGAATGTCATGCAAAGGGGCTGGGTAAGTGCTATTGCAATGCAACAGCACAAACGCCGCTTTGCGGTGATTGAGAAAATCCACTGTGATTTGCACTTCTTCACGACTACTCATCCCCGTGGACAAAATAAGTGGTTTGCCCGTGGCACAAAGTATGTCTAGTAGCGGTAGATTGGTCATATCTGCGGATGCCACCTTATAAGCAGGCAGTCCCATGCCCTCCAAAACGCCTACGCTATTCTTGTCCCACGGAGTGCAAAGGTACAAAATGCCTTTGCGCTCGCAGTAGGCCGCAAGTTGTTTGTGCTGATCAATCGACAGCTCAAATCGGCGCAAAAGATCCAGTACATACTCCGTCCCCAAGTCCTCCCCATCTTTGCGCAGAGTTCGCTTTCGGTACACCTCATCCAATTGGCGCATTTGGAACTTTGCGCAATCCGCACCCATTTCAACGGCCAGATCAACCATCTGTACAGCGCGTTCGAAGCTGCCATTGTGGTTGTTCCCTATTTCAGAAATGACGAACGCTCGGCGCCCACCGATTTCGTAGCCTGCGACTTTGATATTCATGAAGTCTCTACACCCAAGTGATTGTTCAATTCTCTTGTGGACCACGCGCGCAATCCTTCTTGTTCGAACCGAAATGGCCGAACATTCAACCCAGCTGACTCGAGCTTAGATGTAAGTTCCAATTTGCGAAATGGGGTTACATAAAAAAGGAAGAACCCGCCGCCGCCAGCACCCAACAACTTCCCACCGACCGCGCCATGGGCGCGCGCTTCTTCGTATATTTTGTCAAGAAGCTGATTGGAAATTTTGCTGCTGAATTGTCGCTTGAATTCCCAGGCCTCATGCAGGGCCTGACCAAACTGCAACAGACGCCCTCGCAGCAAATGATTGCGCAATCTGTAGGTCAACTCCACATTGGATTGCACCTTTTGCCGGATATCGACTTGCTGCATTTGCTCACGCTGATCTTTGTGTATGTCACCCGAATCATGTTGTGTACCTGTATCGCATAGAACGAGACTAGCCTCCAACTCCAGCAATACATCATGAGGAATGCGAAGTGGATGGACAATGTTCTGGTCCATCCGAAACTCCATGAAGTTGAAGCCCCCAAAAACTGTTGCGTATTGGTCTTGCCACCCACCTGCAACACCTAGGTATAAACGCTCAGCTTGAAAGGCCAATTCTGCTAGTTCATGCAAGCCCCACTTGTCCTGCCTAAATTGGTTAAAACAACCCAGCACTGCGGCAGACACTACGGCAGATCCGCCCAAGCCGGAGTTTATAGGGAAGTCAGAATTTAAGTACAACTCAAAACCAAAATCAGGGTGCACCGCTTTCAGCAATGCCTGAATCAGCCCAAAGGAACCCTGCTGCGCAATGGCTTGCTCGAGGTTTTCAGCTTGAAGCGTTGTCCCCAGATCACTTGACCGGATGAGCACCTGTGAATCCAATCGCCGCCGCAGCGTAGCATGGCTATACAGTGAGATGGTCGTGTTAATGACCGCCCCGCCCTCCTGCGCAAAATAGTGCGTAAGGTCAGAGCCACCACCACCAAAGCTTATTCTCACTGGGGAGCGTGCGCGCGCATAAGTTGGTAGTTCAATTTGCCGGGGGAAATTGTCGCGGCTCACCATACCTACGAGTATGCCGTTCTTATCTAAAACAGGAATCGCCTGGATTACGTTATCCAGTTGTTTAAGCAACAGTTCCCTGGGACTGGAACTATCTGCCCATACAAAATTGCGGTTCACAAAGCCCGAAATTGGGTCGTCTAGCGATGCTCCGTCCAGCAACTTCCGGCGTATGTCACCATCTGTAGCCAAGCCCGTAACGCTACCACTGCCACCTGTAGTCAAGATAAGACCTTGATGGTTTTGTTCTAGTCGCGCAAGTGCTTCACGCAGAGAAGCGCCTTCATGGATCGTAAAAAGCTCGAGATTCACTGGGTGTCAGCCCCTAGCAATATGTGCACAAAATTTTTGGTAATCCTCAGGGATTCCAATGTCAATAAATTCAGATTGAAGCTCCATGCCACAAACATGTTGCTTTTGAATTAAGCGAGGAAGTAGATCCAGTTCAAGTGAACATGGTGCGCCATCCCAGTTCTCAAAAAACCTAGGTTCAAAATGATATATACCCGCATTAATCCAGCCACCAATACCGGAAGCGTCTTTCTCCAGAAACGCAATTACTCGCCCACCTTCTGAAACAATTCTTCCGTAGCGCCGCGAATCACCTACGTACATCAGACCTATCGCCGGGGCGGTTGAGGCAGTCATGGCGCTCAGCCCGCCCTTCAACCATGTGTCTGCATTAACCACATAAAAGTTGTTTTTGAGATACTTTGAATGCCTCACCGCATACGCGATTGCCCCTCCCGTCCCTAGCGGCTGCGGTTCAATCAATACCTCATAGTTTACTCGGCACTTCGGATTTGATCTCCTCCGGGCATCAAGGTAAGCCTCAATCTTGTCGGCTTCGTAGTGAAGCAAGAACGTGATCGTCGATGCGCCCTCACTTTCCCACGCGTCGAGTTGATACTTCAAGAATGGGAATCCCTCTACAGGCGCGAGTGGCTTCGGAAGGTCGGGCACCGCACTTCGTAGCCTCGTGCCGAAACCTCCAGCCAGCACTGCAATATGTATTTCACTAATAGCCATTCATTCACTCGTAAAAGGGGCTGCTAGTTGGGCAACCCAGTGCTGGCTAAACTAGGTACAGCTCGGATCATTTCCTGAAATCTGCCACTGTTTAATGACAATTCATCGAAGGTGCCACGATCGCGAATCTGGCCGTGTTCCATGACATAAATGCAATCGCAAGCTCTCACGGTCGAGAGTCGATGCGCAACTATCACTATGGTTATTTTGTGGCCGAGATTGACTATTGCGTCCATCACGGCACCCTCAGTCATATTGTCAAGTGCACTAGTGGCCTCATCGAGAACCAATATGCGTGGTTTTCTATACAAAGCCCGGGCGATCCCTATCCTTTGAATTTGACCTCCAGAGAGGCGCGTTCCACGCTCACCGACAACCGTCAAATAATTTTGAGGAAACTCCGAGCTCACAAATTCATGCAGGTTTGCTATCTTGGCGACCTCAACAACCAGTTGCATATCGATTAACTGGGTGGGCACACCGTAGGCAATGTTTGCCGCAATGGTGTCGTCAGTTAAGAAAATTTGCTGTGGAACATACCCAATTAGCTTTTGCCATAGGCCGCGTGTCGACGCAGTAATTTCCACGCCATCCACAAGCAAGCGCCCCTGCCCGGGATGCAATAGCCCCAAAATGATGTCAATCGTCGTTGTTTTGCCACTTCCAGTAGCGCCAACGATACCAATCGATGCTGTGAAAGGTATAACTAGGTCTATATTAGAAACATTTATTTTTGCTGACCCTGGGTACTTGTAGGAAATTGCCTCAAGACGAACCTCATTTTCAAATTTTAACTGCCCGTTATGTTGCTTAGCCGCTGGACAGGACAATGCCGTATATTCCGCATGCAGTCTTTCTAGCGTTGGGCCGGCAACCCTTAAAGTAGATACCGCAATATAAACCTGTTGCATCGCCGGCATGAGCCGATAGCTTGCAAGAACATACACCGACAAAACTGGCAGCATTGTTTGGAAGCTGCTGTAATCATCCATAAGAAAGAATATCACTCCCAGCATGCCACCAAATGCTAGCAATTCAAGTGCAAAACGTGGCACCTGTGTTGCAACATTAGATGCTGCAATATTCCTCGCATACTCATATGCAGGGCGTTCAAACGCTGAGCCATAATGATTCTCAAGGCCAGACACCTTCACGCTTTTAATTCCAATGAAGGCTTCACTCACTACACGAAATCGGGAACGATTTGCACCCTCCAAATTAAGACCTATTTTTCGCAGGTAAGAACGCTGCATCATATAAATGCAGATGTACGCCGTAACTAGAGATGCACCCAAAACAACTGCAATCTGAGTTTGAACCAGGATCAACAATACAAGCAATGAAAGCGCTATCGATCCCTGCACCACCAACTGTACAAGAGGAATTATTACGGCACCCACTACACGCGAAACCTCAGTCAAGATTGATTTGCCCAGATCAGAACTATGCTGATTCAAAAACCAATCGTATGGCTGCCCTAAGTAGCGTCGCACCAATTCATGTCCGATCGAATATTCAAGCATTAATGAAAAGCGACTCATTACATAGGTAGACATTGCTTTGTAAACAATAGACAGAACCACAAACAAGAAGAACACCAAGGCTAAAAATCTCATAAAGTCGCGTTCAGAGGCAAAGCCTAGGAAATCAAACGCCGTTTTGAGATATGTATTCGATGCAATGACACCCGGATTAGAAAGAACTGTAATGAAAGGCATCACAGATGCCACGCCCAATGTATCGATTACTGCACCGCCCAGCATAAGTGGAATTAAAAGCAATAATTTTCTGCGATCCAAGGGGGATAGTAGATCCAGAATTCTTTTGTATTGCTTATACATTTACAGCCAATCAAAGATAAATGCCATACGTCCCGCGCTCCGAAATTCTTTCATTAGATTGCATTCACTATTGGACTGTCGATTTAAGCAACGCATCGATTTTCAAATATACAGGATTGTTAGCCGCTTGACTCTCGTCATATCTAAATCTTCTTGACGGAGCCCTCATGTTTGCCAAATGTAAGGCTGCGCCCTCAATGTATTCATCATACGTATGATAAAACTGCACGTTCTTCAATCTATTTAGGATCTCGGTCTCAAAACCATGTATGCGCCCAATGTCAAGCACTGGCACGTCAAATTCCGCAGCTATTAGCTCAGTAGTAGAGCAAGCGGACATATAAAGATCAGAAATGCTGATCCACGCTCCAATATCACCTTGAACAACACTACAACTATACAATTTTTCTAAATGTTCATATTTTTGATAATCTGATTTCGGGTGAAGGTTTACGACCACATTAATTTCTTTGTTAGTGAATGGTTTCAGCATCAGGCTAACTTCGAACCAAAGTCTTCCCCAATCACTAAATACACCGTGTTCGATGAGGTTTGGCATATTAATCAGCACCAATGGCCGGTCGCCTTCGAATAAGCCCCCATGATTTTGACGTATTTTCTTAACAGCCTCACCGCATCCCTGCAAATCGAGGCTTCCAATTACGGACACCTTGGAAGACTTAAGTCCCCGCTGCATCCAATAATCGAACTCGGAGGATGAAGATAGCCAAACTTGATCTGCTTTACTTCCCCCTAATATCCAGGGCTTGCTCGGCAACTTACCCAACAGCGACATGGCTAAGATTTCTGATGGAAGATAGTAGAATAATCTTCGCCCTTTGTACGAGTAAAGCTGATCCGGATACAATTTGGCCAAAAATTTTGCGATCCATGTAGACCCAGAGTCAACCTGCTGTATCTTAAAGTCCCTCCTCAGCCGTGCAATAATATCCTGATCCGTTAAAGAAACTGGCAAATGGATTAATTTTGCGCCATTTGCTTTTAATAGGTTCAATAGCTCTCCATTTGTTGTCGCAGCGTTATCCCCCCAAATAAACACTCTGTCAACACCCATTCTTACAACCTCTTTCCTCCACAGTATTCTGAACCGCAATGTCTGAAGCATCCAATAAATTCCGAGAATAATAATGGCGACTGAACTTGAGTTGTGGTGAAGGGATGCTAATTTTCTACGAAACCAAGAAAGGTCACTTGGCGAAAATGTCTGCTCGCTCACTCCATTATCGTTCTGTAAATGTTTCTGTGGCACGGACGAGGAAATATTTTGCAATGATTTAAAATCGATCAGTTGAAAACCATCAACGTCGGCTATATTTTTCAAGTAAATTTTTTGCTGAGGATTTACAACCATTTTCACTTCATAACCCCGAGCGGATAGCCAACCAGCTAACGCAGCCATCGCCTTCACTGACGGGTTTGTTGAAGGTATAAATAATATTTTCACATACCCTCTAAACTCAAATCAACCCAAGTGCGCACTCAGAGTCTTTTAAGGACTGCCCCAACGCCACGCACCGTTCACTCGTTTGCTGCAGATCATAAGATAATATAAGTCTTTGCAATTCTTCAACTGTATCTGCACAAGGCAACTTGTAATCATCAAAAGTTCCCGCCTTATGCAGCATTGCACGAAAGCAAATAAATGGGGTGGATGAGCGACTCACTTCGAAAATACCGGTGGTAGGCCCCACAATAACCAAGTCAAATTTTTCATATAGTCCATTGGTTAGCAATCCACTATCCAAAATTTCAAAGTCCATTTTGGCATAGGGCTTGATTGCGTTAAGCATCCACATTTTTTTTTGTATAGTTTCTGCGCTGGAGTTATGACATTTAATGCTAACGCTATTAACGCCTAATTCTCTGAGCGTGTTTAAGACATCTAAGACATCTCTTTCAAAACAGTCGGGACGTCCTGCATATGTGAGACCAATCCATTCTGGCGGCAATACCAATACCCGAAGTGCAGCTATATCCACAGTGAATACTTTTCCGACCGTATCCTTGTTGCAGCTTGGGTGGGAAATCGCCTTTGCGTTCATGCCTCGTCGCTGGTACGCTCTGACCGAAGCCTCATTCCAAGCCAACACACGATCAGCGCCACAGTCTGTGCCAAGGTTTAATGTAAGGTCTTCCCACACCAAGCCATGCGGCATGTAATCGACTTGCAAACCCTCAGCTTTCGCTGATTTCGATAGTAAGCGAGTTGTGCACGTATTGTCAGAATTTAGCATTATGCGAGCTGCACCCGAGCGACGAAGAAATTTTCTAGTTAATTTATAAATTCGATTTAAGTATGGGGCTTCATAACGTTGTAAGAAGTAGCTAAATGCTGAAGCTAATGCTTTTAGGTCGTATGCATCAAACCCCCCCCATGCATCGGGGTCAAGGCTAACGCAATGATCATGCCTAATATTCGTATCTAGGTTATTCATTGACCGCGAATGACCTAACTTGGTTATTGGCAGATTTTTGCCAGTGAGACATAACGTTCTGCGCCACGTGAATATCGCTGCCTTCTCATACTTTCCTTCTAGATTGTTGTATGGCTGGAAGAAGGTTCTTACACCACTAATTCGATATGCAAATGCTAAAAAATAGCCTGCAATACAGTCGACTATTGAAATGGATGAAGGCAGATCATAAGAGGCGGAAAATGAAAGACTGCTGCTGTCTGGGTTTGACTTTCCCTCAAGAGCTTCGAAGTGAACATTCAAACCAATACTTGCTGCACGGCAAGCAAATACCAAGTCACTATTATCCATGGAGTTTAAAACAAGTTTTTCTACTCCGCTTTGTACCATTAGTTTTTCTAAACGAAGCTTGTACTGATAATAACGAGCAAAGCGCCAATATACGTGTTGATAGGCAATTTCGATCCAAGAATATACTCCACCTCTTTTTGCTTCCATTTGCAAGCCGGATTCGATTTGTCCGCGTAGAAAAGCATCAATATCTAAAAGGTTAACGTCACATATGTTTTTTGATGCGATGCCCTGGGCTTGAAGTTGAATCTCTGTAAGCTTATCCTTGGCCCATATGTGCTGTATATCTCCAATACTTGGAATTGACGAATCACAGCACAGAACAGCGAGAATCATTAAAGTATTTATCCTATCGATGCTTGTGATAGTTCTACAAGGAGTTATGGTTTAGCACTTGGAAAGATTGCTAAACTGGGCTACAAGCCGAACCACCTTGCACAATTTTAGGGGAGCAGTCTGACTACTCGCCTCTACAAACTCCGTACCAGAGCAAGTCAACGTACTCTCCGTTTTTATAGACATGCTTGAGAAAGCGCCCCTCCTCATGCATCCCTAACTTTACAGCCAACTTCTTCATGCTGGTGTTCGTATCGAAAGTTCCACAGTAAACCCGTTGCAAGTTGAGGGCACGGAATGCATGTTCCATTAATAAACCACCTGCTCTGAACATAACACCCTTACCTTGCCATTGCTTTTCACCAAGAAGAAAGGCTATTTCGGCCCGCCGATCAATCCAGTCAATGTTCTGAAGACTTATATTTCCAATGTGAGTGCCGGTCTCTCGTACCACAACAGCCAACACCAGAAGTGACTTATCTACTTCCGAATTAGCAACGTACTCTTCCAACGCTCTGCGTGACATTGGGAACCGCCCATGACGATTATTCCTGGAAACCTCCGGATCATCAAACCACCCTCCATAATTTCCATCAATATCAGCGCGTTCAAGACGACGCAACAATACTAACTCGTCACTCAAGATGCTGCTCATATACATCCTCCCCATATTTCGAATACACTCATATATCTAACCACAGTTATCACTGACAGAATCCCGCATATTTTGCAACAGCTTCAGCAATAATAAAATCAATTTCCTCGTCTATATCCACAGAAGCCAAGTCACTCATTGAAAAAATTCCAGGATTGGGGCCGATTAGCATGCCATCGTCGAATAGTGTTTTCCTGCGAGTAATGTAGGCTCCTCCGTTCGGGTGCCAAAGCTTAGGTAATGATTGTGAAACGCCGTAGTCGCCCTTCAAAGCTCCTGCCAGAAATTGCTCACCATGTCCATGCGCATTACGGTGAAACATCCATTCGGGACGTTGAGATATTGGGCCCGCAGTAAAAACCGAGTCTAGCTCGCTCTCGCTCCGCAACATGGCAATTGCTCCATCAATATTGTCTGCACTTAAAAAAGGAGTGGTAGGTTGAATAGTGACTGCGAACTCCACTTCCTCCCTTCGCTCTGCCTCATGAAATCTAATAGCATGTCGCGTCACTAACTCTGAGGCAACATCTGCCGATATCTCGGGAGGACGCATAAAGGGAACATCTGCTCCCGCCTGCAATGCTACTTTCGCGATTTCTTCATGATCAGTAGAGACGATGACACGATCGACGCCACTGCCTATTGCAGCCTTAATAGCCCAGGCCACTAGTGGCCGCCCCGACAATAGTCGCAAGTTCTTACGAGGAACTCGAACAGAACCGCCTCTGGCTGTGATTACTGCAACAACTGTACCCATCAAAGTCTCCCTTGTTGTCTCTTGGTATTCCAAGAGAGATTAATGAGGTCATGATTTGCTCTGAGCGCATCCAAACCACCGACCACTTTCTCAAATGCTCGCGCAATATCCTCCATGTCCTCGATTGTGGACGGGTACGCTACATGGTAGAGCCAAAGAAACTCCTCAGAGATCAGTCTTTCGAGGACCGGGCACTGTCCACGGCTATACACAACCGAACTAGGGTGCCCCCCATCCATCCAAGGCGAACCGCGCATTCCATAAGCGATTTTCCTCAAAAATGTCGGGTTTTCGTACATCGGCCTAACATAACCAGTTCCTATAGGTATTCCCTCAGCACGAATTGCGGCAATAAATATGCTACGTGGCAGGCCCATATTTTCCGCGCAATACAAAAAACTCAGCACATGGCAAACCCAACTAACATTTTCATCAACACGTGGCGCAATTAACCCTTTGATATTCGAAAGTCTGTCGATCAGGTATTTCGCATTTCGATTTCGCCATTCATTGACTTTTTCTAACTTGTCTATTTGCGCTATTCCTAGTGCGGCACATAATTCCGGCATCCGAAAATTGCATCCAACAATATTTTCTAATTCTGAATCACTCGCGCCATCTTGCATTACTACTTCGCCATGATTCAAAATAAGACGGCACTTACGCGCTACAGACGGATCGTCCGTGACAATCATGCCGCCTTCGCCTGTCATAATGTTTTTGGATTGCTGAAAACTAAACACACCGGCATTGCCCATGGTTCCTGCGTACCGAGTTCCCCACCTTGCTCCAGGCGCTTGCGCGGCATCTTCTATTACGACCAAATTGTATTTATTTGCAATACTCATGATTCGAGCCATATCGCAAACATTACCAAGAAGATGCACGACTACTATGGCTCGCGAGTGTGGTGTTATTGCCGCTTCAATGGCATCTGGGTCAACACAAAAGGTGCGCGGGTCGACATCCACAAAGACCGGGATAGAATTAAATAGTAGAGGCGCAGAACCGGTAGCAGTATATGAAAGCCCAGGAATAATAACCTCGTCACCCGGCCCCACACCGCAGGCAGCCAAGGAGATCGAAAGTCCTGAGGTCGCCGAGTTTACTGGTATTGCGTACTTCACCCCAAACTTCTGAGCAAACTTCGCTGCAAATTGCCTTACATTTGGGCCGCCCAAAAAATGCCATTGGGCGTCAATTCTTCCTGCCTCATCACTCGGCATTCTTAATACTTCCTCAATATCATCAGAATATGCGCCTATGTATCTTGAGAAGTTATGTTCTCGAATCGCTTTAAGAACCAGCGCTTCTTCTTCGTCATCCACCATTGGCCCCACAATAAAAGGCTTTGTTCGAACGGGTTTGCCACCAAGTACTGCAAGAGTATTTAAGTCATCCATGGTTGCATCATTAAGTTTTAGCGATGATTTGGTCAATCAAATTCTCCGATAAAATTGCCGAAATTGTGTTTCGATTTTGCTGCTGGTTTTTGCAAAATGATAGTTCAGCAGCCTCTTTAACTATACGTATAAACGTTGATTCATTATTCGATGATTCAAATATTCTGTCTGGCCGGGTGGGTTCAAAATAGCCAGCATATTTACTTGATTTATCATAGGTTATGAGGTCGAGATATTTTCCATTCCCATGCGCAATAATGCGCCCTTTGGTTCCCACTGCGTCCACTTCAAAAATAAGAAACTCACTCGTTGCCTGAGTCAAGACGCGCCCCGCTGCACCCGAAGGAAAGCGGCAAATAAAATCAATAGCTGGCTCTCCACGCTCATTTAAGCGTGGCAATATCAAACTTTTCCATTCTTCTGGAGCCTCGCCTACTAAATACAAGAGCAAATCTACCGCATGGGATCCAACACTCCAAACGCGATTCGGCACTCGCAATGTGATAGACAGAAGGTCTCCTATGACCTTCTGGCTTAGCATGCTTTCGAATTTTTGGTATACCTCTGTGTATCTGCGGTTGTAATTCACGAGCAAGTTTACGCCGTTGGCCTCACATAAACTCACCAACCTATTCCTTGTCTCTGCATTGATGGCCAAGGGTTTCTCGCAAATTATCGACTTTGGCAACTGATCTCTAGAGAATATCTCTTCGAAGATTTCAAGGCGAATATCATGGGGAGTGGCGATGCTAAACACGTCGATTTCCAACGCCTTGAGTTCCCGAACCTGCCTATATGCGCCTACCGTTGGACATTGCGCCAAGAACTGAGCACGATTTTCTTCGTTTGGATCAACTCCCGCGACAAGCTCAAACGTGTCCGGCAGGGCAAGGTATGCACCTACATGGCTCCAAATCACGCCTCTAGGCTCTTCATCAAAGCGTGAGCCTGCCTTTCCCAATCCAATCACTGCGGCCCGAAGTCGTTTGTGATTATCCATATTCATCAAAGATCCACCTTTATTCAGGCTTATCTTCCTCGCTAAGCGCACTGTCTGCTGCTACTAGGTCGCGTATCCGACCCACATCCAGCCAAGGCTCATGCATTGGATACGCCACTATCCGCTCAGCCTTGGCTTGCAAACGCTCAAACAGTGTCGGCATGTCACAGTGCGAATCTTTAGGTAAAACACTTAGCGCGGCCGGATCAAGCGCATACACACCTGTATTGATATGGCTTCGCGCGATCGGTTTTTCTTCAAAACCAACGATTTCAACACCTTGCATTTGCACGACACCGAATGGGTGCTGCCATTCATGCACGCGCACCGCCATGGTTGCTGCAGCGGCATGTCGAGTATGAAAATCAAGCAGCTCGCCATAGCGGATATCTGTAATCACATCACCATTGGTCACCACAAATGGGGCATCAGGTATCGGGTTAAGCAGACCCAGCGCACCGGCGGTACCCAAGGGGGATTGTTCCCGCAAATAATCAATCTGCACGCCCAGGCGCTCACCTTGGCCAAAGTGGGTTTCAATCATGTGGCCCAAGTAATGGATAGCAAGTACGAAGTGGTTAAAACCCTCTTGCTTGGCGCGATCAATGATGTGCTCCAACATCGGCTTGCCGGCCACGGATAACAAGGGTTTGGGGCAGTTTTCGGTATGCGGGCGCAGCCGTGTGCCCATACCGCCAACCATGATGACCATCAAGTTGGGTCGCGTTGGTGGCGTGGTAATTTCATCCCATAGATGCAAACCGACCACATGATACTGCGCATCGACAACCGGAATTTGCTGAATCTTGTTGGCCACCATCAACTGCATCACTAGCTCGCGCGGCAGTTCTGGCGGCACAACCAACGCATTGCGATGAATCACACTGGTGATAGGGCTATTGAGATCCAGCCCCTTGAGCAAGCCGCGACGAATGTCGCCGTCAGAGATCGTACCTTCCAGTAACCCCGCCGCATCGGCCACCATAACAATCTTGATGGCGATCTTATCCAGATTACGAATGGCTTGGCCAATCGTGGCGTTGGCCGGCAGGATGGCTTTACGCCAATGTTGTTCGGGTAAGTTCATTTTTACAACCTTTCCCGCAACAATTCAAACGCCTCGGCTGCTTTAAAACCAGATGCCGCCCCGCGCAAAGTAGCAAGTGCCCGAATCGCTTCATGACTACGCGGGAAAGGGAAATCTCCGAGTTCGGACGCGTAAATATCCATGGCCCGTAATTTTTCTTCGAGGTACGCCTCAATATTTACAAAAGAGTTAGGCCGAAAACCTTGTTCGGTTCCTAATCCAAAATCCGTTTCGGAAAGAGTTTCATAAGCCAACACGCGTTTTACCGACGGGTAGCGGAACCATTTTGTACAAGCCGCCAATGCATTGAAAACCACGCCGTGATCCGTGTGCACATCGGCCGGATGGGGTACAAATACCTCATCTGGCTCAAATGACTTAAAAACACCTGAAATTGCTGTAACCAAATCGCTCATTGGTATTTGATCAAGTTGTGTTGTGGGGAAATTAAGTTGGAAAACAGCATCAAAGCCGAACAAAGCAGTAATTCGATTAATTTCGTCAGCACGTTGCTTAATTTTTTCTTCACTGAATCCGGCTGCAGTCGTGATGGTGGTCACAATCAGCCAAGCCACTACTGATCCCTCCGCTTTACGGCGGAGTAATGTACCGCCAGCGCCGAACACTTCGTCGTCTGGATGGGGGGCGATAACAATACTTTTCACAAGTAATCACCTATGCTCGGGAAAAAACAGGGCTCTGTATCAACTAAACAAATAGCGCCTTGCCCGCACTTGATAACCGGGCCATTATCGGAGCGTAAAAGCACTTTTCCTGGCTCAATATTTTGTTCAACCTGACCAAAGAGTGCAGTCTTCCACAATTTAATCTCTTTCCCATCTAACAAGAAATGCGCTCCAACATAAGGCTTGGCAAGCCCCCTCACCAAATTATGAATGGCCTGCGCAGACATCCGCCAATCTACTATACCGTCTGCTCTACCTCGTTTGCGCCATGTATTTATATGCAACCCACTCTGTTTAATGCGTTGTGACTGACCGTTGGCGAGTTGGGGCAAAAATTCCTCTAGTTGTGCTAACGCAGTCTCTGTCACCTTGTCGTACAAGGAACGTGAGTCATCTTGGTCTGAAATCAGGATTTCACGCTGGGACAGAATATCTCCGCTATCGGCACCTGCATCCATAAAAAAGAATGTGGATGCGGTCCTATCAAGCCCGAGAACCAAAGCCCAAATAATGGGATGCCGACCGCGGTTGGACGGCAACGCCGCCGGATGGAAGCCAACAACGCCCATTGGGGCCAAGGCCAGTAATTCTGGTTTTAGCAACCTTGACCAGCCAAAACAAAAGATGACATCAGGTGCTTTATCTTTAATCCACTTCAAAGCTTCTAGTGAATTGATATCATCAGTATAGAAACATGGTATTCCATGCGCCACACCAACGCTTGTGAGATCAATATGATCAGTGTTGAATTTCAATTCCTTTTGTGTGCAGACACCAACGATTTCAGCATCTAAGGACACTAAGCGCTCAAAGGCACGCAAAGAAAATTCAACGGCTCCTATAAATATTATGCGCATACGTTGTTCAAATCATAAAAACGTTTTTTAAGTAATCCATCTAGTGCGGCACTCTTTATCTCTGAAATAATCGCTGTACTTGCACCGCCCTCACCATAGGGGTTGATTACTCGGCTCAATCCCGCTTGAAAGTTGGTTGAATAAAGTTTCGATAACGCGGCTGCGATGCTCTCGCGACTGGGTTCGCAATTAATGATACTGGCAGCTTGTAGGCGACCGCGCTGACGGTCGCCAATGTTGACTGTGCCTTTTTTGAAGCTGGGTACTTCTGTCAAGCCGCTGGACGAATTGCCGATCACCCCATCAACTTGGGAAACGCATGAGAGATAGCGCAATTGCCCAAGTGAGGTGTAGGCACGGGCATTAGGGTATTGCGTAACAAAATGCTCGACTATTTTGATCAGTGCGCGACCATCGGTATCGGCGTTGGGCAGAGTGAAGATAAGTTTCGTGTCTTTGAGCACTGCCAGGGCGGCCAGCAACTCTTCCATTTGGTTTGCGGCAGTGGCAGTCTCCAGCGTCACGGGATGAAAGGTGATCAGCAGGTTTTTAGTGCCCAGCTTGAAATCAAGGGTGGCTTCCAAAGCGTCTCGGTCAAGCAGTTGTAGGCGTTTGATGATGTCAATGCCAAGCCCGCCCACCAAAAACACGTGGTCAGGTTGTTCGCCAAGCTGAATCACACGCTGCCGGTAGGCTTCAGCCGCCACAAAATGCAGATGCGACATTTTGGTGATAGCGTGCCGAATCGATTCATCAATGAGTCCTTCCGTTGCCTCGCCCCCATGCAAGTGCGCCACCGGAATGCGTGCCACCAAGGCGGCAGATACCGCCGCAAATATCTCAAACCTGTCGCCTAGCACTACGATCAGATCCGGTTGCAATTCATGCAAAGCATCAGCAAAGCCAATCATGCCTAAGCCCATCGATTTGGCGATACCAACTGCCGTATCTGAGCTGGTCAGCATTTCAACTTTACGGTCGATCCGGAAGCCGTCCTGCTCAATCGCCTGGTAGGTGAGGCCAAACTCTGGCGATAAATGCATGCCGGTGGCGATGATTTGCAGCGTAAGCTCAGGATCATCTTTGATACCCTGCATTACCCAACGCAAAAGGCCGTATTCAGCGCGAGTGCCGGTGATGATGCAGATTTTTCTCATGGCCTCAGATTGTGACTGATTGAATGCTTTGTAAAAGCCGGTGCTGGCGGGACGGCGATATTGTTGCCGCGGTCGAGCGATTGGAATGGAATCTTTACTCTTCTTAAACTTCCATTAACCATGGATCAACTCATCTTTTGCAAAGTCGCGAGTTGCTTTTTTACCCAAAACCTCCTCCCACCGCATCGGTGAAATACCGGTACCTGGTCGCTTGGTGGTGAGGTTTTCGGCAGTGAATATCTCGCCGGCTTTGATCGCCTGGCTGGCCACCAACGATTTACGGACGACGGGTTTGTTTCTGGCTTCACTGGGGGTGAGGCGTTTGATGCCATCACCCAGCGCTGATTCGATGTTGCGAATGGCAGCCACCATTGCTTTCAGTTCATTCGGCTCAAGACTGGCCATATGGTCAGGTCCTGGTAGATTGCGGTCTAGCGTGAAATGTTTTTCAATAACGCAAGCCCCCAGAGCAACTGCTGCAATAGGGACTTCAATGCCATTGGTGTGGTCCGAGTATCCGACCAGTACACCAAAGGCTGACCGCATAGACACCATGGCGCGCAGATTCACCTCAGAGATGGGGGCGGGGTATTCTGTTGTGCAGTGCAGGACAGTGATCCGGCGGCGAGATGTGCCAACGGACTCAATAGCCTCCAATGCGGCCTCTATCTCACCCAGGTTGGCCATGCCAGTCGACAAAATCACGTCTCCGCCAAGACTGCCGATATGCCGCAAATAAGGCAAATTCGTGATTTCACCCGACGGAATTTTATACAAACGCTGACCAAGGCCATGAAGAAAGTTCACACTCTCAATGTCAAACCCGGTGGAAAGAAAGCCTATTCCGCGCTTTACGCAATGTACCATCAGCGCTTGGTGCATCTCCGTGGTAAGCTCAAGGTGGCCTAGCATGGTATGTTGCGTCTCTTCGTCAGAAGTGGTTTTGGTCTGGTAGTCCGCCTTCAACGCATTACGTGTAACCAGCCGATCTGCAGTAAAAGTCTGGAACTTGACGTAGTCAGCACCAGCATTGGCCGCGACATCAACGAGTCGAAATGCCATGTCCCTATCGCCATTGTGATTGACACCCGCCTCGGCGATCACGAGAGTGCGCTGAAATTCTTTCATTTCTCCGCCTTCAGTATACTGTTGGGTAACACATCGCCATTGATGATGCAACCAGCGCCAATCACACTGCCCGCGCCAATGCGCACCCCCTCTCGCAATACCGCACCACTGCCGATGAAGCAGCCCTCTTCGATCACCACTCCGCCGTTGATGCGGCTGCCCGTGGAAACGTGACAGTGATCACCCACAGCAGCATCGTGCTCAATCAAAGCAAGACTGTTCACGATGCAATTTACGCCAACCTTGGCACAAGCATTCACAAGAGCGCCATGCATAACTAGGGTGCCCTCAGATACCGAGGCATGCCGGGATACATTCGCGCGAGGTGAGACGATCGTCGGGAGCCCAGCACCATGCTGACGCAGTAGATCGTAGAGCCGTTTTCGTACTGCCGACGTCTTGATCTGTCCAACCGTTACCAGCGCAAGGGGGGTCTGCGCAAGCAGGACGTGCAAGTCATCATCCTCGCCTAGTACTGGATATTCCAGCAGTGGCTCGCAACCATCGCTGCGGGGTTGGATGATGCCACGTATCGCATACCGCCCCTCCAGTTCGATTACATCGATTGCCGAGCGGCAATGCCCGCCACCGCCGATCAAAATCATGTTATTCACGCCAGAAAAATACTGCTTGGAATATTGACCGCCCGCCGCTCCAAAGATTTCGCTACAGGCAAGGGAGCACACGGGCAGGCTTGGTACGGACTCAGGCTTGGCAGCAAATTCCAGACGGGACGAGTCATTTGCCCTGCCCGATTGGTCACCTCTAAGATGTCGTCACGTCTATGCTCCAAAGCATTGTCGAGTAGTAAGGTCTGCAGCCAGTAATTACTTCGACAATTTTCTGGCTCGGCAAACAACTTTACCCCATCGACTCCCGCAAACGCATCGCGGTATCTTTCAAAAAGCCGACGCTTGGCCGCAAGCATGCCTGGCAGTTGTTCTAGTTGGGCGCAACCTAGCGCAGCATTGAGATTAGGCAGGCGGTAGTTGTATCCCACCTCGTCGTGTTCGAAGGACCAACGATGCGCCAACTTGGCCGTCGTTGTCAGGTGCTTGGCACGGCGTGCCAACTCCGGATCATTGGTAAGAATGGCTCCGCCACCACCCGTGGTGATGACCTTGTTGCCGTTGAAACTCAAAGTGCCCAGCCGGCCGAGGCCTCCAGTGTGGCGCCCTTGGTAGTAGCTCCCCAGCGACTCTGCGGCATCCTCTACTACAACCAAATTGAAATCTCGCGCCAAGGCTAGCACCCCGTCCATATCGACAGGATGACCGAACGTATGCATCGGTACCAAGGCACGAATTACCTTGCCGCTATTGCGGTTGATACAGAAGCCGCCACGCTGCTCGGTAAGCGCGTGCAAATATTCTCGCAGTGGATCTGGCGCCACACCTAATGTGTCAAACTCGCTATCAACGAAGTGGGGCTGCGCCCCGCAGTACCAAACAGCGTTGGCTGTTGCAACAAAACTCAATGCCGGGACGAGCACTTCGTCGCCATCCTGCACACCGGCAAGCATCAGCGCAACATGCAAGGCGGCCGTTCCATTGACTACCGCCACCGCATGCCTTACCCCAGTATATGCCGCCAGATCGGCTTCAAATCGGTCCACAAACTTGCCCACCGAGGAGACGAAGGTAGAGTCTAGACATTGGCGCAGATAGGTCCACTCATTGCCCTGGAAGCACGGTTCATGCAAGGCAACGGCGCCTTTCCCCACCACTTCGGCAATGGCAGCAACCACGGCACCGGGCAGGTCGGCGAGGGCGTCAGACTGACGGGCGTTCATGGGCGATTAGACGTTGTAGATGTCTGCCTTGTAGGCGCGCAGGTTTTGCTCCTGCAGAAACCAGTTTGCAGTTTGCCTCAGCCCCCGCTTTAAGCCCTCACGACCGTCATAGGTGGGTTGCCATCCGAACAGTTCGAGCGCCTTGCGGTTGTCGGCCCACAGGCGTTCCACCTCGGACTTCTCGGGCCGCAAGCGCGCTTCATCGGTGATGATTTCAATCTCGACGTTCATGGCTTCGGCAATCAACTGGGCGGCGTCACCGACCGAGATCTCAAAGTTACTGCCAAAGTTAACCACCTCACCCAGTCCCTGATCAGAGTTCAATGCGGCGATGAAGCCGGCTACGGTATCTTGCACATAGCTGAAGTCGCGCGAGGGGGATACCGCACCAAGCTTGATCTGCCGCTTACCGTTGGCGATCTGGGTGATGATGGTGGGGATAACGGCACGGGCCGACTGACGCGGGCCATAGGTATTAAAGGGCCGCGCAATCACCACCGGCAAACCGAAAGAAGCGTAGAAGGAAAACGCCAATTGGTCTGCGGCAATCTTGGTAGCCGAGTACGGCGACTGACCCTGCAAGGGATGCTCCTCGGTGATCGGCACAAACCGCGCTGTGCCATAGACTTCGCTGGTGGAGGTGTGAATCACCCGCGTGACATCCAATTCGCATGCCGCCTGTAGAACATTCAGCGTGCCTTTGATGTTGGTATCGACATAGGTATCCGGCGAATGATAGGAGAAAGGAATGGCGATAAGAGCAGCCAGATGGAGTACAGCATCGCATTCTTTCATGGCATGTTTAACGCCATGCGGATCCCGTATATCGCCGCTGAACACCTCAAACTGCCCCCTGACATCCGGAGCGCAGTAGTCCAGCCATCCCCACGAGTTAAATGAGTTGTAAAGTGAAAATGCGCGAACGGCATGGCCCTGCCGCACCAACATTTCGGTCAGATGCGAGCCGATGAAGCCATCGGCTCCAGTCACGAGTATGTTCATAGTAGTTTTATTTACTTATCACTCGGAGCGTGAGCCCATTCGCTTTCAGGTAGCAACATGCTACGAAAACTAATCTACAAGTCCGAAACACGCCAAACACCGATGTATTTGTGTGCATCGATGGGATTGGCCAACCATCTATCGTCCAGCAAATCAAGCGGCGCAGGAAAGGAATAAGGGGGCAACATCATGTTCAGAGGACGCCAGCGATCCTTCAATACAGGCGGCGTGTTTTGAGTTACATCGGTAAATGTGGTGGTTGCGAAATAGGTCGAGCCGGACCTGACGACATTGCGCACACACTGCAGAATCTGCTCGGGCTCGAGATGTACGAAGCAATCACGAACAAAAATTAAATCCATCTGAGGCAAGTCGTCGGATATCAGGTTGACTTTGTGAAACTCCCGACCCAACCTGCCATGTAGTCGCTGGTTTTCGCGTACAAGTTCCTCAACGATGTCGCCACCGATGTAAGCGGTATTTCCCAAGTCAACCTTGGACATCCAGTACCAGTCTCCGCACGGAACATCCAGCATTGAGCGGATGTCCAGTCGGGCAAGCAAGCTGGGTAGCGCCGCCACGATATTAGCCGTAGCAGCTAGACTCGATCCCTCGCCGGACAAAGACCCTTCGCCCAATCCCTTCCAATACCTTGCCTTATAGATTAGGGAAAACCGCTCTTCCTCGCTCAAACCGCTAAGCCGGCGCTCCACTAAAAAATCCCTCAAGGTAATATAAGGTCGAAAAATCTTTTTGGATAATCGTCGAAAGTTTTTAACTAATTCAGTCATTATAAAAGCTGGATATAACGTCGAAGGCGACAATGGTAATGATGATCTTCATGATTGCATCCCATAATCATCAGAATGTCTAACAATATCATCCTAGATCAAGTAAGCCTCAGACTGTACCTTGATTATTTTTAGCGAAATACATGTTAACTGATTCTCGCTGAGTTGAAAGGTAGTTTAACCGCTGGTAATCTCAGCTGTGCCGCAGACTACTACCCAGTGTTCGGCACATTAAAGCTGTTATTGCAGAGTCAAACTTGCTTTTGGGCCAACAAGCATGTGCTTAAAATCGAAACGATGGTCCCTCGTCAATTGATTTGTTACAGCCTCAAGGGCGATGAACCTTGCGGTACAAATTGTGCTCTTTCCAGCCGCTGGCCTTAAGTTGGCTTGCGATGTGCTTGACGTACTCAACGCGCGCTTAGTCTGTTAAGAGGATACATCGGACGTTTCGGCGTTGATGAGATCTCCACACCGACCAGGCTTAACAGCCGGCTGGCATGCGCCAAGTTGTTTCTACTGTCGTTGGGCGTACATCGCCGAAGTGAGTGTGCCGATGTCTTACTTAGGTAATGCTTGTCCAACGACAACATCCGGGGTTTCATTTAGCTGTCGCACCAACTGTAACTCGATGTATTCTTGAAATAAATAATCAGAGTAAATAGAAGTGCGAAGCTTAGGTATAGCTACCGCAGTGCTGTACTACATTCAGCAAGCACGGTTGTGGGGGGAAAAGAGAAAACCCCTAAAATAAATACTAGAACGTATTTGTCTTCGTCATAATAACAAATTATTTACCTCTTAACCCCAGCCCATCTAAATTAGTATAGAGATTGTTTTGTCGCTGGCCTTAACCCAGCTTGCCCAAGCTGGCAGGAGCAATCCGCAGTTGCACCGACTTAGAAATCAACTCGATCAGCACCATTACGCGCCCTTCTCCATCGGCCTTCTGGTATATAGCTTCCAGCCCCGAAAATACCCCGTCGACAATCATGACCTGTTCGCCTTTGGCAAACAGACGCTGCGGCTGCGTATGATGGGCACTTTCCTGTAAACGTAGCAAATGTATCAGGCAATCATCGATCATGGCAAGCTCGTTACCAAAGCTAACTAGTCGGCTCACGCCTATTGTGGAGCGGATCGGTCCCCAGCCTTTGGCCGAAAGCCCCGTACCGAGACGAATGAAGAGGTAGCGGGGAAACAGCGGCACACTAACGACACTGAGGACGTTTTGTCTCAACATTTCTGAGGAAAGCATGGGCAAATAGCATTCGTAACCCTGATGTTGGAGGTTTTCAAGAGCGGTCTTTTCTTGTCTAGGCTTTGTATAAACAAGGTACCAGTGCATTGCTTCCCCCGATGACAATTTAAAAAAAATTCTAACCTACGAATTTGCGGCATAGGGTAATCCCCCTTATTTAACCGAATCCAGAAGTAAACTTTATTAAGTAGCCATGGCCAGTCGCTGTTCAGTAGCAATGGCACATAATGCCATGCTTGGTTGTTGATAGTTATATTTAGGTAACTAGGGCGATTCGTAACCAATGTATCCTTGGAGATACTTATGGTTATTGGGGCCCATACGGTTTTTAGTTGTGCGACCAACTTTTTGAATGGTCGCAAGTGTGTTTTTTGTGGTTCGTTTAAGACGGTTAAAACCGCGCGTAG
>Ga0164294_10000362_pt1 | contig 42445 bp, 59 predicted proteins | sample GEODES005metaG_FD_111479 | JGI IMG/M metagenome (GOLD analysis project Ga0164294, IMG submission 111479) | Oligotrophic lake water microbial communities from Sparkling Lake, Wisconsin, USA - GEODES005 metaG | ecosystem: Environmental > Aquatic > Freshwater > Lake | place: USA: Sparkling Lake... | reverse complement strand
CGGCCTCGCGCTCCTTGGCGATCACCGCTTCGAGGAAGGCATCGACCGAACGCGCGATGTCGCCGATCTCGTCGCGCTGGTCGAGATGCGGCACCTTGGCCGCGCCGCTCTGGCGGGCCAGGCCGTGGATCACTTCGGCCAGGCCCTTGATCGGCGCCACCACCTTGCGGCTGACGATGAAGAAGGCGCCGCCCAGCACGGCCAGCGCGATCAGGCCGAGCGTGATCACGATGCCGGTGGCCACATTCGCCCAGCCCAGCGCCTCGGTGGTCACGTCGCTGGCAATCGAGATCTGCATGGCAACGAGCTTGCCGACCGTCTCCGAAACCGGATCGACGTCCGAATACAGCTCGTGGGCGATGAACTGGTCGAGCGCGGCGCGGTCGCCGGCGCGCAGGATGCCCTCGAGGCGGGTGATGGCGGCATTGGCCTTTGCCATCGCGTCCTCGGCCTTCTTGGCCAGCGCCTCTTCCTCGATGCTGGCATCGGTCGCGGCATAGCGCTTCCACGCCGCATCGAGCTCGGCGCGGCTCTTCTCGATCGTCGCGCTGGCCTGGTCGAAGCTGAGGCTGCCCACACGCGCCTTCTGCGCCGCATCGACGATGCCCACCGCATAGCTGTCGGCGACGAGCTTGAGGTCCTTGAGCGGGATCACCCGGTCGGCAAGCACGGTATCCAGTGCGCTACGGCTGGTGGCGGCCGACCAGGAAAAGCCGGCGATCACCGCGCCAAGGACAATTCCAAGCATCACCAGGGCGGCAAGCAGCTTCTGTTTCAACGTCATCATTCACTCCGGGGGGATAGGGTTTCCCGGAATTTATAGAGGCCGTTACGCAGGCGGCGCGGCTGGGAAACATATGAGAAATAACAAAGAAGGCGGCACCGCATGCTCTGCGGTGCCGCCTTCCCTTGATTTTTGGCGGGTTCGGCGAGCGGCCGGACCCGGCTTCGGTCAGCGCGTCAGCTTCTTGTAGGCCAGCGCGGTCGGACGATCCGCCGCATCGCCCAGACGACGGCGCTTGTCCTCTTCATAGGCTTCGAAATTGCCCTCGAACCATTCGACATGGCTGTTGCCTTCGAAGGCGAGGATGTGCGTGGCCAGACGATCGAGGAAGAAGCGATCGTGGCTGATGACCACGGCGCAGCCCGCGAAATTCTCGATCGCCTCTTCCAGCGCGCCCAGCGTTTCCACGTCGAGATCGTTGGTCGGTTCGTCGAGCAGCAGCACGTTGCCGCCGCGCTTCAGCATCTTGGCGATGTTGACGCGGTTGCGCTCACCGCCGGAGAGCTTGCCGACATTCTTCTGCTGGTCGGCGCCCTTGAAGTTGAAGGCCCCCACATAGGCGCGGGTCGAGGCGTCGTGGCCGTTGACCTTCATGTAATCGAGGCCGTCCGAGATTTCCTCCCAGACGTTCTTCGACGGATCGAGATGGTCGCGGCTCTGGTCGACATAGCCAAGGCGCACGGTCGAACCCATTTCGATCGTGCCCTCGTCGGGCGTTTCCTGGCCGGTGATCATCTTGAACAGCGTCGACTTGCCGGCGCCGTTCGGGCCGATCACGCCGACGATGCCGCCGGCCGGCAGCGTGAACGAGAGATTCTCGAACAGCAGCTTGTCGCCGTAAGCCTTGGAGATGTTCTCGACCTCGATCACCTTGCCGCCCAGGCGCTCGGGCACCTGGATGACGATCTGGGCCTTGCCGGGTGCGCGGTTCTTCTGCTGCTCGACCAGCTGGTCGAACTTGGCGATACGCGCCTTGGACTTGGTCTGGCGGCCCTTCGGACCCTGGCGGATCCACTCGAGCTCGTCCTTGATCGCCTTGGCGCGACCGGACTCTTCGCGGTCCTCCTGCTCGAGGCGCTTGGCCTTCTTCTCCAGATAGGTGGAGTAGTTGCCCTCGTAAGGGAAATACTTGCCGCGATCGATCTCGAGGATCCAGCCGACGACGTTGTCGAGGAAGTAGCGATCGTGGGTGATCATCAGCACCGCACCGGCATATTCTTTGAGGTGGTTCTCAAGCCACTCGACGCTTTCGGCATCGAGGTGGTTGGTCGGTTCGTCGAGCAGCAGGATCGACGGCTTCTGGATCAGCAGCCGGGTCAGCGCGATACGGCGCTTCTCACCGCCCGAGAGGTTCTCGACCGGCCAGTCGCCCGGCGGGCAGCGCAGTGCTTCCATCGCGACTTCGAGCTGGTTGTCGAGAGTCCAGCCATCGACAGCGTCGATCTTCTCCTGGAGCGTGCCCATTTCTTCCATGAGCGCGTCGAAATCAGTGTCGTCCTTGGGATCGCCCATTTCGGCCGAGATCGCGTTGAAGCGATCGACCAGGTCGGCAGTCTCGCGCGCACCCTGCTTGACGTTCTCGAGCACGGTCTTGGTCGGGTCGAGCTGGGGCTCCTGCTCCAGATAGCCGACGGTGATGTTCGCGCCGGGCCACGCCTCGCCGGAATATTCCTTGTCGATACCGGCCATGATCTTCATGAGCGTCGACTTGCCGGCGCCGTTCGGGCCGACGATGCCGATCTTGGCACCCTGATAGAATTGCAGGTTGATGTTGTTCAGCACCGGCTTGGGAGCGCCGGGGAAGGTCTTGGTCATGTCCTTCATGACGAAGGCGTATTGGGCGGCCACGTGGCGGTCTCCGTTCGCAGGTCTGGATATGCAGGAAGTTTGGCCGCGATGTAGCGATCACCCGGCCAAATGGCAACGCGGTGGCAAGCGCCCTGCGACGGGAGGTGCCAACTTCTTCGCGCTGCCGTCTCCAACCCCGGAAACCTGCACGAGCTTGCAAAGTTGGATTTCCTGTGGTGCCGTCCCCGGAGAGCAGAGAGGCTAGACGGGCCTTCTGCTCCAGGCCGGGTTCGCCTCCCCGCGCACGTACGGGAGTATCAAGGGATTCAACATTTTTGCGCAACCAGTCCGTTGAACATCGCGGTCCCGGCCGGGCGGAAATGTCACGGAAACCGTCGGCGGATTGCCGAATGTTTCGCCGGCGACTAGCGTCCGCCGCCATGACCAAGCGCATCCTGCTCGCGGCCGTCGCCGCCCTCGCCCTTCCCCTCCCCGCGCTCGCCCAGACGCACGATGTCGCCGCCCTGCGCGACGCGGCGCTGAAGGACGATGTCGCCTGGGATATCGTCGAAGGCCTCACCACCGAGATCGGCCAGCGCCTCGCCGCGACCGAGGCCGAGGCGCGTGCCCGTGCCTGGGCGGTGAAGAAGCTCACCGCGCTCGGCTTCAAGAACGTCCATATCGAGACCTACCGGATGCCGGTGTGGGAGCGCGGGATCGAGACGGCCGAGGTGCTCGGCGGCTCGGCGCAGAAGCTCGCCATCGCCGCGCTCGGCAATTCGGGCTCGACCGGCCCCAAGCCGATCGAGGCCGAAGTCGCCTATTTCCCGACGCTCGCCGATCTCCAGGCCGCACCGGCCGAGGCCGTGAAGGGCAAGATCGTGTTCGTCAGCAACACGATGACCGCCACCCAGGACGGCTCGCAATACGGCTTTTTCGGCGGCGCCCGCCGCGCCGGCCCGAACATCGCGTCGAGCAAGGGCGCAGTCGCGATCCTGATCCGCTCGATCGGCACCGATTATCACCGCAACCCGCACACCGGCGTGACCAGCTGGGCCAAGGACGTGAAGCCGATCGGCGCCGCGGCGCTGTCGCTTCCCGATGCGGACCAGCTCGTCCGCCTGCTCAAGCGCGGCCCGGTCAAGCTGCGCGTGCAGATCACCGCGGGGATGAAGGGTGAAGCCGAATCGGGCAACGTGATCGCCGATGTGCCCGGCAGCGATCCCTCGGCCGGGATCATCGTCGTCGGCGGCCACCTCGACAGCTGGGATCTCGGCACCGGCGCGATCGACGATGCCGCGGGCGTCGCGATCACCACCGCTGCCGCCAAGCGGATCATGGACGCGGGCCAGCCCCGCCGCACGATCCGCGTCGTCTGGTTCGGCGCCGAGGAAGTCGGCGGCTTCGGCGGCGCCGCCTATGCCAAGGCACATGCCAATGAACGCCATGTCCTCGCCCAGGAATCGGATTTCGGCGCCGATCGCGTCTGGAAGTTCGAAGTGAACCTGCCCGAGGGCGCGAAGCCGATCGCCGATCGCCTGACCACCGCGCTCGCGCCGCTCGGCATCTCGCGCGGCCGCGGCGTGGCGCATGGCGGCACCGATGTCGGCCCGATCATCAACACCGGCGTCGGCGTGGTCGATCTCAGCCAGTCGGGCCTACGCTATTTCGACTATCACCACACGCCCGACGACACGCTCGACAAGATCGATCCGGAGCAGCTGCGTCAGAATGTGGCAGCCTGGACCGCAATGCTGGCCGTGACAGCGAACGCGCCGGAGGATATCGGTCCGATCGCCAAGGGCGAAGGCGAGTAAGGGAACTTAAGGCGTCCCGGCTCATTGATGGCGGCCAGCGGGCAAGATTTTGGCAAAAAAATGTCCTAAATCTTGCCCGACGGTGAATTTGCGATTGACGCAAACGCAACGACCGCTATGCCAGCGGTTCGCGACGGCTAATCGGGCCGGCTGCGAAACGTTTGAGTTCCTCTAGGAGCACCACATGAAGAAGATCCTGATTGTTGCTGCGACCGCCGGCCTGATGTCGCTCGCGGCTTGCAACGGTGGCACCACCAACACCACCGCCGAGAACGTTGCCGACTCGCACGAGGCGAATGCCGCTGCGTATGAGGCTGCTGCCGACAACACCACCAACGCGACCACCGAGGCTGTCCTCGAGAACGCCGCGAACGTGGAAGAGAACAAGGCCGACGCCGCTGCGGCGAACGCGCACTGATCTCTGATCGGCACCCGGCCTGGCCGGACCGAGAGATAGGAAGGGCGCTCCCGAAAGGGGGCGCCCTTTTCCGTTGGGGCATATGTCCGCTATGCCCGGCCAGAATATGGGGGAGTGGTGAATGGGCGCGATCGCAACAAGCTATGCCGAGCAGCCGCCCAAGCCGCAGCGCTGGTGGCAGATCCTCTATATCCAGGTCCTGATCGGCATTGCCGCAGGCATCACGGTCGGGGCGCTCTGGCCGGCCTGGGGCGCCTGGTTCGAATGGATGGGCACCGCATTCGTCAATCTGGTCAAGATGATCATCGCGCCGGTGATCTTCCTCACCCTCGTGACCGGCATCGCCGGCGCCCGCGAGCTCGGCTCTCTCGGCCGGGTGGTGATCAAGGCATTCGCCTATTTCCTCTTCTTCTCGACGCTGGCGCTGATCGTCGGCCTGATCGTGGCGCATGTGGTCCAGCCGGGCGCGGGCATGAATATCGATCCGCACAGCCTCAGCGAAGCGAAGGTCGCCGGCTATGAGAAGCAGGCGCACGAGACCAGCATCATCGGCTTCGTGATGGCGATCATCCCCACCACGCTGGTTTCCGCCCTCACCGCCGGATCGATCCTGCAAGTGCTGTTCGTCGCGATCCTCTGCGGCATCGCGCTGTCCAGCCTGGGCGAGCGCGTGCGGCCGCTGGTCGATCTGCTCGAGATGGCGTCGCAGATGGTGTTCCGCATCGTCACGATGTTGATGCGCCTCGCCCCCTTTGGCGCCTTCGGCGCGATGGCCTTCACCATCGGCAAATATGGCGTGGGATCCCTGCAGGACCTCGCCTGGCTCGTCGGCACCTTCTACCTCACCTCGGCGCTGTTCGTGCTGGGCATATTGGGCGTGGTCGGCTGGCTCGCCGGCTTCTCGATCTTCAAGCTGCTGCGCTACATCAAGGCCGAGTTGCTGCTCGTCCTCGGCGCCTCCTCCTCCGAAGCCGCCCTGCCCGCGCTGATCGACAAGCTGGAGCGCGCCGGCTGCGACAAGGAAGTGGTCGGCGTGGTGGTCCCCGCCGGCTATTCGTTCAACCTCGACGGCACCAACATCTACATGACCCTGGCCGCGCTGTTCATCGCCCAAGCGACCGGCGTGAACCTCTCGCTCGGCGACCAGTTGATCCTGCTCGGCACCGCGATGCTCACCTCCAAGGGTGCGGCGGGCGTGACCGGCGCCGGCTTCGCAACGCTGGCGGCGACGCTGATGGTGGTGCCCTCGATCCCCGTCGCCGGCATGGCGCTGATCCTGGGCGTCGACCGCTTCATGAGCGAGTGCCGCAGCCTGACCAACTTCATCGGCAATGCCGTGGCGACGATCGTCGTGGCGCGCTGGGAAGGCCGGCTCGACCGCGCCGCGCTGGCGCGTGCGCTGGACGGCAAGGCCGATGACACGCCCGCCCGGATCGGAGCCGAAACCGACTGGGATTGAACTTGCCCCCGCGATTGCCCTAAGGGGCCCGCCGTGGGGCGGCTAGGCTACCCCGCACATGATCGCGCCGGTGCCCCGCAAGGGGCTTAATAGGGAATGCGGTGCGGACGGAGCCCCGTCCAACTCCGCAGCTGTCCCTGCAACTGTAAGCGGCGAGCGCGATGCACAGGCTTCCATGTTCATGGAAGCAGCCACTGGATCGAACATCCGGGAAGGCGTGCATCAAGCCCTGACCCGCGAGCCAGGAAACCTGCCGGCGCTTGGTCGCTCTCGCCTTGGTCCAGGGGATGGCCACGGCACGGTATGCTCCGTCTGAGCGACGACCCAAGCGGCTGGAGCCGCTTCGGTGCCGTGCGTCAGGCGTCCAGCGCCCGTCTGCGTATCCGGCACCGGTCGTGCGCGCATGCGTCCGGCAGGCTCCGGCAGTCGTTGCACGGCGCTGACGGGGGGATACCCATGTTGAAGACCAGTTTCGTTTCGCTCATCGCGATCGCCGCCGCCACGCCGGCCTTCGCCCAGACCAACGACAGCGAGCCGCAGGATGCGATCGTCGTCACCGCTTCGCGCTCAGGCGAGGGCATCGAGCTCAAGGACCTGCCCGCCTCGGCCACGGTGATCGACGCCAAGGCGCTCGAGGATCGCCAGACCCGTATCGTCTCCGATGTGCTGCGCGACGTGCCCGGCGTGGCGGTGAACCGCACCGGCGGCATCGGCAGCCTCACCCAGATCCGCATCCGCGGCAGCGAAGGCAACCATGTCCTCGTCCTGATCGACGGCATCGAAGCCGCCGATCCCTATCAGGGCGAGTTCGACTTCGGCACGCTTATCGCCGACCCGGCAGCCCGCATCGAGGTCCTGCGCGGTCAGCAGTCCTCGCTCTACGGCTCGGACGCGATCGGCGGCGTGATCAGCTACACCACCCTGTCGGGCGCGGAGGCCCCTGGCTACAGCCTGCGCGCCGAGGGCGGCTCGTTCGGCACGTTCAACGGCGCAGCCCGCGCGGCGGGCAGCTCCGAGACCATCGACTATGCGGTGTCGGGCAGCTGGAACCACACCAAGGGCTACGCCACCGCGCGCGGCGGCAACCGCGACATCGGCGCGGACAATGTCGGCGCCAGCGCCAAGCTGAACTGGAAACCCTCGGACAACTTCAAGCTGACCGGCGTGCTGCGCTACAGCTATACCGACGCCGAGACCAACAACAGCGACAGCGACTTCGCGACGCCGACCACCTATCCCTTCTTCGGCCACACCGTCGACAGCCCGGGCGTGCACTTCACCAACGAAGCATTCTACGGCCTGCTCAGCGCCGAGCTGACCGGTCTCGACGGCCGCTGGACCAACACGCTCACCGGTCAGTTCGCCGACACCACCCGCACCGGCTACAAGGCCTCGGGCGTGGACTTCGGCGACAAGGGCCAGCGCTACAAAGGCTCGTTCGTCTCAAGCTTCCGCTTCGGCACCGACGCTTTGGTCCACCGCATCACCGGCGCCGTCGATCTGGAACGCGAGCAGTTCCGCAACACCACGCCGGGCACCGGCTCGCCCTTCGACGCCTTCCGCGGCAAGCGCACCACCGACAATCTCGGCCTGGTCGGCCAGTATGAGCTGAGCGCGGGCGGTTTCACCGGCGGCGCCTCGATCCGCTACGACGACAACAACCGCTTCGCCGACACGACCACCTGGCGCGTCCAGGCCGGCTATCGCCTGCCGACCGACACGCGCGTGCATGCCGCCTATGGCACGGGCGTGAAGAACCCCGGCTATTACGAACTCTATGGCTTCTCGGATGGCCGCTACATCGGCAACCCGAACCTGAAGCCGGAGAAGTCCGAGGGCTGGGAAGCGGGCATCGACCAGAGCTTCCTTGACGGCAAGGCGACGATCGGCGCGACCTATTTCGATTCGACGCTGAAGGACGAGATCTACACCACCTACCCTGCTCCGCTCTTCGTCGCGACGCCGTCGAACCGCACGACCGACTCGAAGCAGCACGGCGTCGAAGTCATCGCGAGCCTCAACCCGATCCCGCAGGTCCGGATCGATGCGGCCTACACGCATCTGACCGCCAAGGAGAACGGCACGACGGAAGTTCGCCGCCCTGGCGACATTGCCAGCTTCAACGCGACCTTCTCGACCAGGGATGAGCGGTTCTCGACGACGCTGACGGTGCGCTACAACGGCCGCATGACCGACGTGACCTTCACCGACCCGACCTATGCGACGTCACCGGTCGTCTCGCTGAAGCCGTTCACGCTGGTGAACCTCAACGCGCGCTACAAGGTGAGCAAGAACGTCTCGGTGTTCGGCCGGGTCGAGAACCTGTTCGACGCGGACTATGAGGAAGTCTTCAGCACCGCGACGCCGGGTGCCGCTGCCTATGGTGGCGTGCGCGTCGCTTTCTGATGCCAATGGGCGCTATCGGCTTCGGCCGATGGCGCCCCCTTCTTGGCGCTGCGCCCGAGGCAGCGCATACCAACCGCGAAATTCCTTGTGCATCCGCACGCCGCAGTGCCGGCACACGCTTTCAAAGCGCCAGTTGACCTGACGTGCCCGACCGCGCGAGCGCTTGTGCTTGCCGAGGGCGCAGAACGGAAGATGAAGAATGCTCATGCGAGGCCCCAATAGGAGCCTCCACCCCGGGCTCCATCGCCTGGCGACCGAGCCCGCCTTCGCGGCGACAAATCTGCAAGAATGAGAAAATGGTCGGGGAGACAGGATTCGAACCTGCGACATCCTGCTCCCAAAGCAGATCAGAACCACGGTTTTCTCAGCCTTTCGGTGTAAACTCGGCCAAAAACGGCCCGAATGAAATCAATGAGATGCGGAGAGCGTGTAAACCGCATCACCCCGCCCTCGTGGCGGAGATCCGCTCGCCAATCGAGATGATGACGCGGCTCTGGCTGACATATTTTTCCCGGATCTTGGCGACGTCCTTCGTCGACCAGCCGAGGATGTCCGCGATCTCCTGGTCGTTGAGGCCGGCGATCATGCAGCGAGTCGCGAAGGTGCCGCGCAGATCGTGGAAGTTGACCTCGATGCCGCTGTCCTGCTTCGCGTCGTTGAAACGGCTCCCCAGCCCCTTCGGCGTCCACGGCCGCCAGTAGCTGCTCGAGAGGACAGTCTCGGGCAGCGGTTTCCGCTTGCTCGGGACTTTCCGTGCCATCTCGGCGGCGTGCCGCGCCTTGATGCGTGCCAGGATATCGCGCGCCTCGGGCAGCAGCGGCACCCGGATCGTGGTCTTGCCGCGGCTCTTGCCGGTGTTCCAGATGATCGCGTGCTCGCCGATCGCCGCCCAGGGGATGCGCACCAAGTCACCGCGGCGGATGCCGGTGCAGGCGGCCAGCTCCACGGCCTCGCGGATCTCGACCGACGCCGCCGGCAGGAACGCCTCAAAGTGCTGCGCCTCCCAAATAATGTCCGACCGGTCGCTCTCGTAGAGACGCTCAGTGCCGAGGAGAACGTTCGCCGGCAGGCGGCCGCGGTCGAACGCCCAGCTCAGCAGCGCAGAGAAGGCGGTGATCGCAGCATCGGCGCTGCGGGGCTGCTCCGCCCACCTGTCGCGCCATTCGAGAACGTCGCCGCGGACGCGGCGGTCCGCGAACACCCTGAGCGGCGTCTTCCCGAACTCGTCCGTGATACGCTTGTGCCAGGTGCCGTAGTCGGTGCGCGCCGAAGGCGAGAGCCGCTTCCATTCTGCGCTGGAGGTGTAGAGCTCGATCAGGCCGGAGATCGTGTCCGCGCTAGCCTCGGGCTTCTCGCGCCGCAGCTCGGCCGCCGCATCCGTCAGCTCCCGGGTAATCGCCGGCTTCGCCCCGCCCTCCTTCTTCAGGATCTGCGGTCCGCCGCGCCAAGCGTAGACGTAGTAGGTGATCGGCCCATTCTTCGGGCGCTTCGTCACGATATGCAGACCTGCCGGCATTGCGCTCATCTCCCGCGCCCTGCCTTCCAACGGTCGTATTCGGATTCGGCCGAGACGGGCGCCGCGTGCGACACCGTACCGAGATCGAATTGCTCAGCAACGATTCGCTCCAGCTGCACCTTGGCCCAGAACTTGTTGCCGCCGTCCCTCACCCCGATTTCGCCGTACTGCTCAAGGAACTTCGTCTCGGAGACGCCCATGAACAGCGCCGCCACCGGCGCCGTCATCCGGGCCGGCCAATCGGGGCACATCTCCAGGCGCGTCAGCGCGTTCATCTCGATCCTTCAATTCATGTGCCGCTGCTCTCCCGCGCTGGTCACCCCCGTAGCGGCTGGTCAGACCGCGCCCTGCTGAGGTTGGGCACCTGCCCGGCGATCACGGCCGGGCGGATTGGTCAGCTCGGCGGCACGAGGCGGATTTTCCACGACCGGCGGAAGAGGCGGCGCCGGCGTTCGACCAGGCCGAAGGTCACGGCGAGGAAGATGCGCAGTTGAGCCAACGCGAGGGTCGGGACGATATCGGCCTCGGCCGTCCAGCGGTCGGTGCTGAGGCGCGCGAGCAGCGGCGCCAAGTCGCGCTGGACCCACGGCGCCATGGGCTCCTTCCCGCTCACAGCTGCGGCTCGACTATCACGACGGTGCCAGCTGCGGTCTTCTCGCCGAGGTGCAAGATCGCGGCGTCCACTGCTCGCCCTGGTGTCTCCGTCTCGGCGAACCGCTGGCCCGTGGGTCCGATGGACCAATGGAACCAGCCCGACGCGGTAGGCCAGATATGGATGCGGGGGCGCCCGTCAGCGCGGTCGAGGGGGCGCCTCACGCGTCGCCTCCGAGATTGTCGATATTACCCCGCTCCACGCGGAAGGTCAGCGCCACCACCACGGGGTTCGCCAGCCATTCGCCGGAGCCGTGCAGGGTATCCCACAGCGCCGCGAACATGCCGCGGCCGGTCGCGCGCGAAAGCAAAGGGAAATCTTTGCTCGCGTGCTCGACGCCCGGCACCCAGAAGCCCTTAACCGGGTGCTCGGCGACGCCCTCGGCAATGGCCTCTTCCTCGGTCAGGTCGTTGAGGCGCTGGATCCGCACCTCGTCCACAATCAGCGTGAGGCGAGAGGCCCAGCGGGGCATGTGCATTCCCTGGCGGTGCCTGCCGAATAGGGTCGTCCGGTCGCCGCGCCCGAGCATGTCGATGTGGCCATCGGCGAGGTACATGACCGCTTCTTCGCCACCGAGCTCACTCGGCGCGAGATCCTCATATGCGAGGGGAGTCTTCCAATGCTCGCGGACATAGAGGCGGTCGCCGGCCGCATAGCCGATATGCGCCATCCATCCGGTGCGCGTTGCCGGCGCCTGCCACTCGAACGCGTCGGCTTCCCAGAACCAACCGGTCTCGTGCAGGTGGCGGAAGTCGGACGCTCCCTGCAGCGCGCGGATCATATCGCCACCGCTCAGGGTGAACGCCGAACTCTCTGGCGTCGCGAACACACGCGCCTGCGACAGCAGCCTCCGGGTCTGCGTCTTTCGCCCATCGAGCAGCGCGCGGACCATCGGGGCCGAGAAGATGATCGGCCGATCAGCCATGCGCCTGGCTCCCAACGAGGAGCGCCAGCATGTCGCGGAACTCGCGGCCCGCGCTGGTCGCCTCGAGCACCTTGTCGCGGCGATCGGCGGTCGGCCGGCGGCGCACAACCAGACCGCGCTCTTCCAGCGTCGTGGCAGCGCGGGTGATGACCGGCTTCGACACCTTGAGGGATTGAGCAAGTCGGCGGACATAATGCGGCCCCTCCTCGTCGCAGACGAGGCCGAGGAGCGCGAGCTGGCGCGAGGTCAGCTCAACATAGTCCGACGACCGGACCCAGGCGAGCGACGCGGAGACGAGATCGTTCATGCTTTCTCTCCAGGAAGGACGGTCGCCAGCCCGATCATGCCGCTGATTTCCACGGCGACACCGTTCCGCCGAAGCTGGGCCAGCCCGCTGTTGAAATTGCCGCCGCGCGGGGCGGCGCCGAGCGCAGCGCCTAGCTGCTCGCGGGTGAGCGGCCCGGCGGAGAGCGCATCGATCATGCGGGGCGCTGGGGTCCTGAGCACCGACCGCCAAAGCTCAAGCGCTTCGGCACGAGTCATCCCGGCGGGCTCAGGCTGGGACGACCTGATGAACTCGCCGTCTTCGATAAGGCGCCCGCTCTCGCGCAGCCATTTGCGGGCCGCGTTGAAGTTGCCGCCGCTGGCCTTTCGGCCGGTCAGGGTAGCGGCCTGGGTCCAGGTTACACGCGCCGGATTGATGCGGTCGAGGAGATCCGCGATCGCGAGGGCGGCAGGCGAGGCATTACCCCCGCCCGCCTTCTCCATTGCGGTTCTTGCCGCCGGTGCTGGAGCCTGCACCCTCGGGGCCGCTGACGTCATCACCTGACGCCCCTCTGTTTGCCCTTCGTCTACCTCGGGGCCTCCGCCGCCTTGCGCGGGGATCTTGTCTGCGAGCACGCCCGGCCGTACCCAGCCATTGGGGACCAGGTGCCGCTCGGCGCTGAAGGCAATGGCATCTGCGAAGTTGAGGGTATCGCTCAGCGCGTCGAATCGCTGGCCGAGGAGCGCGAGTGCCTCGCCGATGTCGCTCAAGGAATGCCCTGCCAGCCGGTGCGCTTTAATGAAGCCGGAGAGCATGTCCTCCGCAGCCAGCGCGCGCTGCTCCATCGCGGCGGCTCTAAGATTTGCGCCCTCCGATGAGGGGGCAGAAATTAAAGCGTCGCTAGCAGGCGCCGCCGCGAGGCCGGCGAGGATCTCGCGCAGCGCTTCCGGCGCCGGCGGGGTCGGCACCTTTGCCTGCCCCGATTTGACGATGGTGGTCTCGACCGCCGCGACGGTGAACAGCACCGCCGTGCGCGAGATCGCGGGGCCGAAACCCCAGAATTGGCGCGGCTCGAGGTGCTGCAGCCCGCGCGCCTCGGCGCTGCTCGGCGGGAAGCCCAGCTGCTCGGCTGCGGTTTTGCGGTCCAGCGTCTGCCCGACGAAGCCGAGCATCCAGTTCCGCGCGAGCCCGCGCACGCCGGCGTCCAGCTCGGAAATCCGGGTGGTGGCGAGCACCGCGGTGAAGCCGCGCTTGCGGCCGCGCTGGAGCAGGTCCTTGAGCGCCTCGGCCGCCTCGCTCGAGCCCTTGGTCGGCGCGAAGCGCTGCGCCTCGTCGATCACGAGGAGGATGGGCCGCCACTGGTCGCGCGGCGCGGCGAGCAGCGCTTCCAAGAAGGTCGCGATGAAGACGGCCGCGTTCTTGCCTGGCTCGTTGGGCAGGTCGTTGATCTGGGCTATAAGCGAGAAGCCATGCGAAAGCGCCGCCTGGGCGAGCGCTGCGGCGGTGTCGACGGTCGCCGGTGTGTCCCCGCCCTCCCCGCCCGCGATCACATAGTCGTAGCGCTCGCGCAGGGTGTAGAACTCGTCTTCGGCGTCGAGGATGATCTGCTGGACCTGCCCGTGCGTGGACTCGAGCAGCTTGCGGATCGCGCCGCTCTTTCCGCCGCCGCTGTTGGCCGCGACGATCAGGTGCGCGCCGATCAGGTCGTCGAGCCCAATATCGAGCTGGTGGCCCGCGGCCGTGGTGCCGATCAACGCGCTCACCCGCGCACCCGATCGATCAGACGCGCGAACAGGCCGCGCCGCTCGCGCCGCTGCAACCACTGGTCCCGGCGGCTGGCATCGCGCTCGAGCATCGCGGCCTTGCGGTCTGCGAGCGGAAGGTCCGAGATGCGCGCAGGCGCATTGATGAGAGGATTGTCGGTCATACGGGGTTAGCCTCAGTTCGCCATCATCGGCCCGGCGCGCGAGGCGCCGGGCTCCTGGGGCGTCAGGCCGCCGCGGGGGCGTCCTCGTCTTCGTCGCTCGCGTCGTCGTCGTCGGTGGCATCGTCGGTGGCGGTTTCCTCGGCCTCGACGGCCGCGGCGGCCTCGCCCTCGACTTCGGCCGCCGACTCGCCGCCGGCACCGGCCTCCTCGCCGCCCTCGGCGCTCATCGAGCACATGGAGGCGAGCGCCAGGACACCGCACATGCTGACAATCTTACGCATCTGGATTCTCCTTCTTGGTCGGCTGAATTGCCGCCATCGTCGGGGCGGCCCGGGGGACGCGGGCCGCCCTCCCGGGGCGTCAGAACAGGTGAGTGTCGATCTGCGAGCAGCCCTCTTCGAAATAGGCCTGGTCGTTCTCGCCCACGATCGTCTCGACCTCGGCACCGAAGGCCTCGCCGGCCTCAAGCCCGATCTCGCCGATGCGCGTGATTGCGCGGGCGGCGATGGTGGCGACGGTCGCAGCGTCGGCTTCGGCGATCGCGGCGGTGATGGCGTCCAAGCTGGGCATTCTCTTCTCCTGGGTTCGGGCACTGCGCCCATCCTCGGGGTGAAGCTGCGTCGCCGCGGCCCCACCCTCCGGGGGGCTCAGCGCTTGCGACGCTTGGTGCCGAGGCCGATCTTCTTCGCCAGGTTGCGGCGCTGCTCGGCATAGTTGGGCGCGACGAGCGGGTAGTCGGCGGGCAGGTTCCACTTCGCCCGGTATTGCTCCGGCGTCAGCTGATAGTGGGTCATCAGATGCCGCTTGAGCATCTTCAGCTTCTTCCCGTCCTCCAAGCACACGATGTAGTCGGGCCGCACCGAGGCGCGGATCGACACCGCCGGCGCCTGCTTCGGTGCCTCCGCCACCTTCGGCTGGCCGAGGCGGGACAGCGCGTCATAGGTGTTGGTGATCAGCGTCGGCAGGTCGGTCATCGCGACCGAGTTGTTCGAGACGTGCGCGGCGACGATATCGCCGGTCAGCGTCAGGATGCTGGCCTGGTCCATAGTTACTTTGCTCCCTTCTTGAACCGCGCCTTGGCGGTGGTGATCGCCACATCGACATCGGCGGCGACGTCATCCGGAATGACGTCGCGCTGCTTGGCGAACTCGCTCTCGACGTTCAGCACGTCGCCGAGGATCTCCGCGCTCTCGAGCCGCTGGGTCAGTTCGGCCGCAACCGCGCGTGCCGGGTGGTCCTCCGGGGTGGCGTCATCGTCGGCGCTAGCCGGCTGCTCATCGGAGCCCCCCTGCCCGTCCATTTCGGCCAAGCCCTCGCGGTCAGCGGCGCGGACCGCTTCCTCATCGACCTCGTCGCGCGGCAGTTCGCCGGTGGCGGGATCGGCACCCTCCGCGAGAGCAGCCTCTTCCCGGGTCGGCTCAATCAGCCGTGCCGGTTCAGCTTCCTCGGCGGCCAGCGCCGCGGCCACCGACCGGGCGGTCAACTCTTCGTCGCGGCCCTCGACATCGATCAGGTCGCCAGACATCGGCAGCGTCTTGCTATGGCGGCGCATGACGGTCTTTCGCGCCATCTCGGCGAACCAGTCGACCCACGGGCCCTTGGGCGGAATCGGGTCGCTCGAATTGTACTTCGTCCTGCCCAGGGCGCCGGTCTGGCTCACCTGCCGCACCTTGTTGATCTCGGCGCGGCGCATCACCTCGAACGATTTCGAGCCATCCTTCATCACCGCCACCGAGTAGGCGGCAATGATGTTGTCGTCGGTCGAGTCCTCCTCCGAGAGCATCAGGTCGGGGCGGTGACGCAGCACCGCCTCGGTGCCGGCCTCGTAGATGAAGCGCCCGCTCTCCATTTCTGCGCGGTAAACCACGTTGGTCTCGATCGAGCTGATCTCGCCGGACTGAAGGATCTTCTTCCGCAGGCCGTAGACCATCGGCATGTACTGGACCTGCTTGACGCTGACCCATTGGCTCCCCTGCTTGACGCGGGTCGAGAAGATCACCAGCGCCGCCTCGCGCTTGTCGGGCAGCAGCCCGTCCTGCGCCGCCTTCATGCAAGCGAGGAGCAAGCTCTGGCGGTCGGCCTTGAGCAGCTCGACGTCTGACTGAACGGCGGTGATGATGGTGCGCTGGAACTGCTCGGGCGAGATGTGCACCGGAAGCACCATCTTGAACTGATCGGCGCGGGTGGCGAGCTGGTTGTTGAGCGAGGCTACGGCCTGGCGCGTCTCGTCGACGGTCGTGATAGCGTTCATTGGTAGGGCTTCCTCAGAAGGTCAGATCACCCTCGCCGATCGCGTCGGCGGGGCTGGCGGTTTCGAGCGGGGTCGGCTCGGGCTGGTCGTCGACCTTCCCGAGGATGGGCTTGCAGGCGAACGGCGGCTCTTCGTCGGTGATCTCCACCACCGTGACGCGCTTCCAACCGTCGCTGCGATTGTCCGCGACCTTGACCATGTCGCCCTCGGCGAGAGGTTCACCGTCCCAGGTGTAGGTGTAGGTGCGGGTGTCTTCGGTCCTGAACTTGACCTTCACGAACTTACGCATTGTGCTTCTCCTCAGAAAGGGACCGCATCGTCGGAGAAGCGCTGGGTGAGCCTGCGCTGCGCAACGACATGGTAGGTGGGCTGGAGGACGTAGAATTCGCGGCCGGGGTGCTGATCCGCGAGGCGCTCGGCCTCTCGTTCCGCGGCGCCGCTGTCCGCATGCTTGAAACGGGGCTCGCGATCGCCGCTCGGGGACCACACCAGCCAGAAAGGTGGCGCCTCCATCAGTCGATCCTCGCCACACGGAAGGCGCCGTCCTGCTGGATGACTGCGATCCAGGCGCCGTCGAAGAACATGATCTTCTCGTCGCGGAGCATGGCGTCGGCGATCAGCTGGCGCGCGGGGTCGCCCGGATAGGTCAGCGTCCCGGCCGCCACATCGAGCGTAAAGCCCTTGGTGTCGTGCCAGCCACCGCCGATATCCCGGTAGGCGGCATCGATCTGCTCGACAGCGCTCGCTGGGTCGCGATCGTCGAGCATCTTGGGGATGGTGCCGAGCATTTCGCGCTCGCCGTACCCGCGCCGCTCCATGTGCTGCTTCGCCGCAGCGCTGAAGGTGAAGACGACCATCAGCGCGCGCTCGTCTTCGCGCGCTCGGTGATCGCGACGCCGGGGATCTCGATCTTGCCCTTGGCGGTCTTCACCACGCGCTGGATCGCGGCGTCGATCGCCTCGCGAACCTTGGCGTCGTCCTTCACCTTCTTGAACGCCTTCGCGTAATCAGTGACCGTGCTGACATGCTCGGTGCCGAAGGACACGGTGGCACCTCCATCAGAGCGGACAGGCCCGGTGCGCGCGGGCGGCGGCGGCGGCGGCGGGAGAGCGGCTTCCAGATTGTTCGCGCGAGCCAGCGCCTCGAGCTTCTCCCGGTTCGCGGCCTCTTCGGCCTCACGCTCGCGCTTGGCCTTCAGCTGCTCGGCGGCATAGCCGTCCATCAGCTGCTGGACCTTAGCCTTGCCGTCGCTAATGCGGCCGATCAGCGCGTTCTTCTCGCCATCGACCAGGCGACCGGCGTCGAGGTACGGCTTCTTCACCGCGACGTGCACGGACGTGACCAGGGTCTCGCAGGCGCGCAAGCGCTTCACCAGCTCTCCGCACTTGCCGAGGTTCTCTTCGCTGTCGCACCTCGCGCGGTGCACGGAGCCGAGATCCTCCGGCTTCTCCAGATCCGGATTGACCTTGCCGAGCAGCTGGTCGAGCAGCACCATGAAGTCGGCGCGCTCGCCGAGCAGCGCTTCGCGGAACTCGGCGCCGATGCGCTCTTCAAGCGGCGGCTCGTTACCGCCGATGACGGCCCGAGGGTTCTCCTCCGGCGCATTCTGCTCGGGCCAGGGCTTGATGTCGTCGAATACGGGCTTGGGCTCCATGACGGGCTCCTCGGTTAGAACGGCAGAGGGGTTTGGCTGGACAGCGGGTCCAGCTTGCGGGTGGGGTCGGCGTAGGCCGTCTCGGGCGCGGCTTTCTCGCCCCAGCGCTGGCGGGCGCAGTAGCCGCGGTAATCGGCCTCGCTGATCGGATCGTCGGCGCAGCCAGGCCAGACGCGCTCGAGATCGATCGCGCCGTCATTGACGAGGGCCTGCCAGCGATGCGAGCGATCCAGTTCCTCGCCGGTGACGGGGTCGAGCGGCGCGCCGTACCAGATGCGCACGCCGACCATCATGCCGCCCTTGACGAGGCGCGTGCGGTAGAAGCCCGCAACCGGGACATCGGGGTCGAAGCCCTCCGCCTGGACCGGCGCGCGGCGCTCCGAATAGATGAGGCCAGCGCGGCTCACAGCAACAACGCTTTCGCGCGCTGGCGAGCGATATGCTGCTCGATAAGCTTGCGCGCTCGGGGCGACTGCGCGCCGATATCGTTGAGCATGCCCTCGAGGTAACCAACCGCGAACGCGGGGAAGCCCGGGATGATGCTCTCGACCCGCTCAGGATTGGCGGCAGCAAGGGCGGTGATGAGCTGCTCGCCCAGGTTGCGCGGCGCCGTCACAGCTCGAACTCCCGCGGCGCGACGGTGCGCGCGGCCTGGTCGACTTCCAGCACCTCGGAGTCCGAGAGCCGGTTGAAGGCCCCCTTCCCTCCGTTGCTGGAGATGATCAGCAGCGCGATCAGCACCTCAGGGCGATCGAGCAGGTCGGCCGGGATCTCCATATCGGTGCCGCCGTCCGCCTTGAGCAGATCGACCTTCCCGAAGGCGCGGCGGTCCTCGAAGTGGAAGAGCGCGCTCACGAGCGAGCCCTCCGCACCGCGCCGCCGATGAGCAGCGCGCCGATCACGAACGCGAAGCCCGTGGTGGCGAGATCGCCGATCGCCGCAGCCATGAAGCCCGCGATCCAGATGCCGGCGCCGAGGCCGAGAGTGGCTTGGCGGGGGATCATGCGGTGCCTCGCACTTTGGCGATGGCGGCTTCCATCCGCTCCCGGCGCTTGATCAGCCGATCAAGGTCGCTGTCTTCGGCCCAACGGATGTCCTCGTTGAGGTCGGCAAGCTCGGCTTCGAGCGCGTCGAGCAGCGCGGGCGCAGCGTCGCGCTCGGGCCGGCAAGCGGCCCAGAACGATGCGCGGAAGGCCTCGACATCCTCACCCGTCCGTTCAGCGTGGGCAGATGTCAGGTGCTCGAAGGTGCTGGAACCGTAGCCGAGTAAATAGGCAACGCGACCGTCGTCGCGAATGCGATTGAGGACGGCGGTCACCGCCCTGTCCGCGCTGGTCAGCGTTCCGCCCATCAGAGCTGCCCCTCCCCGGCCCACTTTGCGCGCCACGGCTTGCCGTGGAACGCGGCGGCGCGGACGAGCGTGTCGATCTGCGGGCCGATGCCGTTCCGGCCAAGCATGCCCAAGCCGGTCCGCAGGCTCGCCTCACCGAAGAGGCCGGGCCGCGCCGCATCGCACTCGTAGCCGGCGACCTGCGCGAGCAGCTGCTTCGCGTCGTAGACGGTGTGGGGGAAGTCGGTGGTGACCAGCACCATCTCGAGCTTCAGCCGGGCGGCGCTTACGAGCGCGGCGAACCGGACAGAGGGATCGATCGACTTGTCGGCAACTATCGCGCCATCGATCGCAACATGTTCAGCAAAGGCCGTCGAGGCTTGCATGCGTGATCTCCACAGCCCCGGACCAGTGGGGCTATGGCGACGATAATAGCGATTATCGCTACTATCGCAAGCATGAATTGCGACTATCGCAACTTATTTCGCAACCGACTAATCCGGCCACTCCTCATCGGGGTAGAAATCTGGGGCTGGAACATCGGAGAAATCGCTTTCCCGGGCGCATTCCTCATGCCGCTCGACGGGCAGATCGGGGCGTGAGCCATCGAAGCCGATTCGGATCCAAGCGCCGAAGCTGGTCTGTCGCTGGAAGATCGCAATGATCTCCCTCCCCTGCCGCATCATGCCGCCGATCCAGGGCGCACGCTCAGCGGTCAGATAGCCGAGCTGGATGCCGCGCTCGCTATAGACCGCGACGGCATTCTCATCCGCAGGGTTCTTCGGTTCAAGGCGAAGCTCGATCGGCTCGCCTGGGCGACAGAGGTTGAGCTCGAACCGCCGGCTCGGTCCACGCTTATTGGGAAAGCCGGCGCCGACCACTGCGAGGCTCAAGGCGCCGCGGGCTTCAGCGACCATGCTCTCCAACCAAGCTAAATTCGGACGACCGGCGGTCGCGAAGCATCAGTGCCTCCTGATCGATCCCACCACGCGCCCCACGAGGGCAATGTCGTTGGCATCGACCTCCTGATCCGGAACGTCGGGATTGTCGCTAATTACCAGCACCCGACCTTGGCCAATCGCCTTAAGCCGCTTCACGGCGCCGGCGCCGAACAACGACATGGCCCAGATCCGGTCCTGCATGTTCAACACACGCTGGTTGAGATCGAGGATGAGCTGGTCGCGATCGCGGATCGTCTCGCCCATGGAATCCCCGATCCCGTCGACGACCCTGAGACGGTCCGGAGGCGAAGGCGTCAGCTGCCGAAGAAAGCTGATATCGAATTCGATCGGCTCGCCCTCGATGTAATGCTCATCGATGTTCGTACCTGGCCCGAGCGCGAAGGATAGATCCATCCGCATCACCGCTGCGGTCTCGCCGGCGTCGATAGTCCGCGTCGGCAGATGATCAGGGACAAGCGGCCGCGCCGGTGACCGGCCCTCGCGCTCGAGCCTGTCGAGCTCCTTCCGCGCGTCGTCCGCCTCGATAGCTTGAAAGCGGCGCGTGCCGCTACGGACCTTCGAAAGCTTGTCGGCGCTCATCCCGATGAGCTCGGCGAAAGCCTTCTGATCGATCGCCAGACGGTCCAGGCGCCGGAAAATATCGTCGCGTTCTTGGTCGTGCCGGTCGCTCATACGGCCATAGGAACGTAAATCGCGACTATCGCAATCGCTACTATCGCAACTTTCCGCTTGCGATGAAATCGCGATTATCGCATTTTGCGTCGCATGCAGACAGCTATTGACGCCTTGCTCGACGCCTTGGGTGGAAACTCGGAGGTCTCCCGAATCACCAAGATGCCGTATTCCACGGTGCGGAGCTTCCGCTCCAACGGCATCACCGAGGCCCGCCTGGATCACATCGTCCTCGCGGCCGCCGAACGCAATCCGGATGTCGACATCGCTGCGCTTGTCGCTGCCGTGGTCCCAATCGATCGCAGGGTCGCAGCCGAGGCGGCATGAACGGCACCGGCGTCGCCCCCAATTTCACCTGCGCCAAATGCGGCGGGGCGCACTGCGAGTGCAGCTTCACCGACTGGCTTGAAAGCGCTCCCTCTCCGGCGTTGACCGACGCCGGCGAGCCCCTGGGCGCGGAGCCTCACCGCTCCGCGCCCCCTTCGCCCACCCCTGACACGCCGGTGATCGAATGAACGGCTTCGACCTCTACGCCGTGGAGCTCGCGCTCACGATCATCGCCTGGGCGGTGCTCCCCCTGATTGTCGGCCTCGGCATTGGCCTCGGCCTGCGCCGCCCGAATTCCCGCGACGATCGAAGCCACGATCCGGCCGACAGGCTTGGCGGGTCCTCGGACAGCTCGTCGGGCACGGGCACTCTTCATGCTGATGGTGATGCCCGATGACCTCCGGGAATGTCCGCCCGAACATTCTGCCCCTCACGGACGCCGATGTCCGCCAGCTGCTCGCTGACGGCATCATCCGCGCGTGCGGAAAGCCGAACGCGGTCGGCGGCGGAACGCTGGGCCCGACGCGCGTCGGCATGGCAATCGGCTGCGACGAGAAGACGGTGCGCCGCGCGCGCGACCAGGAGAGCACGCTGGGCTTGGCCTGTGCCTTCAACCTGCTCGACGTCAACCCAGGCGCCCTCGACGCGCTGGTTGCCGCCAAGGGCTACCGGCTCGCACCGCTGACCGTCGGCGCCGCGCCCGATCCGATCGCCGCCAGCGGCGCCGTGATTCACAAGCTCGGTGAGGCCCGCGCGTCCGATAGCCCGGGCGGCGTCCGCGAAACCGAAGACGAGCTGATCGGCATGGAACTCGAGGTCACGCGCCTTGAGGAGGCCACCGCCGCCCTCCGCTCCCGCATCGCCATCGCAAAGCTCCGGAGGAATTCGGTATGATGCAGCACACCTCGCACACCCGCACGCTGATGCTCGATTGGCTCAAGGACCGGGACGAGCGCGTCCTCCCGTCGCCCAGCGACGAAGAGATCATGGAGAAGTTCAGCTTCGCCAGCCCCGAGGCCGCGCGCACGCTGCTCGCGGATCTCGCTGACCGCGGCCAGATTTCCGTCCGGGGAACCGGGGACCACCGCCAGATCAACATCGGCAAGCCGAAGCCTCCGCGCATCGCGACGCCCGCGGTCCTCCGCTCCGTTAAGCGCCCGGCCACGAAGATCCAGCATCTGGACGAGGACGCCGGCGTCAGCCGGATCATGGATATCGTCCGGCGCAGCAAGGTCACCGCTGCTTCGGTGGAAGCGCCGACAGCCAACCGGCCGGTCGCGCACATCGCTGCGCCCGCTGTTGAGCCGGCAGTCGCACCCGAGGCCACCCGCACCGCCGCTGCTGCGCCGATCGGGCTCGCGGCAGTCGAGCCGGCGAAGCGGAAGCGCGAACTCGCCGCCAGCCCCACCCCTCAGCGCCGCCAGGTCAATATCAAGGTCAGCGAGGAGCACTATCAGCTGCTCAGCGAGCGGGCTGAAGCTCAGGACCTATACCTGTCGACACTGGTGTCCGACATGTTCGCATCGCTGCTCGACCGCGAAACTGCTCCCACCCAGCCGGCCTACAAGCCACTGGTGCGCGCGCACGTCATCCGCGCCGCTCGCGAGGCGGGGATTCCGCTCGAGGAATTCGTCCCTTCGCTGATCGAGGCCGGCCTGGAGCGCTTCCTCGCGGCCAATCCCGAGGGCATCGCCGCGTGAGCCTCACCGCTCGCCAGAACAAGAGTCGCGTCTTCCGGTGCGCGCGCGCTCGCGCGCGGCTGCGCATCGTCGAGGACGCCTCGGCGGCGGGCAAGTCGAAGGCAGAGGCCGCCCAGCTCGCCGGCATCACCATTGGCGGGCTCGACAGCCTGCTCCGCGATCGCTGCGGTTCGAAGCGCTGGCCGATAGCGCCGCGCGAACCCGCGAATGATTCCCCGCCCGTCGCCACGGGCGAAATGCCGAGGCTGGCGCTGCCGTGTGGCCGGCGCCGGAGGGAGAGCGCCTTGCACCCTGGGCGCGCCGGTAAGCCGAGGAATGGCGGAACACCCCAACCAGGAGAAATGTGATGGCAAGAAGCGATCCGCCCCCGGCGGACCACAACGAGGCCCAGCTCCGCGACGAAATCAAGCAGCGGACCGGCATCATCATCGGGCTTGAGAAACAGCGGTCGTCGATCAACGCCGACATCACCGCTGAACGCAAGGCGATCAAGGCGCTGAACATCGACATGGACGCGTGGAAGGCTTCGAAGCGCCGCGCGGAAATGGATCCCGACGTTCGGGCCGAGTTCGATCGCAGCCAGTCGGTCTGCAATGCAGCGCTGGGCGTGCCGGTGCAAGCTGACCTGTTCGGCAACGATGACGACGCGCCGACCGGCGAAATCCCGGACGCGGCCTGATGCGATATGCGGCCTTCGACATCAGCTCGAAGACTGGTTGGGGGGTGTGGGACGGCCACGCCCCCCAGCCAACTTTGGGGGTCAAGACTATCGTGGGCTGGGACTATGACGCCGGCTCCATGCTCGAGCTCTATCGCAAGTGGCTCGGCGACTTCCTGCGCGCCTATCGGCCGCAGCGTGTCGGCATCGAGGCGCTGTTCCTCGCGCCGCACCTCGACTTTCCGACGATCGGCAAGCAGGTGGCGCTGGTCAGCTTCACCCAGTGGGCCTGCAAGGCCGCAGGGGTTCCGTGCTCGCTGATCTACGCGGCGAGCTGGCGGAAGTCCTGGTACGGCTCCGCCCGCGGCCGCACCGACGATTTCAAGAACATGGCCGTGAACCGCTGTCTCGACCTCGGTTGGGACGCTCCGGACCACAACGCGGCCGAAGCCGGGGGCATCCTGGACCATCTCGTCACGGAGATCGGCAAGGAGACGCCGCCCTGGCGCTCCTCCCATCTGCTGATGCCTGAGCCCGACCGCACCCACCGGAGGGCTGCTTGACCGCCACCATCCTTATTCTGCCCACGCGCCCGAGCATAGAGACCGCATGGGGGCGCTACCGCTTGCTCTGCATTGAGCTGGCGGAAGCGCCGGCGCGTGCAGACGACCCCAATTTCATGGCCCGTGTCGCCGCGGCGCGCGAGGAATGGCAGCTGGGCTTCGCCGCCTGGGCGGAGGCGACATGTCGGTGACCGCCCTGCAGACGCGCCGCGACGCGCCGTCCTATCCGGCGTGCCTCATGGTCATCGAGACCGAGGCCACCCTCCTGGGCGGCCTGATGATGGACAACACATGGATCGATCGGGTCGCCGATCGCCTGACCGCCGAGGACTTCTTCGAGCCGCTGCATGGCCGGATCTACACCGCGATGCTGGAATGCTCGGCCGCTGGCCGCCCGGCCAATCCGGTGATCCTGCGCCCGCTCTTCGTCGACGACCCCGCGATGCAGGATCTTGGCGGGCCGGCATATCTCGCCCGGCTCACGACCAGCCCGGCGGCGCTTCTCGGCCTTTCGGCGTTCGCTGACCAGATCGCGGACACCGCGCGCCGCCGCCGCGTCTATGACGCGCTGCAGGCAAGCCTGGCGGACCTCGCGCGGGCCGAGAACCTGACCCAGCCGGTCGAGACCGTGATCGAGGGTGTCGACAACGCCCTGAGCGGCGTGCTGACGGTAACCTCGAAAGCGCCGCAGAGCCGGTCGCTGGCGAAGGCCGTCGACTCCACGCTGCGCAAGATCGATGACGAGGCCAGCGGGAAGTCGGTGCCGGGAATCCGCCTCGCCGACTTCGAAGACTTCAATCGCCTGACCGGGAACATGCGCCGCGGCGAGGAGATGATCCTCGCCGGCCGGCCCGGCATGGGCAAGACCGCGGTCGCGCTGCGCATCGCGCTTTGCTCGGCCGCTGCCGGCAACGGCACCGCGTTCTTCAGCCTCGAAATGATGGCCGACGAGCTGACCCGGCGCGCGCTCGCGGACCTCGTGTTCGAGTGGGGGCAGAACCCCACCTACGAGCAAATCCGGGAAGCTAAGCTCAATCCGTATGAGCGCCAGCGCCTCCAGGAAGCGCGCGATCGCATCGCGGACTGGCCGCTCGAGATCCTCGACCCGCCTTCGCTCAAGATCGGCCGCCTCGTCCGCGAGATCCGGCGCGTCCAGCGGAAGTTCGCGGCCAAGGGCCAGACGCTCGACGTCGTCATCCTCGACTATCTCGGCCTCATCAAGCCGGACCGGGAGAGCGGGAGCCGCTACAACGACGTCGCGCTGATCAGCCGCACGCTCAAGGAGATCTCCAAGGCGTGCAACATCGCGCTGGTGGTGCTCGCCCAGCTCAACCGCAAGGTCGAGGAGCGCGAGGACAAGCGCCCGCACCTCCACGACCTCCGCGACGCCGGCGACATCGAGCAGGACGCCGATACGGTCATGTTCGTCTACCGGGACGAATATTACCTCACCAAGAGCGAGCCCCCTCCGGGCGACAAGCGCCGGGCGGACTGGGAAGTCTCGCTGCAGGCCGCGCGCGATCGCCTCGAGCTGATCGTCGCCAAGCGCCGCGGGGGCCGCGAGGGCCGGCGCACCTGCCACTTCTTCGGTGCTCACCAGGCCGTCCGCGACGGCAACTATTTCCAGGACATGGGGCGATGAAGGGCAACTCCTATCCGGTCGGGCTCAATTTCGGTGGGCCGGCCGCGCAGCGCCTGGAGCGCGCACTCGGCCGCACCGCGCGTGAAAATGCCCGGCGCGTCCAGTGCGAGCACTGCGACCTGCTGATCCTTCCAGAGAATATGCTGCGCCACCTGGAGGTGGTGCACGGGGGTGACGATGACTGATGCACTGCCGGCGCCGCTGACGCCATCGAACTGCGATCTCAGTGACTTCCCCCGCATGATGATCGATATCCAGCGCCTCCGGCAATCCGGGTTCGACGCGATCATCGATGACAGCGCGTGGCGCGCGGGCGTGAACCTCTGGCTCTCCGCGTGGCATTCGGTGCCCGCCGGGTCGCTCGACGCCGACGACGCCGCCTTGACCAAGGCTGCGGGCCTCGGCCGCGACCTGCGCACCTGGAGCGCGGTGCGGGACAACGCCATGCGGGGGTTCGTCCTCTGCTCGGACGGCCGCTACTATCATGAGACCGTCAGCGAGGTGGCGCTCGAAGCGTGGATCGAGAAGGTGATCCAGCGCCTCGCGAGCGGTGCCGGCAACGCCAAGCGCTGGAAGGCCGAGTTCGATCCTGCGCCCCTCGAAGCCGACCTTGTGCGGGCTGGGGAACTGCTCGCTGCGCTCAATCCGGACAGCAAGCTCCTAGTGAAGACCCGCCGCCGCGCGTCCCAGTCGGATGGAAATTCGATCCCACCGGGAGGCGACAGCGATCCCACTGGGAAAGAAAAGGCATCGGGTCGCGATCCGGATGGGACCGATAAGGCGTCCGAACGCAACGCGTCTCCCCGGGGAGAATCGTCCCAAGAGAAGGGAAGGGAAGAGAAGGGATATATATCCCCCCCTACCCCCCCGGCACATCCGGACCCGCGCCTGCACGAGATCATGACCGCTGGCGGCTTCATCCAACCACCGTCCGACTGGAAGGCGGTGCTGGATAGCTGGATCGAACGCGGCGCCGATTACGAGCAGGACATCATCCCCGTCCTGCGCTCCGCCGGCGTCCGCCTCCGCGAACGCAGCGGCCGCGCCCCGTTCAAGCTCAAGGTCTTCGAGCCGGACCTCGCCCAGCACATGGGCAACACCAAGCGCGAGCTTGAGCTGTTGCGCAGCATCCCCCGCCACCATGCGGAGATGGACCGGCAGCGGCGTGAGGAAGACGAGGCCCGGGAAAGCCCCGAGGCGAAGGCGGCCCGGGAGGCCGAGATGCGCGAGTATCTCGCCAACCGCGACGACCACGGCCCCTCCGACGTCGAGGAGCCGGCCTGATGCGCTCGTCCCTCGGCCGGATCGCTGCCGCTGCCCGCGATCCCGATCCCGATCAAGGCTGGAAGGCCGCCGAGATGGCGTGGCGCGAACACGGCCTCGCGCTGCTCAACCCCGACGAGGTCGAGCGCCGGCTCGGTTGGATCGCCGGGCAGGAAGCCAGGAACATCGCCGAGAAGTGCTTCGGCAAGAGGAAGGTGGAAGAATGACGATCAAAGGGGGGCAGAAATCCCGGACGCGCAAGCCGAGCCCCCAAGCGCGCCGCGCCGCCAAGAAGCGGGCCGAGGCCATCACCGGGGAGGTGCTGGCCGCAAAAGCCCCGCGCCTGCCCGCTCGCCGCGTCGGCCCGCCGGCGCCCGAACCCGCAGGACCGAAGGCCAAGCCCGGCCCGGGCAATCGCAGCATTGAGGACGTCGCCGCGGTGATGAGCCGGCGCCATGCCGCAGCCCTGCGCGAGGCAGAGGCCGAGATGGCCCGCGCCACCGCCCAGGAGCGCTGGAGCCACAAGTGGGAGGGCACGCCCGAGACGCACGAGAAGTTCAGCCAGGCACCCGATCGCGTCAGCAGGTTCGGGCACTCGGCCATCCACCGCATGCATGCGCTCGGAAAGATCACGGCCGAGGAGCTCGCCGCGGCCGAAGAAATCGCGATGGTGGTGGAGATGATCGAACGCGACGTGTCCATGGGCACCGGCTCGTTCGCTATCCTCTCCGAGATGCTGGTCCGCGTCGACTGCTCGGGCTCGGCCCGGGATCAGCTCGTCGAATCGCTCGGCCGCATCCGCCTCGAGCTCGCCTATCGGGCGTGGCGCAAGTGCGTGCCGCAGCCGCGCCGCATGATCATCGACATGGTGACGACCAACGTCCCCTATGTCCGCCTCGCCGCCGAATACGGGATGCATTGGCGCACCGCGCGGAAGCGGTTGATCACCGCCTTGCGCATGTGGCCTGAGTTCAAGGATTTCGCGCGCGCCTCGGTCGGCCGCGCCGATGTCGGAGAAGCATACGAGCGCCTCGGTGAAGGGACATTGCTGGCCCCCAGGCCGAAGCCGGCGCCGCCGACGCTCAGCGAAGACGAGGCTGCGTGATGGATATTCGCCGCCCCGGCACGTCGCCGTCCAGTCGCCCCAATGTCGACTCGAGCCCCACGGAGCGCATCGATGGGCGGGACATTGTCGCCATCAACCGCGCCGGCATGGAGGTGGTGGACAGCGACGGCGCCCGCTTCCCCATCGTCAACCGCTTCGATCGGTTCGGCGACGAGACCGAGGACTGGGCCGAGACCACCGCTTGCGTGGCCGGTCCCGACCCGCGCGGGCACATGTGGGCGATCGCCGTGGCTGACTTCGGTGCTGCGGTGAACTGATGGCCTTGGTGTTCCACGGCACGCCCCTCACCCCGAGGGAGGCATTGGCCTGCGTGCTGGCGGGGCGCGCGGCGTGCGTGAGCTTCTTCCGGCCCGACGACCTGCTCGAGGTCCTGCGCCTGTGTCCTTTCATCATGTTCGACCACGGCGCGTTCTCGTTCTGGATGGCCGCGTTGCGCGCCGGCCGGGAATGGGACGAGGAGCAGCGCGATGCGTGGTGGCGGGCCTACTACGCCTGGCTTGAACCCCAGCTCTTCCACGCAGGGCGATGGGCGGTGATTCCGGACAGCCCGGGCGCCCCGTCGCAGGTCAACGACGCGCTTCTGCTCGAAAACCCCTTCGGTCGCTCACGGATGGCGCCAGTGTGGCACATGGACGGTCGGATTGAGCGGCTCGCCTATCTCTGCGAGCGCTACGACCGGGTCTGTCTGGGATGGATCGGCGACCCCAAGCGGGAGCCGGTCGGCTGCGATGCGTATCGGCGCAAAATGGACGAGGTCGCCCTCCTGATGGGTAATCGGTGGCACCCGATCCACATGTTCCGCGGCGGCGTGGTCGGCGGTGACTACCCATTCGCCAGCGTCGATATGACCACCCTGGCCCAGAACGGCTGGCGATACGATTCCCCGATGGATGCTCTGTTCGGTGATCAGTGGCGTGGCCGACTGGCCTATGCGGATCGTCTCGAAAGGCTCGCGGCATGACGATGCTGCCCATCCTGGTGCCGCCCTCTGTGTCGGGGCCGCTGCCAGAGCCTCGTCTCCGCTGCATCAGCAACGGCAAGGGCCTGCAATCGGTTACGATGATCCTCCTCGCGCAGCGCGGATTGATCGGGCCGACGCCCGATTTGATCCTCGACGCCGCGCTCGCCGATGAACGGTCTTCGTCGGCCGAGAACATGGCCTGGCTGCGATCTCCGAACATGGGCGTGACCATTCCGTTCGACGCGGTCGACGGCGGCCACATTGCGGGCGATCTCGAGCAGTTGGTAGGCGGCTGGATCGAGCGGATGGCTAACCCGCCGTTCTTCGTCAGGAACCCCGACGGGTCGCGCGGCATCCTCGGCAGAGGATGCACGCGGGACTACAAGCTCCGCCCGATCTGGCGAAAGCTGAGGGAGGTGCTCGGCTATGGGCCGCGATCGCCGATGCCTCGCGAACCGATTGTCGAAATGTGGATAGGGATCACCAGCGATGAGAAGCATCGCATGGCTCCTTCCGCCCATCCGTGGATCAGGAACCGATACCCGCTGATTGAGATCGGCTGGGAGCGCCACGATTGCGATGACTGGGTTTTCAACGAGTACGGCGTCCGCCTGAAACACTCGGGATGCAAGAGCTGCCCGTACACCTCGGACGAGCAGTGGCTTTGGATCAAGACCCATCAGCCGGCAGACTTTGCGGTCGCGGTGGCTGTCGACCAGCTCATTCGGTACGGCATGCCAGGCATCGACGGAGAATGCTTCCTGCACGACAGCCTTACGCCGCTCGATCAAATCGACTTCGCAGCATTAATCGCCGCGCGCCAAGGGAACCTGCTGAGTTGGAGCGGATGTGCGGCCGGAATGTGTGCCGTGTGAGCCGTGGCGCCCCCTGCGCCCCTATTCCGGCATAAGCTGCTCGCGCAGCCCGTCGATCGCTGCGGACACCGCTTCAAGCTGTCGGTTCAGTTGCGGAATCCAGTCAATGGCGGTGTGCAGCCCTCCCAGGGGAGGTAGGGTACGCAGGACCCCCGCCATCGCCGACGCGGTCGGAGCGTTCTTGGCACCCCTGATCAACACAGGCAGTTGCGCCATGGCCAGGTCTCGCTCACGCCCGCGATCAATTCCCCAGTTTTCCCCCCGATGAGCCTGCGCGCGGGCCTGCATTTCGTCGCGCTCTCGCTCCATCTCGCGCGCCGCCCGCTCGGAAAAGCCCAGCGCCAAGTTGATCGGTTCATTGAAGGCGCGCGCCTCCGCTTCAGCGCGCTGATCCTCAGCGGCCAGATGATCGAGCCGACGCTGTTCGGTCGCCGCAGCGTTGACCTCCTCGAGCCGGCGGGCGTTCGCCTCGTCTGCCGCCTTCTCGCGCGCCGCGCTGTCCCGCGCCAGCTTGCCAGAATACCAAATGGCCAGGCCCGCCGCGATCGCCTGGACGACCGCAGCGATGGCGGACACCCAGGCGGCGAGGACCTGCTGGTCGGCCGCGCTCATTCGCGACCGTCATCGAGAAGCTTGTCGATCAGGGCGCGCCAGATATCTTCGGGATAGACCGGGAAGCCATCACCGCCGGGAGCGGCAGTGAGCATATCAGGGCTCGGTTCGCGGAGTGCCGCCACGACCGCAAGCACCTCTTCGACAACCGATTCCCAGCGTGGCCAGCTCGGCACCGCTGGGCGAACGTCGGTCACTGCCCTCTGGAAGCCCAGCCCCCGACTGACCCGCTCGTTGGGATCTAGTCCTCGCGCTTCGCATAGCGCGCGCGCCGCGCGCTCGATCGGGCTATTCGGATTATGTGCAGCCATCGGGGTCCATCCTGCGCCGCCGGAGGGCAGCGTCGAATCGGTCATAGCAGCGGGGCGGGAACCCCGAAAGGAACCCGCCCCAGCCAGCTACGTGGCCGGCGGCTTCTTGCGGGGAGCCCGCTTCCGCGCCGGCTTGTTCCAGCCAAACTTCTCGAAGTCGCGGTCGGCCAGCGCGGCCGCGTCGGCAATCTGCTGGTCCGCCTCGGTCGACGGTATCGGGAAATCGGATCTCTTCGTGGGCTCTTTGGCCATGGGGGTTGCTCCGTTGGTAGGGAATGGTCGCAGGGATCACCGGGGCCGCCTGAGGTAGAGGGTCACGGTGTTCACGTTCGTCCCCGCGTGGGCGAACGATTTCTCTGGCAAGTCGCGCCAGGCCCAGCGCGGACGGTCACCGCACTGGTCAATCAGATCATGCAACGGCTTGTGCCGCGCGTCGGTGCAATGTTCCGCCCGTGCGCTCATCACCGCCACCAGCACGCCGCCGGGCTTCAGGAACTGGAAAGCGTGGCGCACATGGTCGCAGTCGCGGCCGCGATCGAACGGCGGGTTCATCACGATGCGGTCGAACAGGCCGACCCGAGCGGGGTCGAGCTGGAGGAAGTCGGCCTCGATGGTGTCTCGGAAGCCGTGCAGTACGCGCAGCTCGTGCGCGAGCCCGGGCTGGATCTCCACGCATTGCACCGAGGCGCCGGCCGCGCGCGCTGCCTTGGCCAGGGTGCCGGCGCCGGCGGAAGGCTCCAGCACGCGATGCCCGGCGGCAATCTCCGCGCGGTCCATGACCGCGGCCGCGACCGCATCGGAAGAAAAGAATTCGCCGAAGTTCTTCGCCGGCGTCGCGTGATAGGCGGGGCCTCGCTCGTAGGTCGGCCCCTGCCCCACGTCGCCCTCGACCGGCTTGTAATATTCGAGCAGCAGCTCGTTGACCTGCTTGAGCAAATCCTTCCGCTCGAACCACAGGTGCAGGTTGCCGTTCTGGAAGACGCGCACCCGGAAATATTCGTTGCGCACCAGCATGGGGAACACGCGGTCCTGCCGGGCCTGGACCACCTTGCCGACGATGCCTTCGACCTCTTCGGGCGGCACGGGCTCGCCGCGCCGGTGGCTGATCCCATAGGACATCGGGATTGGGCCCTTTCCGTCAAGCTCCCGGAAGATGCGCTCGACATCGTGCAGGGTGTCGCGGCGGTTGTCGCTGACCCACCACGAGCTATCGATTCCGAACGCGCGGTCGATCACCAGCCGGTTGCCGATCGCGAAGGCATCGTGCGAACGGAACCGTCGGTCCATCGCCATGAAGGTGTTGGCGATGCCGCGGAGGTACATGTCGCGCCGACTGAGCCAGACCGAGCCGAACGTCGCCTGGCAGTTCTCGACGGTGAAAGGCGGCGGCGTGTCCTTGATGCTGTCGCGGAATTCCTCGCGCGCCTGCCGATCGAGCAGCACGTCGAAACCGAGGTGCGACATCAGGTGCGTCCAGCAGCCGCGGTCCACCGTCGCGGTGACCAGCGCCGTGAAATGCTCGCGGGCATCTCGATCGAGCTGTCTGCCCTGGTCCCAATATTTCGAGGTGCCGGTGGCCATGAACGCGGCCGACAGGGAGATGTCGTTGTTGCGGTCGCTGCCGATCGCCAGGCTGATGTTGCCGCCTACGCTGGCGGCCGCGGCGAGCGCGGCGTGTGTGTGGAAATGGTCATAGCTCTCCAGCCACAACTCGATGGCGCGATCGCGCCCGTCGGTGAAGTCCTTGATGTTGGCGAGCGTGGCGAGGGCCTGCCCCTCGGGGGCGGAATCGTCCTGGGCGGCGAAGATGCCGCCGTGTTCGTATGACATTGCTGGTTCCTTGGTAGGGAAAAGGGAATCATTCGAGCCGCTTGCGCGGCGGTTCTTCGCGAGGCATCAGGCGCGGGTTCCTTGGTAGGGAACCTTCAGGCCGGGGAGTGACCGCTCCCTGGCCTGTCGTACCGCCTGGCCGCGCTATGCCGCCTCGAGCGTCGGGATCTTGTCGAGTTCCTCCCGCATCGCATCGCCGGCGATCGCGAGATCATAGCGAAGCTGCAGCCTGCCCCAAATCTCCGCACCGTTCCCGCACAGCTTGCCCAGGCGATGGGCCATCTGCGGCGTGACCGGCTGACGCTCGGCGAGCAGCTCGTACAGCGTGTGCCGCGACACGCCGAGAGCGCGCGCGATTTCCGCCTTGGGCTTGTCGAGCGCGGGTAAGACGTCCTCGCGGAGCAGCTCGCCCGGGTGCAAGGGCCGAAGCCCATTCTTGATAGTCATAACCTGACCCTCCATGGTCGCAGTTAGTGGTAATCCTCCAGATCGACCGCGACAGCATCCTGACCGTCGAAACCGAATGTCAGGCGGTAGTTGCCGCTCGCGTCCACAGCGTAGCGCTTGGGCTTGCCTTTGAGCCCGTGGAAGCGCCAACCCGGAATGTTCATGTCCTCTGCCACCGTCGCCTCGTCGAGCGTGATGAGCTGGCGACGCACGCGATCGTGATTGGGCACAGGCAGCTTTGAGCCGTCCCCGGTCTCGAAGAAGATCTTCACGGCTTTGCTGCGGTAGGACTTGATCATGCGAATTTGTGTAATGCAATGCCTTACACATTGCAAGGGAAATGTTAGGCGCCGGCTTACACATTGTGGCCCGCGCGGAAATATCTCCGTTGCCCGATTGACAGTGCCACGAACAATCATGGATATAGCCATTACGGAAAGTTCCCCTTAGCGGGCTCCGGTCATCCCAATTTCACCGCAATCCATCGCCCCGACAGCCGCCGGGGCGTCAGCGCGCGTGCTCTGTCCCGATCGAAACCTTCAGCGCCGCTGGGGGCATTGATGTAGGCCGGGCCGGAGCCGCGCGCACCCTCGAGGAAAATCCATGGCCCAGCGCGCAGTCGCCGACTGGCCGAAGCTCAAGCTGGAATATGTCCAGACGCGGACCACCATCGCCGAGCTCGCGGCCAAATATGGCATCAAGCCCGAGACGGTGAAGAAGCAGGCCGAACGCGGCCAGTGGGGCATGGAGCGGCTCAAGTTCGAGCAGCTGTCGATCGCGAAGGCGGCTGAGGAGGCCTCGCTCGAGCGCGTCGCCGAGCTAACCTCGTTCAACCGGGACGACCTCAAGGTCGCCAAGGCGATCCGCGCTCGTGTGGCGCGGCGCCTGGGTGCCGTGGGCCAGGAGATTCCGGCGGCCGAGCTGCGGCTGCTGGCATCTGCGGCCGAGGCGGCGCAGCGCATGGGGCGCCTGGCGCTCGGCGCATCGACCGAGAATGTCGGCCAGCCGGCCGCGCTGCCCCATGATCCGACCGGCGCCGAGACCGGCCAAGTCTCCGAGGACATGTTCCTCAAGGCCCGGGCACGCGCGATCGAAGATTTCTAATGTCGGAGAGCGCGGAGGCCTATAACCTCGCGGTCAAGATCGAAGCGCGCGCTGACCTGTATTTCTTCGCCCGCTACATGTTCAAATCCATGCGCGGGTATCGGTGGCTGCACAACTGGCACCATCGCGAGATCTGCGACGCGCTGATGCGTGTCTACCGCGGCGAGTGCAAGCGGCTGATCATCAATGTGCCGCCGCGCTATTCGAAGACCGAGCTGGCGGTTGTCAACTTCATCGCTTGGGCCCTCGGGCTGGCGCCGGATGCTGAGTTCATCCACGTCAGCTATGCGGCGGCTCTCGCTGTCAACAACGCTGGGAATACCAAGCGGCTGGTCGAACACGAGGCCTATCGCCGCATTTTCCCGGAACTCCAGCTGCGGCGGGACAGCAAGGCAAAGGGCGAATGGCGCACCACCGCCGGCGGCGTCGTCTACGCCCAAGGCGAAGGCGGCACGATCACCGGCTTCGGCGCCGGCAAACTACGCCCCGGGTTCGGCGGCGCCATCATTATCGACGACATCCACAAGGCGGATGAGGCTCGGTCGGACAAGATCCGCGAGGGCGTGATCGAGTGGTTCAAAAACACCCTCGAATCGCGCGTGAACTCGCCAGACACCCCGATCATCGTCATCGGGCAGCGGCTGCACGAACGCGATCTGCCCGGCTGGCTGCTCGGCGGGGGCAACGGCGAGAAGTGGGAGTTGGTCAAGCTGTCGGCGATCCAGCCGAACCACAAGGCGCTTTGGCCCGAGAAGCACGACATCGCGATGCTCAGTCGCATGAAGGAGAAAAAGCCCTACGAGTTCGCGGGGCAATACGATCAGGATCCCTCGCCGCGCGATGGCGGGCTGTTCAAGCGGGAATGGTTCCCCATCGCGGATGCAGCGCCCGCGGGGGGCACGATCGTGCGGAAGTGGGACCTCGCGGCAACCGAGGAGAAGATAGGCGGCGATCCAGACTGGACCGTCGGCACCCTGATGTCGCGATGCCCTGACGGCTTCTTCTGGGTGCGCGATGTGATCCGCCTGCGCGGCTCGCCCCACCAGGTTGAGCAGGCAATCAAGAACACCGCCAGCCAGGACGGCAAGGCGGTCACCATCCACCTCAACCAAGACCCCGGCCAGGCCGGCAAATCCCAGATCAGCGCCCTCACCCGGATGCTGGCGGGCTGGCCGGTGAAGTCGGAGATCGAAAGCGGGTCCAAGGAAACTCGCGCCACCCCGTTCAGCGCCCAGTGCGAGGCTGGCAATGTCCGCCTCGTCCGCGGCGCCTGGAACGAGGACTTCATCACCGAGGCGTGCGCGTTCCCGAACGCCTCGCACGACGACCAAGTCGATAGCGCCTCCGGCGCTTTCAATCACCTCGCCCCCGGCAGCGGCCTTGAAGGCTGGCTCAGCTGGGCGGCGGACAAACTCAGCCCGGCCGAGCCGGACAAGCAGGAGGCGTAAAAGGGATGGCCGACCAGTCGATCATCGCGCGTGTCGTCGCGGGCGTCCGCTATGCGGCGACCGGCACGATGCCGGCGGGCTGGTTCGGACCGAACACGCCCCTACCCCCACAGGCCCCGCCGGAGGTCGCCGGGCGGCAGTTCGATTACCCGGTCGCGATCAACCTCAACTACAAGGGCCGCCCCGGCGAGCTGCAGGGGTTCGACAAGCTCAAGGCGCTGGCCGCCTACGACAATGTTCGCATCGTGATCGAGGGGCAGAAGGACAAGCTCGAGGCCCTCGGCTGGTCGATCAAGTACAAGCCGGTGAACGGCAAGTCGAAGCCCACGGATCAGGGCGTGACAGAGATCCAGACCCAGCTCGAATATCCGGACCGGATCCTCGACTGGGGCCAGTGGCTCCGCGGGCTGCTCGACCAGAATTTCGTGTTGGACGCGGTGTCCATCTATCGGCGCCGCGATCGGGGCGGCCGGCCCTATTCGTTCGAGTTGCTCGATGGCGCGACGATAAAACCACTGATCGACGAGGGCGGCCGCCGCCCGATGCTGCCCGACGCTTCGTATCAGCAGATCCTCAAGGGTCTGCCCGCGGTCAATTACACGACCGAGGAGCTGCTCTACTTCCCGCAGAACGTGCGCATCGATCACGTCTTCGGCTACAGCCGCCTCGAGCAGATCGTGGACACCGTCGAGACGGCGATCCAGCGCCTGCGCAGCCAGAAGGCCTTCTTCACGCACGGCAACCTTTCGGACGGCTTCTTCGAGGCCCCCGAGGGCGTCACGCCCGACCAGGTGAAGCAAGTCGAGACGATGTGGAACAGCCTGCTTTCGGGCACGCCCATCGAAAACCGCCGCATGAACCAGTTCTTGCCCGCGGGCTTCAAGTGGAACGCCATCGGCGCGCCGCCGCTGCAGAACGAGTTCGACGAGTGGCTGATCCGCATCGTCTGCTTCTGCTTCTCGACCGCGCCGACGCCCTTCCTGAAGCAGCAGGGCCTCGGGCAGGGCTCGGCCGCGACGGAGCACGAGGCGGCCGAGGAAGCCGGCCTCGGCAACGTCATGGGCTATGTGAAGCGCGTGATGGACCGGATCCTCGCCGAGGATTTCAAGCGGCCCGATCTGGAATTCGCCTGGGACGAAGATCGCGAGTTCGATCCGGATCAGGCCGACCAGATCCAGAGCCGCCGGTGGCGCGACGGCCGCTGGAACCTCAACGAGGCGCGCGAGGCGATGAGCGCGGAGCCGATCCCGGGCGGCGAGAACATCTACTTCTCCGGCGCCGGCATGGTGCTGATCGAAGATATCCTCAACCCGCCCGAACCGCCGCCGGCGCCTGGCCCGGTGCCTCCCGGCCAAGAGGAGAAGGAGCCTGACAGCGGCGAGGCGGGCGACGAACCGGCCCCCAAGGACGAGCAGCTCGAGAAGGCTGCGTCTCGCCCTGCAGAGCGCCGCCTCGGCGCCGCGCTGAACCGCTACCTCGCGGCCAAGGGGAAGACCATTATCCCCGAGCTCGCTGCAGCGCTCGGCATGGAGAAGGCCGAGGATGGGTATCGGCGCCAGATCGACGACGCACTGAACGCGATCGACTGGGATTGGTCGGACCTGCCTAAGCTGATCCAGCCCTTCCTCGCCAGCATCGCGGCCGCCACGGGCAAGCGCTCGCTCGATGACCTCGGCCTGTTCAGCGACAGCACGCGCGAGAAGCTGGTCAAGAACGCCGCGGACTATGCCGAGCGCCGCGCCGCCGAGATGGTCGGCCGGAAGCTGGTCGGCGGCGAGCTGGTGGACAACGAAGGCTGGTCGATCCCCAGCGCCACGCGCGAGATGATCCGCAAGGCCGTCACCAGCGCGATGGAGGACGGCTCGAGCAATCAGGATCTCGCGAAGGCTGTCCGCGAGAGCGGCGCCTTCTCGAAGGCCCGCGCGACCAACATCGCCCGGACCGAGACCGCCACGGCAGACGTCCAGGGCCAATATGCCGGCTGGCGCGCCTCCGGCGTCGTGGCCGGCAAGGAATGGCTCGCGTCGGACGGGTGCTGCGAAGATTGCGCCGTTCTCGATGGCGAGATCGTGGCGCTGGACGACGACTTCACGGGCGGCGCCGACTGCCCCCTCCACCCGAACTGCGAATGTGCCGTGGGTCCGGTCCTCCCTGAGGACATGCCGGGCAGCGGCGACCCCACTGACGACTGACGGAGACGCAAAATGTTGTTCATCCCGCTCGCCAAGGCCGATGCCACCCAGCGTCTCGTCTCTGGCTTCCTCGACGAAACCCCCGACCGTGCCCGCGAGGTCATGGACTATGAGACCGCCAAGGCCGCGTTCCAGGACTGGTCGGCCGAGATGGAGAAGGCCAGCGGCGGCAAGTCGCTGGGCAACATCCGCGGCCAGCATTCGAACATCGCGGCCGGCAAGCTGGTCGAACTGACCTTCGACGACCTGACCAAGACCATCGGCGTGGTCGCCAAGATCGTCGACGACAACGAGTGGCAGAAGGTCGAGGAAGGCGTTTACACCGGCTTCTCGCCGGGCGGCCGCTACGCCAAGCGCTGGCAGGACGGCGAGTACAAGCGTTACACCCCGCTGGTCCGCGAACTGTCGATCGTCGATATCCCGTGCAAGCCGGAATCGACGTTCACGATGGTCAAGGCCGACGGCAGCGAGGAAGAGCGCGAGTTCGTCCTCGACCAGGCCTATGAGCCCGGCAACGAGGCCACCCTCGGCCGAGCCGAGGAACTGGCCAAGGCCGCCGGCAAGCCCGGCAAGGGCAAGGACTTCGTCGTCAAGGCGCGCGCGGAGCTGATCGCCGAGAACGCCGACGGCGCGCTCGCGAAGATGGCCGACGCCGAAGCCGACGATGCCGAGCAGCCGGAAGCGGATCCCGCGCCTGCTGACCCGGTAGCCGCGCTGGAAGCGGCGATGAACAAAGCCGCGTCGGTGCTCGCGCCGGCAGACGCGGAAGCGTCGCCGTTCGCCGATCTCGCCAAGCTGGCCGCCGCGCTCGCGCTGCTGCAGGCTGATGGCCTGGCCAAGTCGCTCTGGTCGACCGAGTGGCTTTCCCGCCTGCTCCGCGAATTTGCCGACCTGCAGGGCTCGATCACCTGGGACGAGAAGATGTCGAACGCCGGCAGCGGCGATGTCGACCTGACGATTCCCACCATGGCGGCCAACATCGTCGTCAAGATCGGCGAGCTGCTGGTCGAGATGGCGCGCGATGGCGTGGCCGATCTCATCACCAACATCGAGCGCTGTGGCATCGAGGTCACCGTCGCGGAGGGCGACGGGATGGAGCTCGCAGTGCAGGTGATCGATCTCGTCAAGGCCGACACGGACCTGATGGAGAAGGCCGGCGCCCGGAATTCGAAGGCGGACACCGCCATGATCCAGACCATCCACGACCACGCCTGCAAGCTGGGCGCCGGCTGTGGCGACGAGGTCAGCAAGGACGCGGTGAGCGCTCTTACGCTGGACCGCGATCGCCTCGCCAAGGCCGTCGAGTCCGCCACGCCGCAGATCGAGGAGCTGACCCAGGCCGTCGCCGATGGCCAGGGCGAGCTCGCAAAGGCGCAGGCCCGCATCGCAGAGCTTGAGGCGCTGCCCGAGCCCGCGAAGGGCGTCGTGCGTGCCGTCTCCAAGGAGGAAGACGGCGGCGCCCTCGCCAAGGCGGACGACGAGGAAGAGCTCACCGGCTCGCTTCTCGAGCGCGCTGAGCGCCGCCGCTTCCACAGCTAACCGAACACCGGCGCCAGCCGGCAACGCCCATTCGCCGCCGCCTGGGCAACGGCAACGCATCCGGTCAGGGCCGCTCCATTCGGGGCGGCCTTTTTTATGAGGTATCCCTATGACCAAGAAGATCTCGAGCGCCGCGTTCGAGCTCGCCAAGCTGGCGAACGGCGGTAGCGATTTCGTTCTCCACACCGCCCCCGAAGGCGGCTTCATCAAGTCCGGCATGACCCTGGAAAAGGCCCAGGACATCCTCGACTTCACCAAGGAAGCCATGGCCAAGCCCATGGAAGGCGACGAGCTCGCCAAGTCGGTCACCCTGGCCACCGGCGCTTCGGCCTATGACCTGCGGGCACCGTCGCTGCTGTTCAACCCGGTGATCACGCCGATCCGCAACAGCCTTAAGCGTACCATGCGCGCCAACCCGGGCACCGCCGCGCACTGGAAGTCGATCACCGGCCTCACCAACTCGCCGAACTTCACCGCGTTCGTGCCCGAGGGGCGCCGCGCCGCCTCGATCACCTACACGATGAACGATGCCTCGCAGGGCTATGCCTCGATGGGCACCGAGGACGACCTGACCGACGAGGCGAAGTTCGCCGCGCAGGGCTTCGAGGACGAGGAAGCCCTCGTTCAGATGCGGTCGCTCTACAAGCTGATGGAAATCGAGGAAGCCTCGCTCCTGCTGGCGAACTCGAGCGTGGGCCTCGGCACGCCGACCACTCCGACGCTCAGCTCGTCGGGCTCCGGCGCAACGCTTCCGACGGCAACCTACTCGGTGATCGTGGTCGCGCTGACCGCGATCGGCCTGCTGCAGTCGTCCCTCACCAACGGCGTGGCCACCTCGGTCAACGTCACGTCGAACGACGGCAACGGCGCCTATGCGATCAACTGCGGCAGCTCGAACAAGTCGGCCGCGGCGACGCAGGCTGTCACGCTCGGCGGCGGCCTCTACGCCTCCACGCCGTGGGTGAACGGCGCGGCCGGCTATGCCTGGTTCGTCGGCACCGCGGGCAACGAGACGCTGCAGGCGATCACCACCTGCAACGTGATGGGCATCACCGCCCCGCTCGCCGGTAGCCGTCAGGCCGCCACGGCGATCACCGCCGACTGCTCGACCGAGACCAAGGGCTATGACGGTCTGCTTACCCAGGCCTTCAAGAGCGGCTCGACGGCCTACATCAAGACGATGGCGACCGGCACCTCCGGCGCTGGCTCGCAGCTCACGGCGGTGGGCAATGGCGAGGTTGCCGAGATCCGCGACATGCTGCGCACGATGTGGGAGACGTGGCGCGTCAGCGTGACGAAGATCTACGTCTCGGCGCAGGAGCTGACCTCGCTGACCAAGCTGGTGCTCACCGCGGGCAGCTCGCCGCTGCTGCGCGTCAACACCAACACCACGGCCGGCGAACCCGCGCCCGTGAAGGTCACCGCGGGCTCGGTCGTGGGCTGGTACTTCAACCCGTACACCGCGGACGGCGGCAAGTTCATCCCGATCATCATCCACCCGGTGATGCCGAAGGGCATGATCTTCGGCTACGCCGAGGTGCTGCCGGCGACGTACATGTCGAACGAATGCCCGACCGTGGCCGAGCTGCTCGTTCGCCAGGACTATTACGTCGAAAAGTGGCCGAAGACCTCGCGCCGCCAGTTCTACGGCACCTACTGCCAGACCGCCCCGGCGGTCTACGCGCCGTTCTGCTTCGGCGTGATCCAGAACATCGCACCCACCCTCTAACCCGACCCCTCGCCTCCTCTCCTGGGGGTGTCTCCCTGCCCCGTCGGCTTCGGCCGGCGGGGCTTCTTTCGCGCATCTGGAGTCAGTCATGACCAAAAAGCCCACCAAGCCCGCCGCTGCCGCCCCGGCGGCCGCACCGGCCGAGCCGGCGGCAGCGCCCGCCGCTGCCGAGCAGACCGCCGCACCCGCGGAAGGTGCCGGTGAAACGCAGGCGGCCGAAGCCCCTGCCGCTGATCAGGCGGAACAGGCGGCCGAACAGGCCCCGGCCGAAACCCCGGCCGAGCAGCCCGTCGCAGAGCCCGCCGCTGCCGCCCCGGCGGCCGCACCGGCCGAGCCGGCGGCTGAAGAGCATGACGAGCCGGCGACCCACGCCCTGATGACCCACCCGGACCATGGGACCACGGACGCCTTCCCCGTCGATCCGACGACCGGCGCTTTCCTCGTCCCGTTCGATCAGGTCGAAACCCTCGTCCCGCACGGCTTCGAAGTCGTGGGCGAGGCCTGGCCGCAGATCTGGTCGGCGCCGGAGCACACCGCCTCCGTGACCCTCTCGATCGGCACGCTGGCCGTGATCGGCGGCGTGATCGCCGTCCCGGCCGGCCTCAGCGACACCGACCGTGCTGGCCTGGTGGCCAACGGTTTCCAGCCCCCGGAGGCCTAAGCCATGCCGTTGCCGTCCCTGACCTCGATCGCCGCCGTGAAAGCCTTCGCCGGCATCACGGGGGCGGCAACGGACACTGTTCTCGAGCAGCTTGTCACGAATGCCTCCGCATTCATCCGCTCCTACACGAGCCGCGATTTCACCTCGTCCTCCTACGAGATCACCCGCAGCGGCCGCGACACCACGTCGCTTCAGCTCCCGCAGTACCCGATCACCGCGGTCGAGCGCGTCGAGGTTGACGGCTACATGATCCCGCCCGCCTCCTCCGTGACCCAGGCGGGCTACCGCTTCGACGCAGAGCAGCTCGTCCTTACCGGCTACCGCTTCAACCGCGGCCAGCTGAACGTGCGCATCCTGTACACCGCCGGCTATGCCGAGGTGCCTGCGGACATCGCCCAGGCCTGCATCGAGCTCGTCACCCTCAAGTTCCGCATGCGCGACAAGCTGGAGATCTCCTCCAAGTCGCTCGCGAACGAGACGATCAGCTTCACCCAGCGCGACATGCCCGCATCGGTGAAGACCACCCTCAACCAAGCCCAGCGGATCGCGCCGCTATGATCACCACCAGTTTTGACGGCGCGGCCGTAACCGCCCGCCTCGACGCCATGCCCAACCGGGTGCGCGACGAGCT
>Ga0164294_10000361_pt1 | contig 42486 bp, 36 predicted proteins | sample GEODES005metaG_FD_111479 | JGI IMG/M metagenome (GOLD analysis project Ga0164294, IMG submission 111479) | Oligotrophic lake water microbial communities from Sparkling Lake, Wisconsin, USA - GEODES005 metaG | ecosystem: Environmental > Aquatic > Freshwater > Lake | place: USA: Sparkling Lake... | reverse complement strand
TTCTGGGGGGGCGGGGGGGGGGGGGGCCGGGGCGCGCGGGGCCTGGGGGGGGGCGGGCTCCCCCGTGGGGCCAGCCGACATCCACCACAAGGCGGCGCCGATCAGCGCGACGGTGGCCGTGATGCCCACCCAAGGGGTGCCAGCGGCGGCGGGCGAGGGGCGGGCGGGGCGCGCGGCGGGGGCGTGGGGCCGCGGGTTCGCCTCGAGGCGGCCGGCCTGGGCGGCCGACAAGGCCTGCCAGACCTCGGCGGCAGAGCGGGGGCGGCGGTTGGCGTCGCGATCGAGCAGGCTGAGGAGGAGCTGGCGCAGGCCTTCGTCGAGGGAGGGGAGCGAGGGCAGGGGGAGCGCGGGGCCGGGTCGGGGCTCGGCCCAGGGGGAGACCACGCCGTCGCCGGGCAGGGCAGAGCCGCGCAGCAGACAGAGGAGGATCAGCCCCAGGCCGAAGAGATCGGAGCGGGGGTCGGGGCGCTGGCCCTGGCAGGTCTCGGGCGAGACATGGGGCATCCAGGGCCCGGCGTCGACGGCGGGGATCTCGATCATCACGAGGTGGGGGCCGTCCATCTCCTGCACCACGGCGACGGTGTCGGGGGCGAGGTGGCCGTGGACAAGGCCGCGGCTGTGCAGCTCGACGAGGCCATCGGCGAGGCGCACGCACATGCGCAGGACCTCGGCGATGGGCAGGGGGCCGCTGCTGCGCAGCAGGGTGGTGGCGGTCTGCGGGGCGCCGAGGGGGTCCACCCGGTAGGGGCGCCCGCGAAAGCGGCCGACGTCGAGGGGCCGGCGGACGGCGGGGTGGCGGACGGCGACCAGGGCGGCGGTGCGGGCCTCCATCGTGTTGTAGAGGGCGGGCTCGCTGAGGATCAGCACCACGCCGGTCTGCGCGGGGCGCTGGCGCTCGGCGTCGGGCGGCGAGGTGGCCCGGTAGCGCAGGACCGGGCCCTCGGGGCTCAAGGGGGCGCCGAGAATCCACAGGGCGTCGCCCAGGATCCAGCCCTCGGGGCTGCGGGCTGCCTCTTCGGCGGAGGTGCCCAATCGCACCCAACCGCCGACCGGGCGCAGGGCGCCGCAGGGGCAGGTGGGGTCGGCGGCGCTGCGCTCGGAGCCGCACACCGAGCAGAGGCGGGCGCCGGAGGAGGGGGGAGGGCCCATGGCTTCCTTAGGACAGGGCGACACTAGAGCCGAAGTGTCGCCCCCGCGCAAGGCGCCGGGCGGAATCGGTTCAGGACGAAGCTGGCCTTCGACGCCGGGGTCGGAGGACGAGCAGGGCGAGCCAGGCGATCGCGGGGGTCGGCGATCCGGCGGCCGTGTGGCATCCTTGGGTGGTGGCGAGGTCGGCGTCGCGCAGCCGCAGGGTCGCTCCTTCGCGCAGGCGGGCGCCGTCGTCTACGCGGAGGGGCCGCAGGCCGATCGGCGCGTCGGAGAGGGCCATCACGTCGAGCACCAGGGTGTCGGCCTCGGCGCGGAGGGCCTCCACGACGAGGCCCTCGCCCAACTCGACCTGGAAGGGGCCGTCGCCCCAGGGGGTGTTGCTGCGCAGGCGGAGCTCGGCTCGCTGACCCTGGCTGAGGCTGCTGGGCTCGACGGTGAGCAGGCGCGGGCGGTCGCTGGCGGCCTTGAGGGTGAACTCCAGGCTGGCGCAGGCCTGGGCGCTGCAGAGCCAGCCGCGCTCGGTGCCGGCCGGGGCGTCGGCGGCGATCGCGAGGCGCAGGCGGGCCTCGTCGACCGTGTCGATCTCGGCCTCGAGGAGGCGCAGCGAGGGGGCCCCCGAGAGGCGCAGGCCCTGCGCGCTCATCAGCAGGCCCTTGGCGATGAGGGCGACGGTGACGGTCTCGCCGGGGAAGCCGGTGGCGGGCTCCAGGGAGACCACCGCCGGCGCGCTCACCTGCACGGCGCAGTCTACGCTCTCGCCCGAGAAGAGGCCCTGGCTCGTAGAGAAGCGGGCGCTGAGGCTGAGTCGGTCGCCGGGCTCGCCGGTGGGCAGCAGGATGGCGGTCTCGGTGGTGTGGGCCAGGGCCTCGCCGTTGCGGGCGACGGTGTAGTCGACGATCGCGTGGGCGGTCTCGGGCGGCGACCAGGAGAGCGCGATGGCGGCGGCGCTGTCGCGGCCTTCGGGGCAGCTGAGGTTGTCGGGGGCGGGCAGAAAGACGCTGAGCGTACTGGGCGCGCTGCTGGCCTCGTTGGTGCCGTCGCTCACCCGCACCTCGTAGCGCAGGGTGGAGCCGGGGTCGGCGCGCGGCAGCTCGCCAAGGTAGCTGCCATCGGCTTGTTCGCTGGCGGTGGCCTCGAAGGTCGGCCCGCCGTCCTCGCTGTAGCTCAGCCAGACCCGGGAGATCGCCTTGTTGTCGGTGGCCCGGATCACGACCGGGTAGGGGCCCTCCACGTCCTGGGTGCGGGTGGGGGCGGTCCAGGAGAGGATGTGGGGCGGCACGGGGTCGCCTTCGACGATCTCGAGCTCGTCGATGTACCAGCCGGCCTCGGCCACGGTGGCGTCGGCGACGAAGCGCAGGCGCAGCTCGCTCTGGTCGACCGGGCCGAGCAGCGTGAAGTAGTCGGTGACCCAGCCCTCGCTGCGGCCCGAGAAGACCGCGTTGGGGGCGTAGGCGGCGGGCAGGGGCACCCAGGCCCCGGCGATGAGCTGCTCCACCGCGGCCTCGTCGGCACCGCTGTCGTCGATGGCGTACCAGTGGCGCAGGCGCAGGGTGAGCGGGATGGCGGGCAGGGGGCCCTCGGGCAGGCGCAGGCTGTCGACGCCGTCCTGGCGGTAGGGCCCGTCGAGGACGGTGGCCCAGGCCGCTTCGCTGTCGCCGCCGTCGCCGGGGCCGGAGCGGACGGCGCCCCACTCCCACTGGTCGCGATCGCCGCTGGCGATGAGCCCGCCGTCGTCCTCGTTGAAGGTGTAGAGCGGCAGGGCCAGGGCGGCGCCGAGCCACAGCGCGATCATGGGGCCACCGCGTAGCGCACGGCGATGCGGGCGCCGGCGGCGGGGGCCTCGTCGAAGACCAGCGCCGGGGCGTTGAGATCGAGGCTCCAGCCTTCGGGCGTCGGCGCCTCGTCCACGGTCACGCTGAGCTGGCCTTCGAGGGGCACGGCGGCGAGCAGGAAAATGGTGGGCAGGTCCTCGGGTAGGGGGAGGAGGTCGGCCCAGCGGGCGGCGAGGCCGGCCTCGCAGATGCTCCAGGCGGCGCCGCCGGTGGCGGTGGCGGCGGCGAGGTAGCGGGCGCCGTGGGTGGCGTGGGCCTCCTCGGTGGCGCAGCCGGCCGGGCCGGGGCCGACGATGGCGTGCAGGGTGGCGCTGCGCCCGCTCTGGGCGGCCTCGGCGGCGAGGTGGGACTGCAGCAGGGCGACGGCGTCGTCGCCGAGGAAGGCGTCAGAGGCGTCGTCGCCATCGGAGTAGACGAGGATGTGCAAGCCGGCCTGCGGGCGCCGGAAGCCGGCGTTGTCGCCGCTGCGCAGGGGCTCGTCGAGGGCGAAGAGGGCCGAGGCCAGCCCGCCTTCATCGCCGGTGGCCTCTTTGCCGCGGTCGAGGGCGGCGGTCAGCGCGCCGGCGAGGTCTTCGGTTTGGGCGGTCATCACCCAGGGCTCGCCCTGGAGCAGGCCGAGGTCGGCGGCGCCGAGGTCGGCGTGGACCACGCCCACCTGAAAGCTGAGCCCGCTGTCTTGCAGGGCGGCGGCCAGGGCCGGGGCGGCGCGGGTGAGCGTGAGGGCTTCTTCTTCCATCGAGCCGCTGTTGGCCACCACCACGAGCAGATCGAAGGGGCTGCTGCTCTGCTGGGTGAAGCGCTCCTCTACGCGGTCGGGCGCCTGCACCTCTTCGTCGGCGCTGCGCAGGCCGAAGTCCTGGCAGGCGACTCCCAACGCGGCCCCGAGCCCCAGAAAGGGGCGAAGGGCGCGGGGAATGGCCAGGGGGTGCGCCATGGGGTGGGCAGAGCCTATCGGCGGTTGTTGTGCTCGCCTGGCACCCAGCGCCAGGCCTCGATCTCGGTCACGAGGTCGTTGTCGCGGCCGAGGCGCTCCATGCGCACCCGCCGAAAGCCCCACTCGTGGTTGAGCCGGTACTCGCGGCTGGTGCCGATGGCGCGCTTGACCTGCGGCGGAAAGCCGCACATCTGCAGGGCGTCGGCCCGCTGCATCGGGTTTGGCAGGGGGATCCGCAGAAAAAAGATGCGGTCGTCTTCGGTTCGCAGGTCGCCGCGGACGAAGTTCAGCTCTTTGGCGCCGCGCTGGGGCAGCTCGCGGCTGCCGCGCTGGTCTCCCAACTGGTCGGCGACGAGGTCGCGCACCTCGCTGTAGAGCTTGCCGCCGAGGTAGGGCACGTCGACGTAGACGTGGGCGGCGCGCTGGTAGGGGGCGTCGGCCGCAGCGGCGGTGGGCGCTGAGGGGGGCTCGGCGGCGACGGGCTCTTCGGGGGCGGGCTCTTCGGGAGCCGGGGCGAGGAGCGGCTCGGCGGGGACCCCGGCCACGAGGGGGGCCTCGGGCGCGCAGGCCACCAGGGCGAAGAGCGGGAGGGCTATCCACATGGCGACATGATACCCGCTGGGCGCCCATCGGGGGGCCGCCCTCCCCGTACAAAAAAGGCTGGGCTGGGGCTTGTTCCATGATCGTGACCGTGCGCCTCTTCGCCGCCCTCCGCGAGCTGCGCGGCTGTGAGGAGCTTCGCTGCCCGATCGAGCCGGGGGCCACACCCCAGTCGCTCTTCGTCGGCCTCTTCGGGGATGGGCCCCTGGCGCGCCTGCCGGTGGCCTACGCGGTCAACGCCGCCTACGCCCGCGGAGATCAGGCGCTGCGCGACGGCGACGAGGTGGCCTTCCTCCCGCCTTTGGGGGGTGGCTGATGTTTGTGCTGCAAGACGGGCCCTTGGACTACGGAGCCCTGCGCGCGGCGGTGCTCCACCCGGGCGCAGGCTGCGTGCTGCTCTTCGAGGGGGTCACCCGCGACACCTTTGAGGGTCGGCGGGTGCTGCGCCTGGAGTACGAGGCCTATGGCCCGATGGCCGAGGCCGAGCTGGCGGCGATCGGCGCGGAGGTGCAGGCCGAGCTGCCGGGCGTGCGGGTGGCCATGGCTCACCGGGTGGGCCTCGTGCCCGTGAGCGAGCCCAGCGTGCTCATCGCGGTCTCGGCCCCCCACCGGGTGGAGGGCTACGAGGCGAGCCGCCGCTGCATCGAGCGCCTCAAGGCGCGGGTGCCGATCTGGAAGCGCGAGGTCTACGCCGACGGCGCCTCCTGGAAGGAGAACTCCCCATCTTCGCGAGGTCCTGATGGACGCTGAGCAGCGTCGCCGCAACCGCTTTCGCGACCGAAAGCCCGATGAGGTCTTCATCCCCGACCTCAACCCCTACCTGAAGGAGCACTTCTCCTTTGGCCCGCCGGTGCTGACCGCCACCGACGCCCCTACCTACAAGGGGCGCTGGGACGAGGCCTTCGGCGGCTCCACCGGCCCTTTGCAGGTGGAGATCGGCTCGGGCAACGGCTTCTACCTGTCGGGCATGGCGGCCAAACACCCCGAGCAGCGCTGGCTCGGCATCGAGATCCGCTACAAGCGGGTGATCCTTTGCGCCCGCAAGATCCGGGCGGCGGGCCTGCCTAACGCGCGCATCACCCGCTACGACGCCTGGTGGCTCGACGACCTCTTCCTCCCCGGAGAGCTCGATGGGCTGCACATCAACCACCCCGACCCCTGGGTGCGCGGCGTCGAGCAGAAGAAGCGGCTGCTCTCGGTGGACTTCCTCGGTTGGGCTGCCCGGGCGCTCAAGGTGGGGGCCACCCTGCGCCTCAAGACCGACCACCTGCCTTATGTCGACCAGGCCCTGCGCTGCGTAGAGGGCCTGCCCTTCGCGCTCATCGGCCGGGCGACCGATCTGGCCACGGTCGGCACCCCCTGGCCGGCCGACGACGACGTGATCACCAACTACCAGTCCAAGTTCATCAAGCGCGGCCTACCCGTTCACGCTGCCTGGCTGCGGCGAATCGACGGGCCCGCCCCCGAGGCTACGCCGGAGATGCTCGCCCAGGCGCGCGAGGTCGGGGCGGTCGACGACGAGGAAGAAGAGGGCTGACAGGGCCTGCACCCCGTTGATGCCCCAGTGGTAGACCAGCGTGTAGGCGACCGCCAGGGCGTCGCGGCTGGGGCCGCCGGGGGCGAGGGGCTCGGGCCCGCTGAGGCCAAAGAGGGCCAGGGCGGCGCGCAGGGCGGCCTCGTAGGTGCCGGCCATGCCGGGGGCGCTGGGCACGGCCATCCCGGCCATCGTCATGCCAAGAAGCCCGAAGGCCTCGCCCAGATCGAGCAGATCGCCGAGGCCAAAGGCGCGGGCCACCAGCAGGTAGAGCAGGGCGGTGAGCAGCCAGGTGAGGCCGGTGAGGGCGAGAACGCGCAGCAGCCGCGCGGGATCGCGCAGGGTGGCCATCCCGGCGACGAACTGGGCGCAGAGCCCCAACACCCGGGCCCCGACGCCCTGCAGGCGGCCCAGGCGGGGCAGGAGCCGGGCCTGCAGGGCCGCCACGAGGCGCTCGCCGCCGAGGATCAGCGTCAGCACGGCGCCCAGGAGCAGGGGGGCGGTGGTGAGGGCCAGGGTGCGCCCCGCGGCGACCCAGTCGACGGTGAGGCCGCCGAGGACCAGCGTGTGGCTGGGCACGGGCACGAAGGTGGCGACCAGATCGATCATCAGGAGCATCGAGGTGAAGTCGATCACCCGCTCGACGAAGACCACGGCGAAGCCGACCCCCAGGGGCACCCCGGCCCGCTCCAGCAGCAAGGGCGGGCGCACCAGCTCGCCAAGCCGCGCGGGCAGGGCGTTGATGAAGAGAAAGCTGATGCACAGCACGCTGTGGCTGTCGCGAAAGCGGTGGTGGGGCAGGGCGCCGCGGATCAGCTCGGCCTGACGCAGGGCCCGCACGGCCTGCTGCACCAGAAAGAGCGCGGCGGGCGGCAGCAAGAGGAGCGGATCGGCGGCGCGCAGGGCCGCGCCCACCTCGGCCAGGGGCACCCCCGCCAGGGCCGCGGCGAAGGCGAGGGCACCGATGAAGAGGCCGATCAGCGCTGCGCGTTTGCGGGTGCGCAAGACCGTCGCCCAGGCGCCGCTCATGGGCGACGACGGCGGCGGCGAAGCAGGGCCATCGGCCCGAGGATCAGCAGCAGGGCGCTCTTGTCGCCGCCGCAGGCGCAGACCCGGCGGGTGATCGTGCTCGGGTCCATCGGGTCGGTGCCGTTGCGGTACTCGAAGAGGTTCGGAAAGCTGTCGCCGTCGGGGTCTTCCATGCTGTCGTCGCGGCCGGTGTCGAGGCCGAAGCGGGCCTCCCAGCGGTCGCCCATCTGATCGTGATCGTCATCCAAGGGCAGGGCGAAGTGCAGCCCGCTGGCGGTCTCATCGGCGAGGATGGCGTAGGGCTCGGCGTCGTCGGGGTTGATCGTGCCGGGGTGGTGCTGGGTGACGTAGCCCGGGTCGTCGCCGCAGTAGGCGGTGAAGCTGGCCTGGAGCAGCCACTCGCCCGGCGTGATGCCCTGGAGCACATAGGCGCCGCCCTCGCCGCTTTGGGCCCGCACCAGCTCGCCGTCGGCGCGGGAGGCCACCACCGTGACGCCCACCAGGGCCTCGCCGTCTTCATCGGTGACGGTGCCGGCGATCGAGGCGGCGCCGGGGAGGCTCAGCTCGAGGAGGGGGTTTTCGACGCCGGGCTCGATGACGAGGGTGGCGACACCGCCGTCGGCGTCGCGGATCCAGTCCTCGGCGAAGCCGAGATCGCCGGCCCAGGCGTAGAGCTCCTTGTTGCCGCCAAAGAGGTTGGCGAGGCGCACGAAGCCCTCTTCGTCGGTGCGGTTGCCCTGGCCGACGGTGTGGGCCTCGTTGTAGAGCAGCACCTGAACGCCGGGCAGGGGCACCCCATCGCCGGTGAGCCGCAGGGGCAGCGCCGCCTCGAGGGGCGGGTAGAGGTCGACGCCGCTCTGGGCGTCGCCCTCATTGGGCACGGTGACGAAGTCGACGGGGCGATCGGTGTCGGGGAAGTAGGTGAGGGCGTGGCCGAAGGGGCTCGCCCAGGACAGCACCTCGCCGGGGGGGATGCCGGTGGCGGTGTAGCGGCCGAGGGCGTCGGTCTGAACGGTGACGACCTGGCTGCTGGCGTAGACGTGGACGTCGGCGTTCTCGATGGGGCCGCCCGGCCCGATGACCGTGCCGCTGACGGTGATGCCGGGCAGGGTGATCCAGTCGTCGAGGGCGGTGTCGCCGCCCGGCGCGGGGAGGACCCGGCTGGCCAGGTCGTCTTCGTAGGTGGGGCCGAAGAACTGGTCAGGCAGGAGGCCGTCTCCGTTCAGGTAGAGGATGTGGTCGCCGTCGCCAGTGGACGGGCTGTCGAGGCCCCAGAAGGTAAAGGCGCCCTCGGTGTCGGAGAGGGAGGGCCGGCCCCAGCCCTCGGTCTCGGGGGTGGCGCCCAGGGCCCAGAGGATGTGGCCGCTGAGCGGGCTGCCGTCGGCGCTGAGCACGCGCCCGCTCAGGGTGGCGCCTTCGGGGAGCGAGAAGTCGATGCCGCTCTGATCGCCGCTGACGACGATGCGGTCGGACTCACAGAAGGACTGGGCGTCGGGGAGGAAGCGCGTGACGTGGTTGTCGCGCCAGGACGGCGTGGCCCGCGCCCGGTAGGAGCCGGGGGCGACATCGGTGAAGGTGAAGCGCCCATCGGCATCGGAGGTGGTGTCCACCCCGGAGAGGCTGCTGTCCCAGAGCTGGACGGTGGCGCCGGCGATCGGGCTGCCGTCGGCGCTGCGCACGGTTCCGGAGAGGGTGGCGGCGGCGGCCACCGCGGTGAGCAGGCTGATCATCGCTCCTCCAAGAGCAGGCGCCCGCCGAGCTCGCCGAGGGTGCGGGCGGCTGCGGCGGGGTCTTCGCTGCCGCCGGTGAGGCCCAGGGCCGACCAGCCATGGGCCAGGGCGGTGGCGGCGGCGCTGTGCCCCCGCGCGTTGGGGAGGCCGAGCGGGGCGGCGCGATCGAGCAGGTGGCGCGAGGCGGGCCGGGCCACCACCACGCCCTCGGCGGGCAGCAGGGCCAGCGGCGCGGGGCTTGGGCTCCAGGCCAGGACCCGGGTGACCCGCCGGCGAAAGCGGCTGTGGTGGTTGAGGAGGAGGATCTCGGCTCCATCGGCGAAGACGCCGAGCCCGCCCACGATGGCCAGGGTGGTGCGGCCGTGGGCCTCGGGCGGCAGGGCGCTGAGCACGGCGCGGGCGAGCAGGGCCCCCTCGGAGAAGTCGAGGGGGCGCCGATCAGCGAGGATTGCGGCGCCAATGGCCACTACCAGGGCGAGGCCACCGGCACCAGCGAGGGCCCACTCGGCGAGGTCGACGCGAAGGGCCATCAGGCCAATGCCGGCGAGGAGGAGGCCGGCGGAGAGGGCCGGCAGGGCCAGGGCGAGGGCCGGCCGGGCGGGGGCCTTGGCGCTGTGCGGCAGCAAGAGGAGGAGCTGGCGCTGGCCCTCGGGCAGCGGGGCGGTGGGGCCCACCAGCAGGATGCGGGTGATCGCGCGCGGCACGAGGCTGCGCAGCCAGCCCCGCCCGCCGTCGAGGTCGCGGCGCGCCGACAGCGCCAGGGCGAGGGCCAGGGCCAGGGCCCAGAGGGGGGCGACGCGCCCCAGGCCCGCGAGGAGGGCGATGGCCAGCGCGTAGACAGCCAGCACGAGGCGGCCGCTGGGGTGGGCGACGGCGCCCAGGAGCTCCACCTTGGCGCCGGTGCCGGCGAGATCATCGGCGGCGGCGACGGCGGCGCGGTGGGTGGCCGTGATCCAGGGCGGGTCGATGGGCAGAGGCTCGCGCAACAGGCTCCCGGGGGCGGCCGCCAGGGGGCGGATCTGGGGGCTCCCATTATCCACCGGCGGGCGCGACCCGGCGGTTTTTTGTCCCACGGGGTGCACGGATCGTCCGACCGGCCGGAAGAGTTTGAAGGGGCCAGCGCTTGCCCAGGGTGGTCGGACACCTTAGGGCGGGCTTCAATGCGGTCGGGTTGAGATGCGTTTTCGTGGTCAAGAATACACAGGCAAGGGCGTCACCGTCGCGGTCATCGACAGCGGCATCAATCCGGATGATCCGCGGCTGCGCGGCATCAAGGTTGACGGGTGGAGCATCAACCTCAAGGCGACGGGTCACGCGACCCTGAGCCCCCACTTCCTCGATGACAACGGGCATGGCACCGACATCGCGGCGGCGATCGTCGCGATGGCGCCGGGTGTCAACCTCGTCGCCATCAAGATCATGGACGAGGGCCTGCGCACCAGCGCCGACCTGATGGCGGCCGGCATCGAGACCGCCTACAAGCACGGCTCCCACATCATCAACCTCTCGCTCGGCACGCCCAACATGGGCAAGGCCCTGCTCCTGCGCGAGGCCTGCGCCAACGCGGTGGAGTCGGGTGCGGTGGTGCTGGCGGCGGCCCACCCCAAGCGCGAGCGGGCCTACCCGGCCGATCTCCCCGAGACGGTGGGCGTGGCCACGCACAACGAGTGCCCGCTCGACAAGGTCTACTACTACTCGCCGGCGCGCTTCTCCCGGGCGGACTGGGGCAACCTCTCCGACAAGTACCTGACCCATGGCTACGAGTGGCGCGACGGGCGGCGGGGGGCCTTCAAGGGCACCGGCCACGCCACGGCCTACCTCTCTGGGCGCATGGCCTGTCTTCGCGAGGCCTTGATTGGCGAGCCGGCCACCGCGGTGGTCGATGTGATGCGCGAACTGGCGCTCACGCCGGTGCCGGAGCTCGGCTACGCCTAAGCGTCGCGGCAGGGAGGCGGTTCATGCGGGGCTTCGCGGTGGGTCTGTTCGGGATGCTGCCGGCGACCGCGCTGGCGGGGCCGATCGACCTCTACGGCATTGGCGGGGCCCAGATCGGGCGTGGCGGCGGCGGGGTGGCCATCCTCGACGAGCCGGCCGGGGTCTTCTTGAACCCGGCGGCCCTGGTGCGCATGAAGCGGCCCGAAGCGATGGTGGGCTACGCCCTGCTGCGCGCCGACTTCCCCGACAGCCCCGATGTGCTGTGGGACACCAACCGCGACGGCCTCATCAACGACACCGACAAGCCCTTGTCGGTCGCCACCGACCCCGACAAGGCCGACGGCTTTTCCTTCGCCCTGGGGCGGCCGGTGGGCGAGCGCTTCGCGCTCTCGATCGCCGGCTTCATGCCCAATGGGCGCCTCGTGCGCATCCACACCTTCGAGCCTTCGCTGCCGAACTGGTTCCTCTATGAGAACCGGGCTCACCGCTACGAGCTGGCGGTGGGCTTTGGCTGGGAGCAGCTCAAGGGCGTGAGCCTGGGCGGCGCGGTCGAGATGCTGTCGCGGGTGCGATACCAGCTCGACATCACCATGAACGTGCCGGTGGGCCTCGCCAGCGATGGGCAGCAGCTTGGCGAGATCATCGGGCCGATCTCCCTCGATCCGCACGAGATGGTCATCGACATCGTGCCCAGCCTCGCGCCGATCGCGGCCTTGCACTGGGATGTGGGCGAGCAGTTCCCGGCCCTCGATGGCCTGTTGCTCGGCGCCTCCTGGCGCGGCGCGGTGGGGCTCCCGGTCGATGTGACGGTGGACTTGCAGGCCAACCTCGGTCTGCAGGCCAACCCGAGCGCGGCGCCGGTGCCGGTCACGCTGCTGGCGCCCCTGCGCCTCGCCCTCTTCGACCACTATGTGCCGAGCCGGGTGGTGGTGGGTGCCGGCTTCGAGCAGCGCTGGGGGCGGGTCTACGCTGAGGCCCAGCGCCAGGGTTGGGACCAGATGCGCCTCAACGTGGCCTCGGTGCAGGCCTCGCGGGTGGAGACCCAGCTCTTCGAGCTGGCCGAGCCCGAGATCCAGGATGGCAACCCCTACGACATCGTGCTCCAGGCCACCTGGGGCCTGCGGGGCGGCGGCGAGTACCGCTTTGCGCCCTTGGATGGCGGCCCGCTTTGGGGGCCGGTGGGCCTGACGGTGCGGGCTGGCGCGGGCTACGAGCCGACGCCGCTGGTGGCGCAGGGGGAGGGCACCGCCTTCCTCGATGCCGACCGGATCCTCCTCGCGGCGGGGGCCGGCGTCTCCCATGATGACCCCTTCAACCTGACCAACGGCCCGATGTCCTGGGATGCCTTCGCCGAGATGGGGGTGCTCGCCGCGGGCGCCCTGCAGCCTGGCGGCGATCCGGACCGCGCGGGGGCGCCGGTGGACGACGCCCCCATCCCCATCGGCGGACGCATCTGGTCTGCCGGGCTTACCTGGAGCTTTGCCTACTGATGGCCACCACGATCTACGCGCTGGCGCGCTGGGCGCGAGCCCTCACCCTCGAGCAGCTCCCGCCGGCCGTGGTGGAGCGGGCCCGCTACGCCCACCTCTCCCAGGCTGGCGCCGTGCGGGCCCTGGCCGATCGGCCCCTGGCCCGGGCCTTGCGCAAGACCGGCGGGTCCCGCGGGGCGGCGGCCCTGGCCGGCGGTGGCACCAGCCCGCGGCGCGACGCGGTGCGCCTGCACAGCGCCCTGGCGAGCTGGATCTGCTTTGACGATCCGGTCTTCTTCTCCAACCCGGGGCCGGCGGGCCTGTCGACGGTCTGGGCCTGGGCGCGCGGGCGGAGCGTTGGCGATCTGCTGGTGGCCAGCGTCGCAGCGCAGGAGATCGCCGCGCGGGTGGGCGCCAGCCTCCTCCTTGGGCCCACGATGGGCGCTGCGGTGGCGCCGGTGCACGCCGCGGCGACGGCGATCGCGGCGGGCCTGCTGTCGGGCCTCGATGAAGAGGAGCTGGCCCACGCCCTGGCGCTGGCGCTGGCGATGCCCCACCGCCCGCCGCCCGCGGTCTCCCAGGCCGGCGGGGCCGCCCGCACCCTGCTGGCGATGGCGCCGGCGCTCCAGGCCCTGGAGTGTGTCGAGCTGGCCCAGGCCGGCGTGAAGGGGCCCACCGATCTGCTCGACCGGGCCGATGGCCTGATGGCCTCGCTCTGCTGGGTTCCGCTGCGCACCGCGTTCACCGGCCTCGGCCGGGCCTGGCTCACGCTGACCACCAGCTTCTCTTTCATTCCCGCCCACCCCTTCGCCGCCGTGCCGGTAGAGGCGGTGGCCGAGATCCTGGCCCGCCACACCAAGGCCGCCGACAAGCGGCTGCGCGCCGATCAGCTCGATCGCATCGAGATCACGATGGGGGCGCCGGGCTTTGTGCTCGATCGGATGATGGCCGGCGAGGGCCGCCCCGACCCGGTGGCGGTGAGCCACGCGGCCCGGCGCCTGATCGGCGCGATGATCACGGCCCATGAGCTCGGCCCGGCCCAGCTCGACGAGGCCTGGCTCAGCGCCAACAGCGAAAAGGTGGCCGAGGTCAGCGCCAAGGTCAGCGTGCGCCACGATCTGGGCCGCACGATGGCAGGCGTCGAGCACCTCATCGATGTGGCGGCGCCGCTGCTGGCCGGGGTCACCCTGCGCGATCTTCAGACCGCCGGGCTGCGGGCCCAGGGTGTCTATGGCGGCCCCCTGCCCACGCCGGGGAGCAGCGAGCTGCTCGCCCTCGTGAAGGCCCGCCCCGACCGCCTGATCGAGGCCATCCGCCGCGCCGAGCCCGACCTGGGCGCCGCCCGCCTCGACGAGTGGCAGCACCGGCAAGAGGTGGAGGTCAAGCTCTACACGAGCCGCGGCGGCACCTGGCCGGAGCGCCGGGCCTTGGCCGAGGGCAGCCCGGGCTGGCCCTGGGATGACACCCGCCGCCGTGTGCTTGCCAAGTTCGCCGGCGATGACGCTGCCCGCGCCGCCGCTGCGCCGGGCCTCGCCGCCGTCGAGCTGTCCGCCCCGGGTGAGGACTGGGTGGCGGCCTTGTTGGCCTGAGTGGGAGCGCGGCGCCGCGGGGCCTTGGAGGCGAGGGAGCTGGCCTGGATCGGCTTGCTGCTCACGCCCACCCTGTGCATCGCCCTTCGCGACCGCGCCGCCTGGGACTGGGATCCGGCGCGGGTGGGCCGCAACGGCGCGGAGCTGCTGGCGGTGCTCTGGGAAGACCCGCTGTCCTGGCCCGCGCAGATGCTGCGCCAGCCGGGCCGTTGGGCGCCGCTGCCCTCCTGGCTGGCCCAGGTGGGGGTGGGGCTCGGCCTCCTCGTCGGAGAGGTCGACCGGTGCGTGCGCCTCGGCGGAGTGCTGGCCCAGGGGCTGGCGCTGGGCTTCGTCGGCGGGGCGGCGCGGGCCCTGCGCCCCGACAGCCCAAACCCGGCGCGCCTCGCCCAGTTGGGGCTGGCGGCCTCGCCGCTCTTTGTGGGCCTCGCTGGCCTGCCCTACGCCGAGCCGCTGTTGATGGCGCTCGTCGCCGGCATCGCCTGGGCGGCGGCGCGGGCCCCCCTCGATTCGGGTGCGCAAACCCGCAGCCGCTTGATGCTGCTCGGGAGCCTCGCGCTGTTGACCAAGGCGACAGCGCCGCTCTACGCGGCGGCACCGCTGCTTTGGGGCGTGTGGAAGGCGAGCCCCAAACCCGGTCGCCCGGGGCCTTTGGCCTGGGTGGCGCTCGGGCTGATGGCGCTGTGGTACGCCCTGCACGCCGCAGATGCCCTCGACCACCTGCTCTCCGGCGCCGGAAGGCTCGCGGGCTGGTCGAGGAGCGGGGTGTGGCCCGGGCTGGCCGAGCTCGTCTGGGTCCTGGGTCCGCTGACCCTGGTCTTTGGCCTGGAGGCTGTGGCGAAGCGGGGGCTGCCGCTGCGCGCGCCTTCAGCCTGGGCGCTGATCGGCGGGGGGGCGGTGATCCTCCCCCTGGCGCTGATGGGCAACCAGGAGCCTCGCTTTCTGCTGCCCTGGCTGCCGCTCCTCCTGCTGGCCTTCGCCGAACGCACGCGCAGCCCGGTGGCGGTGGCGGTGCTGGGCGCGCTGCAGCTCCTGGGGCTGACCGTCTTCGCCTTGGGGCTGTCTCCGGGGCTCGGTGGGCTCCACCGCTTGCGCCCGCCGGAGACCGACATCGGCGCTTGGGGCCCGGCGATGGCGGTGGCCGACCTCGCCTGCCCGCCGGGGTCGGCAGGGCGGGTGGTGGTGGCGGTCGAGCGCCCCGATCTCAACGCCAACACCGTCGCTTTCGCGCTGGTGCGCTCGGGCGATCCCTCGCGCCGCTGCCCGGTGGAGCCGGCGCCGGCTTCCTGGGGGGCGCTCCTCGATGATCCGCCGGTGGTGCTGGTCTTGAGCCGGCCAGGCTCCGATCCGCCTCAGAGCGACCCCGGCGTCGAGGAGGCCCGCGCGGCGGTGGCGGGCTGGGCGGCTGCGGCCGAGGCAAGCGGCCAGATGGTGCGCCTGGGCGAGGTCGAAGGTGGGCTGCACCTCTGGCGCATTGCGCCCTAAGGGCTTCCCGCGTACTTGTTGAGCATGCTAAGGAAAACGCTCCCCGCTGGAGGTGCCGATGCCTTTTCCCCCCTGGAACGAGTCCCACGAGCAGCTGCGCAAGACGGTGCGTGACTACTGCGAGCGCGAGCTGGCGCCCCACGCCGCTGAGTGGGACAAGGCGGGCGGCTTTCCCCGATCGGTCTTCAAAGATCTGGCCGGACTTGGTCTGCTGGGTATCCGGTACCCCGAGCAGTACGGCGGGCTCGGCCTCGACTGGTGGTACAGCGTCGCCTACATGGAGGAGCTGGTGCACGCCCGCTCCGGCGGCGTGATGATGAGCATCCTCGTGGACTCCGACATGTGCAGCCCGGTGATCGCCGAGGTGGGCAATGACGAGCAGAAGGAGGAGTTCCTGGCTCCGCTGATCGCCGGTGAGAAGGTGGGCGCGCTCGGCGTCACCGAGCCCGGCGCGGGCTCCGATGTCGCGAGCATCCGCACCACCGCCAAGAAGGACGGCGGCGACTACATCATCAACGGGGCCAAGACCTACATCACCAACGGGGCCTTCGCCGACTTCATCACGCTGCTGGTGCGCACGGGCGGCGAGGGCTTTGGCGGGGTCTCGCTGGTGCTCTTCCCCACCAACACGCCGGGCTTCACGGTGGGCCGCAAGCTCGACAAGCTCGGCACCCGGGCGGTGGACTCCTGCGAGCTGTCCTTCGAGAACTGCCGCATCCCCCAGCGCTACCTGCTGGGCGAAGAGAACCAGGGCTTCTACTACCTGATGAACAATTTCCAGGGCGAGCGCGTGGCCGCGGGCGTGATGGCCTACGCCGGCAGCACCCTGCAGCTCCGCGACGCCCTGCGCTATGGCGAGGAGCGTTCGGCCTTTGGCCGTCCGATCATCAAATACCAGTGGTGGCGCCACAAGTTTGCCGAACATCTGGCGGCGATCGAGGCGGCGCGGGCGCTCACCTACACGGCGGTGGCCAAGATGGTGGACGGTGAGAACCCCACCCGCGAGGTCTCGATGGCCAAGCTCTTCGCTGGCGAGCTGGCCCAGAAGGTGGCCTACGACTGCATGCAGTTCCACGGTGGCTACGGCTACATCGAGGAGTACGACATCTGCCGGGCCTTCCGCGACACGCGTCTCATCACGATCGGCGGGGGCACCAGCGAGGTGATGCGCGAGATCATCTGCAAGTGGGAGGGCTTCTAAGCCCGGCCGGGTGGCGCAGATTGGGCGAGGGGGCTCCCCGCAGCGCCCCGCCCTGCTGTAGGATTGCGCGTCCTGATTTTCTGTCCGCGGCACCGGTACGGTCCGCCGCGGCGCTGCGAGGATGTCGATGGCCGAAGACAATTCCCGTTTGGGCGAGCTGCTCGTCAAAGAGAAGCTCATCACGCCGCTTCAGCTCAAGAAGGCGATGGAAGGCCAGCGCCGCGCGGGCGGGCGCCTGGGCCACGAGCTCACCAAGCTCGGCTACATCGATCAGAACGAGCTCACCGCCTTTCTGAGCAAGCAGTACGGCGTGCCGAGCATCAACCTGGGCGACATCGACATCGAGGCCGATGTCCTCAAGCTGATCCCCAAGGAGGTCGTGACCCGGCATCACGTCATCCCGGTCAACCGTTCGGGCAACATCCTCATCGTGGCGATGGCCGAGCCGGACAACTACTACGCCATCGACGATCTCAAGTTCATCACCAAGTTCAACATCGAAGTGGTGGTGGCCTCTGAGCAGGCGATTCAGGACGCCGTTGCCAAATACTACACCTCCAACGTCAGCTTCGACGAAGTCATGATGGACTTCGAGGGTGAAGACGAGGAGTTCGAGATCGGCGGCGGCAGCGAGGAGGACATGAACCTCCTCGACCTCGAGAAGTCGGCCGGCGATGCGCCGGTGGTCAAGCTGGTCAACCTCATCCTGCTCGACGCCATCCGCAAGAACGCCTCGGACATCCACATCGAGCCCTACGAGAAGCAGATGCGGATTCGCTACCGCATCGACGGCTTGCTCTACGAGGTCATGAAGCCGCCTGTGAAGCTGCGGCACGCCATCATCAGCCGCGTCAAGATCATGGCCAACCTCGACATCGCCGAGCGCCGCCTGCCGCAGGACGGCCGCATCAAGATGAAGCTGGGGCGCGGCAAGGAGATGGACTTCCGCGTGTCGGTCTGTCCGGTGCTCTGGGGCGAGAAGATCGTGCTCCGGCTCCTCGACAAGTCCAACCTGCAGCTCGACATGACCAAGCTCGGCTTCGAAGAGAAGGTGCTGGCCGACTTCAAGGAGCAGATCGCCAAGCCCTACGGCATGATCCTCATCACCGGCCCCACTGGGTCGGGAAAGACGACCACGCTGTACTCCACGCTGTCCGAGCTGAACCAGCCCGACACCAACATCTGTACCGCCGAAGATCCCGTCGAGTTCAACCTCTTCGGCATCAATCAGGTGCAGATGCACGACGACATCGGCCTCAACTTCGCGGCGGCCCTGCGCTCCTTCCTCCGCCAGGACCCCGACGTCATCATGGTCGGCGAGATCCGCGACTTCGAGACCGCCGAAATCGGCGTCAAGGCCGCGCTCACGGGCCATCTCGTGCTGTCGACCCTGCACACCAACGACGCGCCCTCCTCGGTCAGCCGCCTGCTGAACATGGGCATCGAGCCCTTCCTGGTGGCCTCCTCGGTCAACCTGATCGGCGCCCAGCGCCTCGTGCGCAAGCTCTGCGCCGACTGCAAGGAGCCGGTGGATGTGCCCCCGCAGGTGCTGATCGACCTCGGCGTGCCCCCCGAGCAGGTGGGCCGCTACAACGTGAAGCGCGGGGTGGGCTGCCAGACCTGCAACAACACCGGCTACAAGGGCCGCATCGCCGTGTACGAGATCATGGTGATGAGCGACGAATTGCGCGAGTTCATCCTGAACGGCGCCAGCACCCTGGAGCTCAAGCGCGAGGCGATCCGCCAGGGCATGAAGTCGCTGCGTATGAGCGCGCTCGGCAAGCTGGCCGAGGGCATGACCTCGGTCGATGAGGTCGTGCGCGCCACGGCTTCGGACTGATCGCCGCGCGCGCGGGGCCATCTGCGCGCAGGTTGCCGGGGGCGTTGCAAAGGCGGCCCCCCTCGCTGTAAGCTCAGGGCGCTACAACTCGGCAGGCCGCCACCCATACGCGGTGGCGGCGGGCCGGCAGAGGTCGCGGGATGCCCGTCTTCGCATACGAAGGTCGAACTGCCAGCGGAGAAGTCCGCAAGGGCGAGCTCGAAGCCGCCGACGGCGAAGCTGCGCGCAATCGCTTGCGCCAGATGCAGATCAACCCCACCGCCGTCCGCGCCAAGGGCGGGGGTGCGGGCTCGGTCAACATCAAGATGCCGCAGTTCGACTTCATGAAGCCCAAGGTCACCACCAAAGACCTCGTGGTCTTCACGCGGCAGTTCGCCACGATGATCGACTCGGGGCTGCCGCTGGTGCAGTGCCTCGACATCCAGAGCAAGCAGGCGGCCAACCCCACCTTTCGGGCTGAGCTGCTGGTGGTGAAGGATCAAGTCGAGGCGGGCACAACCTTCGCCGAGGCCTTGAACAAGTTCCCGAACACCTTTGACGAGCTCTTCCGCAACATGATCGCCGCCGGCGAGGTGGGCGGTATCCTCGACACCATCCTGAACCGGCTCGCTCAGTACCTCGAGAAGGCCGACAAGCTCAAGCGCCAGATCAAGGGCGCCATGATGTACCCGATCATCGTCGTGGGCGTGTCGCTGGTGGTCGTGGCCATCCTCCTGCTCAAGGTGGTGCCCACCTTCGAGGAGATGTTCGCCGAGTTCGGCGCCGCCTTGCCGGCGCCCACCCAGATCGTCATCGACCTGTCGAAGTGGCTCCAGGCCAACTTCCTCTTCATTGTGATCGGGATGGTCGGCATTTATGTCGGCGTCAAGCAGTTCTACAAGACCAAGCGCGGCGAGGTGGTGCTTGACGGGCTGCTCTTGCAGATGCCTGTCATGGGAGACCTGCTCAAGAAGGTGGCGGTGGCGCGCTTTTGCCGCACGCTGGGCACCATGATCAGCTCGGGCGTGCCCATCCTCGAAGCCCTGGAGATCTGCGCCCGCACGGCGGGAAACAAGGTCATCCAGAACGCCGTGGAGAAGGTGCGCACCGGCATCTCGGAGGGTCGTTCGATCTCCGAGCCGCTGAGCGAGGCCAAGATCTTCCCGGAGATGGTCTGCCAGATGATCACCGTCGGCGAGGCCACCGGCGCGCTCGACGTCATGCTCGGCAAGGTCGCCGACTTCTACGAAGACGAGGTCGATCAGGCGGTTGAGAACCTCACCAGCATGATGGAGCCGATCATCATCGTCTTCCTCGGCGTCATCATCGGCGGCCTCGTGATCGCGATGTACATGCCGATCTTCTCGATGGCATCGAGCGTCGGTGGCTGATGTGAGCGCCCGTGGCGCGGGCGGTGGCTCCCGCGCCCTCGAGGGCTACGTCCTCGTTCGCACCCTCTTTGGCGTCCTCCTGCTGGGCATGTACTGGTTCAGCGAGGGCCTCTCCGCCAAGGATGTGGTGCCCGGCGCGCCCGCCTGGGCGTCGCTGCTGGGCTCGATCACCGCGGAGATGTGGGGCATCCTCGGGGGGCACTTTGTGGTGCTGCTGCTGAGCGCCGCCCTGCTGCGCCGGGGCTGGGGGCGCCGGCAGGGCTTCATCTGGTTTCAGCTCAGCCTCGACGTGGCCCTGGCCTCGGCCCTGGTGGCCACGGTCGACGGCGCCCTCTCCACCTTCGCGCTGCTCTACTTCGTCAACATCGTGGGCGCGGCCTGGCTGCTGCCGAGCAAGGCGCCGGCGATCTTCTCGGGGGTCAACGGGGTGGCCTTCCTGGGCATCGTCGCCCTGCGCGGCGAGGACTGGGCGGCCCACGCCTTTGGCACCACCGACAATGACGTCGTGCGGGCGCAGCTCCTCGTGCAGGTCTTCGCCTTGTTGCTGGTCGGGCTGCTCGCCAGCCTGCTCTCCCACAGCCGGAGCCTCGCCGGCGCGGCGCTGGCCCGTCAGGTGGAGGTGAACCAGGTCTTGCAGCAGCGCCAGCAGCACATCCTCGACGAGATCCGCACGGGGGTGCTGATCGTGAACGAGGCTGGCCTGGTGACGATGGCCAACCCCTGGGCCCGCGAGGTGTTGGGCGCCGCGGTGGGCCAGGCCTTGGGAGAGGTGTTGCAGCCCCGGGGCGAGCGCTGGGAGCAGCGGCGGGCCGAAGGTGCGGGGCCCGCGATGTTGATGTGCAGCCGCAGCCCCTTGCAGGGCGGCGGCGAGGTGGTGCTGGTCGAAGACGTCACCCGCCTGCGCGAGATGGAGGCCCAGGTGGCCCGCGAGGAGCGCCTGAGCGCGGTGGGGCGCTACGCCGCGGGCCTCGCCCATGAGATCCGCAACCCGCTGGCCAGCCTGTCGGGCTCGGTGCAATTGCTGCGCGATGAGCACAAAGACCCGCTCTTTGACATCGTCCTGCGCGAGGTGCGGCGGCTCAACAACCTCGTCGAGGACTTTTTGGACAGCGCCCGCCCGGTGCGCCTCGCCCTCACCGAGGCCGATCCGGGGCAGATCATCGGCGAGGTGGTGGCCACTTTTCGCAACGACCGCAGCTACGAGACGCGGGTGCTGCGAACCCGGGTGCGGATGTTGCCCTCGGTGCGCCTCGACGCCGGGCGCTTTCGGCAGGTGATCTGGAACCTGCTCTTAAACGCCGCCCAGGCGACCCCCGACTTCGGCACCATCGAGGTCTCGGCCGAGATCGACGAAGAGAAGGGCCTGCTCATGGTGCGGGTGCAGGATGATGGCGTGGGCATCGCGCCCGACGCCCTGCGCACCCTCTTTGACCCCTTCTACACCACCCGCGCGGGGGGCACCGGCTTGGGCCTCGCCAACGTCGACCGCGTGGTGCGCGCCCACGGCGGGAGCGTCGCGGTGGAGAGCACGCCGGGCGAGGGCGCGCGGTTTACCTTGTCGTTCCCGCTGCGCGGACCCAGCCCGGCGGCGGAGGGGGCCAAGGCCCCGGGGAGCACCGATGGCTGAGCCCAAGCCGCGCCTGCTGGTGGTCGACGACGACCTCTCGATGCGGGAATTCCTGCAGATCCTCTTTCAGCGCGAGGGCTACGAGGTCGATGTGGCCGCCTCGGGCGAGCAGGCGCTGCTGCGCGCCGGCCGCTCCTGGCCCGATCTCGTCGTCAGCGATGTGACCATGCCGGGCATCGGCGGCCTCGATCTGCTGCGCGAGCTGAAGACCCGCGGCGTGGCCCTCGGCCGCGACGTCGATGTGGTGATGGTGACCGCCTACGGCAAGACCGAGAACGCGGTCGAGGCGATGCGCCATGGCGCCATCGACTATGTGCTCAAGCCCTTCAACAACGAAGAGCTCAAGCTGATCGTGCGCCGGGCCCTGGCCGAGCGGGCCCTGCAGCGCGAGAACGCGCGCCTGCGCGAGGCCTTGGGCGACCGCTTCCACCTGGGCAACCTCGTGGGGCGAAGCCGGGCGATGCTCGAGGTCTACGACCTCGTCAACCGCCTCAAAGACACCAAGATCAACGTGCTCATTTTGGGCGAGACCGGCACGGGCAAGGAGATGGTGGCCCGCGCCATCCACTTCAACAGCGTGCGCTCCCGCAAGCCCTTTGTGCCGATCAACTGCGGCGCCATCCCCGAAGGCCTCGTGGAGAGCGAGCTCTTCGGGCACAAGAAGGGCGCGTTTACCCACGCGATGAAGGACAAGGCGGGCTACCTCCAGGCCGCCGACGGCGGCACGCTCTTCCTCGACGAGGTCAACTCCTTGCCCCTGCCCGCGCAGGTCAAGCTGCTTCGGGCCATCCAGGACCGCCGCTTCACGGCGGTGGGCGACACCCAGGAGGTGTCGGTGGACGTGCGGGTGATCGCCGCCAGCAACGCCGATCTCGAGACCGAGGTGCGCGAGGGCCGCTTTCGCGAGGACCTCTACTACCGCCTCAACGTGGCGCAGATCCCCCTGCCTCCCCTGCGCCAGCGCCGCGACGACATCCCCGACCTCGTGACGCACTTCGTGACGCGCTTTGGCGCCGAGTACGGGCGGCCCGGCCTGCGCGTCGACCCTGCGGCGATGGACCTCTTGAAGGGCTGGGCCTACCCCGGCAACGTCCGCGAGCTGCAGAACACCGTGGAGCGGGCCGTGGCGCTCTGCGCGGGCCAGGTCATCGGGCCCGCCGACCTGCCGGTGCGGCTGCAGGGGGCGCCCGAGCTGAGCCCGCGGGAAGGGGAGGCCCCGAGCTTTCCGCCCGAGGGGGTCAACCTCGACGCCCTGATCGAAGAGTTCGAGCGAAAGTGGATCATGGGCGCGTTGGCCGCGACCCACCAGAACAAGACCAAGGCCGCGGGGCTGCTGGGCTTGACCTTTCGATCCTTCCGGCATCGGCTCGACAAATACCAGATCGAGTAGGCACGAGCGCCCCCTTCAGGCGGCGCGGCCCTGGCCGATGAGCGGATCTGAGGCGGCGAAAAAGATCAAGCTGCCAAATTTCGGCACCTTGAGAAGGCCGATGGCTGCGCACACCTGCCGAAATTTGTCAGATCAGCGGAGAGGTGATCGCGCGGGACCTGCCGTGTTTTGTCGGAGCGGGGCCCTTCAGATCGAAAGAATGTGTGCTGGTGGGGTTTCTGGTTGAATAACGGGGCTGGCACGGCTCTTGCTTCAGGGTTGAGCACGGGGAGAGACACCCCCCGGCCTCCCCATCCCATCCCTTCAACGCAGCCACGGAGCACCCATGAATCGCCTCAACAAGTCCGGCTTCACCCTCGTCGAGCTCATGATCGTCGTCGCCATCATCGGCATCCTGGCCGCGATCGCCATCCCGAACTTCGTCGCCATGCAGTACCGCGCCAAGCGCGCCGAAGTGCCGAGCAACGTGGACGGCATCAAGACCGCCCAGCTCGCCTACGACGCCGCCTTCGACAAGTTCATCGAGCAGGCCTCCTTCCACCCGGGTGCCGTTGGCAAGGCCCAGATGGACTGGCCCACCGGCTCCAACTTCGACACCCTGGGTTGGGCCCCGGATGGCAAGGTTCGCGGCATGTACAAGGTGGTCTCCATCTCCTCCACCGACTTCCGCGTGACCGGCGAGTCGGACGTGGACGGTGACGGGACCAACGCCCAGTACACCTGCACCAAGTCGATCAACACCGTCCAGACCACCGACAACGACATCTACTAAGGTGTCGTGGGCTTCGGCCCATCCCCAGGTGGCGGGCTGCGCAGATGCGCGGTCCGCCGCTTGTGCGTTTGGGGTTCGCCGATGACCCCCCGCCAGGCCCTGCTGCTCCTCCTCGCCTTGGTGGGGGTGGCCTATGTGGGCGCCCTGCAGGCCGGCTTTGTCTGGGATGACGTGCCCCTGGTGCTGCGCAACCGGCTGACCGGCGACCTCGCCAACCTGCCGCAGTTCTTCGCGATGGACCTCTGGGATGGCAGCCCCGTCGACCAGGGGGTGAGCGGCTACTACCGGCCGCTCTTCCTGGTGAGCCTCGCCGTCGACCGGGCGCTCTTCGGGCTGTCTTCGGTCGGGGCCCACGCCCAAAGCCTGCTCTGGCACGGGATCGCCGTGGCGCTGGCCTTCCACCTGCTGCGCGGATGGCTCGGTGTGGAGCGGGCCTTCGCCGCGGCCCTCGTCTTTGGCCTGCACCCCATCCAGTCCGAGGCGGTGATCTGGGTGGCGGCGCGCAACGATCCGATGGCGGCGGCCTTGGGGCTGGGCGCCCTGTGCTGCCTGCGCGCCGAGCGGCCAGGCCCCCTCGCCTGGGCTGGCGCCGCGCTGCTGACGCTGCTCGCGGGGCTCACGAAGGAGTCGGTGGTGCTGCTGCCGGCCTTGGGGCTGGTCCTTGACCTGGGGCAGGGGAGGCGGCCGACCCTCTTTCGGGCGAGCCCCTTGCTGCTGGGCCTTGGGCTCGCGCTGGGGATGCGCGCCCTCGCCGGGGTCGGCGGCGCCACCTGGCCCGAGGAGAGCGGCTGGCGGCTGCTGATCGCCGAGTCACCCCGCCTGTTCGGGCTGCTCGGGAGCTGGCTCGTCTGGCCGGCGCCGCTCAGCGCGGCCCACACCCTGGAGTGGCTCGACCGCAGCAGCGCCCTGCGCATCGGGCTCGGCGCCCTGGCCGGGGTGGGGCTGATCGGGGCGGGGCTCTGGCCGGGGGAGACCGCGCGGGCGCGGCGGGCGGGGCTGGCTTGGACCGCCCTCTGCCTGGGGCCTGTGTTGGTGCCGATCGCCGACAAGGGGCTGGTGGGCGAGCGCTACGCCTACCTGCCGCTCTTGGGGGTCGGCCTGCTGGTGGCGGCGGCGCTGCCGGCCTCCCGCGCCGCCTGGATCGGCCTTCTGGGGCTGCCGGCGGCGCTGGCGATCGGCGCCCGCTGCCCGGACTGGCGCGACGACCTGAGCCTGTGGGCCAGCGCGGTGGAGGCCACGCCCTCGCCCTACGCTTCGGCCAGCTACGCCCTGGCCTTGCGCGAGGCGGGCCGCGCCGAGGAGGCCCTGCCCTACTTCGTCGCCGCCCTCGACGACCCGCTGCCCTACCGCGAAGCCTGCCCCCGCCTCCTGGGCACGCTGATCGATCTGGGGCGGCCGGGGGTGGCGGTGCAGCGCGGTCGCTGGGCCAAGGGCCAGGGCTGCGCCGGCGGGGCCTTCCGCGGGCAGCTCGCCCGGGCCTACCTCCTGGCCGGCGGGGTCGAGGAGGCCCGCGCCGAGCTGGTGGGCGCGCCGCCCGATCCCGAAGGACGGGCCGTGGTGGTGGCCGCCGCCCTGCACCTGCTCGACGGAGACGAAGGCGCCTTCGCGCTCTTGGAGGCCGCTGAGCCCGCCGAGGCCGAGCCGCTGCGGCGCCGGGCCGAGCGCCTGCTGGTGAGCGCGGGCCTCGCCGTACTGCCGCCCTGAGCCCGGGAGCTGGTTAGGCCGGGCCTGGAGGTGAAGCCCGATGGTCGCTTCGCTTGGCCAGACCGTGCAGAGCGGGCTGCTGCTCGGCCTCATGGTGGGGGCGGCGGCCCTCGCCCACCACAGCCAGCGCGCGGTCGACGAGCTGCGCTTCGCCGGCCAGCAAGAGGCCCTGGCCCTCGCCGAGCCCAATGGCGGCGCGCTGCGGGTGGCCTCGATGGGCTTTCACACCGGCCTCGCCGACGTGATGTGGGTGCGTGCGGTGCTGCGCTTCGTCGACATCGAGGAGGGCAAGCAGCCCGAGGGCGTGCGGTGGCTGCGAACGATGCTGCTGGCCACCGCCGATCTCGATCCGTCCTGGCGCACCGTCTACTTCTACGGTGGCGGCATGCTGCGGGTCTGCGGCGACATCGACGGCAGCGATGAGCTGTACAAGCGGGGCTTCGAGGTGCTGCCCGACGACGCCTTCTTTCCCTTCTCGGTGGGGATGAACGCCTACCTGTACCGAGACGACCGCGAGGCCGCCTTCACCTGGCTGGAGCAGGCCGCCAACCTGCCCGGCGCGCCGGCCTGGTATGGGGCCGCCGCCTCGGCCTTCCTCTCCGAGCAGGGCGAGCGCCAGGCCGCCCTCGCCTACCTCAACCAGCAGCTCAAAGAGGAGACCCGCCCGGCGGCCCGCGAGGCCCTGCAGAAGCGGATGATGCGCCTGATGCACGAGGAGCTGGCCGAGCAGCTCAACCGGCGGCGGGTGGAGATCGAGGCGCTGATGGGGTCGCGTCTGGTCAGCCTCGACGCCCTGGGGCCCCTGCCCGATGATCCCTACGGCCAGGGCTGGGTGCTGGCCCCCGATGGCGAGGTGCGCAGCGCCGCCCGCGAAGAGATCGAGGCGCGGCGCGCGCGCATGAAGGAGCGCGCGCTGATCTTGCGGGTCACGGCATCGCCGTGAAGGCGCGGGTGGTGCTGGGGCTCGGCAGCTCGCTGGGCGATCGCAGCGGCGCGCTGCGGCGTGCGGTGGCGGCCCTGCGGGTGGCGCCGGGGGTACGCCTGCTGGGGTGCAGCCGGATCTACCAGACGGCCCCAGAAGGGGGCGCCCGTCAGGGTTTTCACAACGCCGCCCTGCTGGTGGAGACCCAGCGCAGCCCCCGCGGGCTGCTCGGCGAGCTCCAGGCCTTGGAGCGGCGGTTGGGGCGCCGGCCCTCGGCCCGGTGGTGCGATCGGGCCCTGGACATCGACATTCTCGTCTGGGAGGGCCTGAAGCGGCAGGGGGATGCCCTGCACCTGCCGCACCGCCGGCTGGGCGCCCGGGCCTTCGCGCTGGTGCCGGCCGCCGAGGTGGCCCCCACGCTGCGGGTCCCCGGGCTCGGTCGGCCCCTCGGAGACCTGCCCCGGCCGCCGGGGCCCCAACCGGTGGCCATCGGCCTGCTGGGGCCGCGCAGCGGGGATCTTGCCGGCCGCGGGCGGCGGCGGTACGAGGGCGGCCCTCTCGCGGAGCGCGCGCCCATGAAGTTCTTCCTCGACACCGCCAACCTCGATGAGATCCGCAAGGCCTGCTCCTGGGGCATCATCGACGGCGTCACCACCAACCCCTCGCTGATCGCCAAGGAGGGGCGCGACTTCGTGGCGACGATCGCCGAGATCTGCGACATCGTGAAGGGCCCGGTCTCGGCCGAGACCGTCTCCACCGACGCCGAGGGCATGATCCGCGAGGGCAAGCTGCTGGCGCGCATCTCCGAGCATGTGGTGGTGAAGGTGCCCTTCTGCAAAGAGGGCATGACGGCCACCAAGGCCCTCGCCGACGCCGGCATCGACGTCAACGTCACCCTCTGCTTCTCGGCGGCCCAGGCCCTCGTGGCAGCCAAGGCGGGTGCCGCCTACATCTCGCCCTTCGTCGGTCGCCTCGATGACATCGGCCATGACGGCGTGGCCCTCATCGAAGAGATCGTGCAGATCTACAGCAACTACCCGGCCCTCGGCACCCAGGTGCTGGCCGCCAGCATCCGCACCCCCACCCACGTCATCAACGTGGCCAAGGCCGGCTCTGACGTGGCCACCATCCCCTTCAAGGTGGTTGACCAGCTCTTCCACCACCCGCTGACGGTCTCAGGCAGCGCGGCCTTCCTCAAGGACTGGTCGACCGTGCCGGACCCTGACATCACCGGGGCGGTGACGCGGTGGCTGGAGAAGAACGGCCGATAGCGCCCCTTTGGGCGCTCTTTGCGCTTGGGCTGGTGGCTGGCGCCCCGTACCTGGGCGGCGGGCCGGTCTGGGATGATCACCGCCTGATCGTCGGGCACCTCTCCGGGCTCGACGCCACCGGCGTTTTCGCACTTTGGACCGAGCCGGTAGGCCTGGGCGAGGCGGGGGCCAGCTACTACCGGCCGCTGGCGATGAGCCTGCTGGCCCTGGTGGCACCCCTCGGCTTTGTCGCGCTGCACCTGCTCAACGCCGCCCTGCATGGGGCCTCGGGCGCCCTGCTCTACCACCTCGGCGGGCGGCGGCCTTGGGCCTTGCTGGGCGCGCTCTTCTTTCTCTTTCATCCCGTCGCCAACGAGATCCTCGGTTGGGCCTCGGCCTTGCCCGACGCGCTCTCGCTCTGTCTGGGCTTGGCTTCGGTGGCGCTGGCCGGGCGCAGCCTCGTCGGAGCGGCCCTCCTGCTGCTGCTCTCGGGGCTCTCCAAAGAGACTGGCCTGCTGCTTCTTCCGGCGGGCATCCTGGCCGGAATGGCGCCGCGGGCGGCCTGGGCGGCGGTGGGGGCGGCCGGGATCGGCCTCCTGGGGCTGCGTTTCGGGGTGGGTGCGGGCGCGGCCTGGCAGCTCGCCGACAAGGCGGGGCTGGCGCCGATGGCCCTCGCCTCGACCTGGTCGGGCCTCGTGCTGCCCTTTCCCTTCGGCGCGGTGCGCGATCTGGTGGCCCTGCCGGCCTGGCTGCTGCCGGTGGGCATCGGCGTCTTCGGCCTGTTGACCCTCGCGGCGCGCAAGAGCCCAACGGGCGCTGGCGGGCTCTTTCTCATCGCGATGGGGCCGATCTTCTCGCTGGGGCCGATGCTCTCGGGCAACCTGGGGGCCCATCGCTATGGCTATGTGGCGGCGGCGGGCATCGCCCTGCTGGTGGGCGGGGCCCGCGTCGCGCTGCGCACCTCGCTGATCGTTCAGGTGGGCATGCTGGGCTTCGTGATGCAATTGGTGCTGGCTCCGCAGTGGAAAGACGACCTCATCCTCTTCGGCACGGCCACCCGCGGCCTCCCGGGCTCATCCTACGCCTGGCACTTCCTCGGTGGGGCGCGCCTGCAGCAAGGCGATCACGCAGGCGCCGCCGAAGCCTTTGTGGCTGCGGTGCAGACCGGGCACCCCCATCCGGCCGACGCCTCCTACGCGCTGGTGGCGCTGGAGCAGAGCGGCCAGTCGGCGGCGGCGGTGGCCTGGGGGATCGCCCAGCAGCAGCGTGGCTTCGACGCGACCGCGCTGGCCCACTGGGCGCGGGCGGCCGAGGCGACCGGCCAGCGGCCGATGGCCCGGGAGCTGCTGGAGCAGCTGCAGCGCGCGGACGGTGGCTACGAGGGCCCCGACTGGGTGCCGGCTTTCGCCCAGCGCCTCGCTGCACCCTGACGGCGCGCGCTTGCGCGACCCCCCTCGGTTCGCTACACGGCCGGTCCCATGTCGTCTCCTCCCGTCCCCCCGGCTCCCGAGGCTGCGCTCCCTGCAGAGGGTTCGGGGGCGCGCGGCGGCAAGCTGCGCCAGGAGAAGCGCGACCGCATCATCGACGCCGCGGTCGACGTGTTCGCCGACAAGGGCTTTCGCGCCGCGCGCATCTCCGACATCGCCCGGGCGGCCGGCGTGGCCGATGGCACCATCTACCTGTACTTCGACAACAAAGATGAGCTGCTGATCACCATCTTCGAAGAGAAGATGGGCGAGCTGCTTATCCGGCTGCGGCAGGCCTTGGCCGGCGGCGGCAGCCCCACCGAGCGGATGCGGCGCTACGCCCGCTTTCACTTCGAGCAGCTCCGCAGCTACCCGGCCCTGGCCCAGGTGCTGCAGGTCGAGCTGCGCCAGTCCACCCGCTTTTTTACCGACTACCGCCCGGTTCGTCTTTGGGAGTACCTCGGCCTCTTCGAGGAGCTCATCAAAGAGGGCCAGGAGGCGGGGGCCCTGCGCGCCGACGTCGACACGCAGGTGATCAAGTGGGCCTTCTTCGGGGCCCTCGACGAGATCAGCATTCAATGGGTTCTGTCCCGCAAGCGGGACCGCATCAACCTGGACCAGACCGCGGATCAGGTCGTCGACGTCTTCCTCCGCGGCATGGCCCTCAACACACCCTCCTAGGAGGCCTCACGTGAAAGTCGGAGTCTGCTTGAAGCAGGTGCCCGTGTCGGACAGCCGGATCAAGATCGGCGCGTCTGGGGCCGGCATCGACATGGCGGAGATCAAATTCGAGATCAACGCCTACGACGAGAACGCCCTGGAAGAGGCGCTCAAGCTCAAGGATGGGGGCAAGGCCACGGAGGTGGTGGTGCTCACCTTGGGCGGTGCTGGCACCGAGACGATGCTGCGCGACGCGCTGGCCCGCGGGGCCGACCGCGCCGTGCGCCTCGATGACCCCAGCTTCGCCGGCGCCGACAGCCTCGGCGTGGCCAAGGCCCTGGCGGCGGTGGTCCAGAGCGAAGGCCTCGGCCTCGTGCTCTGCGGCCGTCACGCCATGGATGATGACAACGCCCAGGTGCCGGCCATGGTGGCCGAGCTCCTTGGCTGGGCCCAGGCCACCGTGGTCTCCCAGCTCGAGCTGGGCGCGGGCAGCTTCAAGGCCTGGCGCGCGGCCGGCGGCGGCGTGCGCGACATCGTCGAAGGCAGCCTGCCGGCGGTGATCTCGGCCGACAAGGGGCTCAACACCCCGCGCTCGGCCAACCTGAAGGGCATCATGGCCGCCAAGAAGAAGGCCATCACCGTGCTCAGCGCCGACAAGGTTGGCGTGGGCAATCTGGGGGCTTCGGCGGTGGTCAAGCTCACCAACTTTGGCCTGCCCCCCGCCCGCCCCACCGGCAAGGTCCTGCGCGGCGAGCCGGCGGCGATGGTCAAGGAGCTGGTCTCCCTGCTCCGCAACGAAGCGAAGGTCATCTAGGAGGTTCCCATGGCAAGCGGTATTCTCGTCCTCTGCGAGCATGAGGCTGGCGCCCCCAAGAAGACGGCCTTTGAGCTGCTCGGCAAGGCGGCCTCGTTGGCGGGCGGCGCGCCCGTCACGGCCCTGCTGATCGGCGCCACCGGCGGCGGCCAGCTCGGTGGCTACGGCGCCACCGCCGTCCTCAACGTCACCGGCGGTGACTTCACCACCGTCAACACCGGCTCCACCGTGGCGGCGCTCCAGGCGGCGATCGCGGCGGTGCAGCCGGCGGTGGTTCTGGCGCCGGCCTCGCTGGCCGCCAAGGACGCCTTTCCCCGGCTGGCGGCCCGCATCGGCGCTGGCCTCGGCACCGAGGTCACCGAGCTGCGCGCTGAGGGCGGCAAGGTGATCGGTCGTCGGCCGATGTACGGCGGAAAGGCCCTGGCCGACGTGAACATCACCTCTTCGGTGGCCCTGTTCACGGTGCGCCAGAACTCCTTCCCCCAGCCGACCTCCACCGGCGCTGCCGCCCCCGTCTCGGCCCTCGCCGTCACGGTGAGCGGCGTCGACGCGGCGACCAAGGTTGTGGGCCAGGAGAAGTCCACCAACACGGTGGTCGACCTCACCGAGGCCGATCGCATCGTGTCGGGCGGCCGTTCGGTCAAGTCGGCCGAGGGCTACGACAAGATGATCCGGCCCCTGGCCGCCGCCCTGGGCGCCACCCCGGGCGCCAGCCGCGCCGCGGTCGACGCCGGCTATGCCAGCCACTCGCACCAGGTGGGCCAGACGGGCAAGACCGTCAACCCCACCCTGTACATTGCGGCGGGCATCTCGGGCGCCATTCAGCACCTCGCCGGCATGCGCACCTCGCGCGTGATCGTCGCGATCAACACCGACGCCGACGCGCCGATCTTCCAGGTGGCCAGCTATGGCCTCGTGGGCGATCTGTTCACCGTCTGCCCGTTGCTGACCGATGAGCTGAAGGCGGCCCTCGCGGGCTAGTCGCAGGCTCGCGAGCGGGGGTGGCGCGCCATCCCCGTTCGCGCGCCGGGCGCCTTGTTTGGTGGTTCGGGGCCCCGCAGGTGGTATCCTGCGTGCCGAGCTCCCTGGAACCTGGATGCAAACGGTGGTTGGCGTGGAAGGGTCGCAGAGTCAAGGCGGCGAGAGCCTGGAGAAGGTGCTCCAGCACCTCGTTCGCACCGGTGATCCGGTCGGCGTGGTGCGCCTCGTTGAACGGTGGGGAGAGCTGCACCCGCCCGTCTCGCGCGAGGGCCGCCTCGCCGAGGCGCGGGCCTGGCTGGATCTGCGCCAGATGGATCGGGCCTGGGGTCGCCTGCGCGACGCCACCGAGGCCAACCCCGAAGACGCCGATGCCCTCGTGCTCACCGCTGAGATGTACATCGAGCGCGGCTGGCCGGCGCGGGCGCGCAAGGTGCTGGAGCAGGTCCAGCGCCTCGACCCAGGGCGGGTCAACCTGGAAGGCCTGCTCATCCAGGCCGCCGAGCCGCCGCGCCAGCCGCCGCCCAACGCCAAGGAGATCGAGCGCCACGGCACCGAAGAGCAGCAGCGCGAGCTGGCCGAGCGCTACCTCGCCACGGGCAGCATCCTGCGCGCCCGCACCCTGCTCGACGCGCTCAACCGCAAGAGCCCGGGCAACCGGCGGGTGGAGCATCTGCTCTGGGGCATTCGCGGCGAGTTTGTGAACCGCGCACAGTCGATGTCTTCGCTGTTGGGCGAGCTCTTTCCGCCGGGTGCGGTGGAGGACTGGGAAGAAGGCGGCCACACCGAGTCGGCCGGCCGTGGGCGCGACGCGGAGACCGCCGAAGTCTCCCGGATGGAGGCCATGCGGGCGGCCCGGCCGGCCTTTCCCTCGCTCTTCCGCCGGCCCGATCAGCCGATCGACCTCTCGGGGGGGCGCCCCGATGATGAAGACGAGGTCACGATCTCCGCGGTGATGGCCAGCCGCGAAGAGCTGCTCGACCCGCCCTCCCATGACGCCACCGACGCCCATGTCGACCTCGGTGGGCTGAGCCCCCTCGAAGACACTGGCGACACGCAGATCCTCAAGGTGATCCCCTCAAATACGGGCCCACGGGTGCAGACCGCCGTAGACGGTCCGATTCACAAGGCCAAAGAGGCCCCCGATCCGCTGCGCAACACCCTCAACCTGCGGGCCTGGCAGAAGAGCATGGGGGTCACGCCGCCGGGCGGCGACGAGCACACCGAAGAGGTCTCCGACTTTCCCGAGGAGGACGGCGATCGCGTGGTGATGAAGCGCAACGGCGCATCCCGCGATGAGCCCAGCAGCCCCAAGCCCGTTCGCGCAGGCCCCATCGAGGTGATCGACAAGGTGCCCACCCCGGTGCCCCTGCCCGAGGATGTGCCCGACCCCAGCGTGGAGATGTTGACAGTCGAGGAGTCGGCCGAGGCCCTGCCCGAGCCCGACCCCCTGCCGGCCCCCCAAGGCCCCTCCGTGCTCCGCCTCGTCGCGGTTGGGGCCTTGCTGCTCGCTTTTGTGCTCTTTGCCGCCGTGCTGGCTTTACTCCTCTTCGCCGGTTGGCCACCCCTGAGCGGTCCCAACCCCTAGTGGCCGTTGACGATCGCCGCGCCGATGGGGTATTGCCCGGTGATGGAGGTAGACACCATGGACATTCGCCGACTGAGCCCCCTCGTTCTGGCCGCCCTGCTGGGCAGCGCCGTTGCCTGCACCGACAAGTCGGAGGACACGTCGACCGATGAGTCCGACGCCGACGCCGATGCCGACGCCGACAGTGATGCCGACGCGGACGCCGACAGCGACGCCGACGCCGACAGCGACGCCGACGCGGACGCCGACGCCGACGTGCTCGAAGCCGACTTCATGCTCGTCACGGCCGAGTTTGGCCTGATGGACGGGCAGCTCGGCGGCGTGACCTTCGATGGCAGCGACGCGGGCGCCTACTTCATCATCTCGATCATCAACAGCGAGCTGTGGGAGGGCACCTCCGAAGACGAGGTCAACGGCTGCTACCTCTACTACGACATGGTCGGCAACTCGACCCTCGACCCGCTGTTCAACGACGCCGGCGCCTGGCAGGGCTGGATGATCGACGCCCCCACCGCCTACATCGGCAACGGCGGCGCCTGCGACGACCTCGACCCCTCGGGCGACTGGGGCGACGATGTGGTGGCCTGGGCCGAGTCCTTCCAGTGGGGCATCGGCGTGGGTCCGACCTCCGAGGAGATGGACACCAACCTCGCCGACATCTACGGCGATGACTACGAGCTCTACGCCGCCAACTTCTACGCTGGCATCCTGGCCACCGACTTCGGCTCGCCCGGCGAGTTGGGCGTGCAGGAGTTCGACTACGGCATCATCTTCTCGGTCGACGAAGCGGGCGAGGTCATCTCCGACGCCGACGGCAACGGCGTCTTCTACGATGTGACCGACCTCGACTACGCGCCCGACGGCTTCTACCGCCTGCTGCCCTACTTCGGCATGCGTCTGTGAGCGGTCCTGCCGCCCGTCGCTGGCTGCCCCTGGCCTCCCTGCTCCTCGGTGCCTGCGCCGAGAAGTCGGGGCCGTCGAGTTGGGCGGTCCACCACGCGGCGGCCGAGGCCACGCCGGGCGGCCTGCGCGGCTACCAGACCTGGGAGTTCTTCACCGAGGACTGGAGCGGCGATCGCGAGGCCGACACCCACGTCTGCGCGCGGGTCCAGGCCCTCGCCGGCGTGGAGGCGGCGCCGCTGTCGGGCTGCACCGAGTGCGACGTCACGGTGGCGGTGCGGGCCGAAGAGGTCTCCACCGATTGCGAGGGCGAAGAGGGCACCAAGGCCGGCTTTGGCTCGATGACCCACTTCGCCATCGGCCCGCTGCCCGAGCAGCTCGAGGGCGACGCGCCCTACCCGGGAGAGACCCTTGGCTGGTACCTCTCCTGGGATGGCGTGATCATCGAGCCCTACGGCTTTGTCTGGAACGAGGCCCTCGATCGCGGCGAGCCGGTGCTGGTCACCGGCTGGGATGAGGGTGCGCGCTATGTCTTCTGGCCGGCCTACGCCTGGGATCTGTAGCCACCCGGCTCGTCGATCGGCTACGATGGGCGAGGCACGGGCGACGCGAGGTACGAACATGAACCTGCGTGGTCTAGGGTTGGCGTTTGGGGTCGCGCTGGTTGTGTCGGCCTGCAGCGCCAAGTTCGCGGGCGGGGACTCCGGCGGCGGCGGCAGCACCGACGAGAGCGGTGACGGCAGCGCCGATGGCGGCGTGGATTCGGGTGCGTCGGAGCTGGCGGTCTCGTGGTGGACCCTGAGCGCCAGCCTCGTGGTCCTGGCCGAAGATCCGGGCGAGGTGGACCCTGCGCTGAGCGTGCTGGAGGTGCGCCTCTTTGACGAAGCCGGGGTGGAGCAGTGCGCCTCCACCGCCATCCTCGACGTCGCCCGCGCGGCCCGCAGCCTGCCCGACCCGGCGGTCTACGGCTGGTGGGAGCTGACGCCCGGCGCCTGGACAGGCACCTGCGACGCCGCCCAACTGGCCGAACAGGCGGACCCGGGCCTGGAGCTTGGGGTGGGCGTGCTCGACCCGGAGATCAAGGCCCAGATGGGTGCCGCCGGCCTCGGCGACGCCGGTGTGGAGACCCTCAACGGCGCCTACGTCAGCCTCGACGGCGGAGACACCCTCTGGGTCTACGGCGTCGCCGGCCTGCCGGATGCCTTCTCCGGCGCGGCCGGCCCGGCCACCGAGACGCCGATCCCCAGCGGCACCTGGGCGATCCAGTCGGTCTACTCGCTGCCCTGGGGCGGGTAGGCCGCCACCAGCGCCCCGGTCTGCGGGCAGTACCACCAGTCCGGCGGCGCCGGGTCGGCCCCTCTTTCGGGCGCACAGCCCGCGCGAACCGCCCCCACGCCCTCGATCAGCGGGTTGTCGGGCAGGCCGCCGGGCAGGATCGGCGCGCCATCCGGGCGGTTGCCCTCCAAGGCCTCCACCGCGGGGGGCGCCCCCAACTGCGCCGTCGCCGCGCGGATCCCCGCCTGTGCATCTGCTTCGGCCTGGGCCACCTGCGCCTCTTCTTCGGCCGTCGGCGCCCGCGGCAAGGCCCGCGGCTCGGGCCAGGAGGGCGCTGGCGTTGGACCCCGGGCCGGCCGAACCGAGAGCCCCAGGCTCAGCAGGGCGCCGAGCCCCCAGGCCGCCGCCTCGGCCGGCCTCATCCCCGGAAGAAGATCAGGGTGATCAGCACAAAGGTGGGCAGCAGCACCGCCCCCGACCAGGCCATGTAGCCAAAGAAGGAGGGCATCTTGTAGCCATTCTCCTCGGCGATGGCGCGGACCATGAAGTTGGGCCCGTTGCCGATGTAGGTGTTGGCCCCCATGAAGACCGAGCCGGTGGCGATGGCCAGCAGCAGCGGCTGGCCGGTGGCCGAGGCCGCCAGGGTGCCAAGCTGATCGGCGCCGGCGCAATCCGGCGTGGCTCCGCAGGCCATCGCTGCGAAGGTGACGTAGGTGGGCGCGTTGTCGAGGAAGCTGGAGAGCGCGCCGGCCGCCCAAAAGTATTGGGCCGGCGTGGTGACGCCGAGCGCGGCGCCCTGGGCCTGCAGCAGCAGCGTGGCCGGGATCATCGTGAGGAAGATGCCCGCAAAGAGCGCCGCCACCTCGGTGATCGGGCCGTAGGAGAAGGCGTTGGCGGTGCGCACCGAGGCGGGGGTGAGCTTGAGCGAGAGCAGCGTAAGGCCGACCATCGCGATCTCCCGGGCGTAGTAGTCGCGCCATCCCGGGTTCTCGGCGTCGGGCGACAGCAGGATCACCGCGGCGATGATCCCGCCCAACAGCCAGAAGTTGACCCCGCCCTCCACGCCCAGGGGTGCTGCCTGGGCGGCGTCGGCGTTCAGGGGCAGGGCCTTTTCGCGGCCGTAGAAGGTGCGGTCGATGACGTAGAAGATGGCCAGCACCACGCCCACGCCTACAGCCCACTCGCCGACCAGGTGCTCAACGGTCCAGAAGAAGGGCACCCCGCGCAGGTAGCCCAGAAAGAGCGGCGGATCGCCGATCGGCGTGAGCAGGCCCCCCAGGTTCGAGACCACGAAGATGAAGAAGATGGGGATGTGCTTCACCAGCTGGCGCTGCCGGTTGGTGCGCAACAAGGGGCGGATGAGCAGCATGCTCGCCCCGGTGGTGCCGATCAGGTTGGCCAGCAGCGCCCCCACCGCCAGGAAGGCCGTGTTGACCCCTGGCCTCGCCTCCAGATCGCCCTTGAGCAGCACGCCGCCCGAGATGATGAAGAGGCTGCCCAGCAGCGCGATGAAGGAGACGTACTCGATGCCCGCGTGCTGGATGTGGTGCAGCGCCTCGTGGCCCAACTCTGGCGTCTGGGACAGCAGCAGGCCGGCCCAAACGAGGATGGGCGCCCCCCAGAAGGCGCTGGCCAGCACCTGATTGCGGCGGTGCTCCCACCAGTGGGCGGCGACCATCGGCGCCAGCGCGATGGTGAGCAACATCCCGGCGAAGGGGATGAGCCAGAGGGGAGAGAGGACCTCGCCAAGCATAGGGCCGCCTGCAGACAAGAGGCGGGCGCCTAATTGAGTGGCACGCTCCGCGCGAGGCGCTCCTAAGTCGGTGGACCCCACCCATCGGTTCAGTCTGTGGCCTGAGCCCCTGTCCCATCAGGGGACGCCTGCGACAAAGGGCATCCCGCCTGACTGGAAGAGGGGAGAGCGGCGCGAGGCACCCGCCGTTGCGCCCCGAGGGGGGCGTGAGGCCACCGGAGGGCGAGCGCCTCGCGTCGCGCATGGAGTCAACCCGTTGGGTGGCCCCCCATTCCGCCTGAAGAAAATTTCGGCGATGGACATTTCCTGACCATACCGCTTCGAATGGCTGCGCTATCCAAAGAGGGAAGGTTGTGGAGCCATCATGCACAACGCCCTGCGCGCCGCCCCCCAGTACCAGGTCCCCTCCCTCCAAATGGAGCCCGACGGCAGCGTCCTCGTCGCCCAGTGGGGCGAGGTGGGCGCACTGCTGCTCCGTCCAGGGGACCGCCTCCTGATCGAACGGGGCGAGGGCCCCGGCCTCCTGGTGCTGTTGCCGCGCGGATACGGCCGGCCGATGCTCGGGCGGCGCCAGGGTCGGGGGCTGCTCGCCGAGCCAGGGTCGGTGCCCGCCTCCGAGCAGCGCTGGCGGGTGGCCGGCCGGGTGGTGGCGATCGAGCGCCCGCTGGAGCGGGTGGTGGCCCTCGAGGGCGACTGGGCCGTCGCTGCGCGGGTCGAGGAGGGCCCCCGGGGCCGGCCGATCGACGCGCTCGCCGCCTTCCCGCCGGGGATGCGCACGGGCGCCGAGCTCTCCAGCCTCGCGATGCGGGCCGCCCTGGCGCCCGAGCGCTTTGGCGTCGAGCTGGCCCTGGGCGCCGCCGCTGAGCCCCATGAGGCCCAGGCCCTGGCCGAGGCCGCCGCCCCGGGCACCCTGCGCTTCGCCCTGCGCGCTCATGTGCAGGCCCCCCTGCCGGCTCCCGAAGGCCGCCTGATCGTCGGCCCCTGGGCAGAGCGCCTCGCGCCGCGGCACCCCGATCACGGCGTGCAGTTGGGCCTGTTCGGCGATAGCGCCGGGCCGTATGAGCCCTGAAATGCCCTTCCTGCTGTCTGGTGTCCTCCACCTCCTGCCGCTGCCCGCGGCCCCCCACGCCGGCCCCGGCTTTCGGGCCGTGCTCGACCGCGCGCTGTACGACGCCGAGGCCCTGGTGCTGGGCGGCATCCACAGCTGCGTGGTCGAGAACTTCGGCGACGCCCCCTTCGTCGCCACCGGGGTCGACCCCCATGTGCCGGCGATGATGGCGGTCATCGGCGCCGCTCTGCGCCAGCGCTTCGGCGATGCGCTCAGCCTCGGCCTCAACATTCTGCGCAACGACGCCCTCGCCGCGATGGGGGCCGCCGCCGCCTGCGAGGCCGCCTTCATCCGCGTAAACGTGCTCTCCGGCGCCACCTGGACCGATCAGGGCCTCATCACCGGCGAGGCCCACCGCCTGCTTCGCTACCGCCGCGAGTTGGGCGCCCCCGTGCGCATCGCCGCCGACCTGCTGGTGAAACACGGCGTGCCCGCCGGCCAGACCGATCTGGGCGAGCTCGCCCGCGAGGCCTCGGGCCGCGGCGGCGCCGATGTGCTGATCCTCACCGGCAGCCGCACCGGCGCCCCGGCCTCCCTCGACGATGTCGCCCGCGTGCGCGAGGCCGTCCCGTCGCTGCCGGCCTGGGTGGGCTCCGGCGTCACCCCCGAGACGGTCGCCGCCGTGGCCCGCGTCGCCCAGGGCGCCATCGTCGGCACCACCCTGCACCAGGAGGGCCGCATCGGCCTCCCCCTCGACATCGAGCGCGTCCGCCGCCTTGTGGGCTCCTTGGGGTAAGGGTCGGGGTGTAACGTGACGTTACACCCAGACTTTCTGGCTTAGGTGAGCAGAAGGCGAATCAACAACCAGACTGCCCGCTCGCCGACGTACCACCAGCGGCTGTCGCCGGCTTTGCGGAGCTGGTAGGCCTGGTGGGCGATCCTCAGCCCCTCTACAACTGGGAGGACCAAGTCCAACGAGTTGTCGCCGATGGAGAACACGATCAGCCAGGGGGCGATCAGGGTGAGGATCTCGATGAGGCGCGAGAGCCAAGGAGGATTTGCGTCATCGCGCGGTGGAGGCGGCTGTCCGCCTTGCGGGTGGTTGGGGGTGGGGCTACTTCGTTGGCGCGCCTGCGGAAGTCCCGTTGTCATGGGATGTCCATCCCTTCGACTTGTGTAGGTGCAACCCCGGGAAAGGCCCCGTTACAGCGGTGGCCTTTCCTTTTTTGGGGTAGCGTCTTTCCCTCCCTGCGAAGAAAGTGAGGGAAACTTAGGAATCGCGGGCGGACCAGGGCATCTCGGAGGCAATTGCGCTCCGAGAAAGCCTAAGTCCGATTGATTGTGAACTGCGTCGTGTCTACGAGCAGCCGCTGGTGCTGCCGCAGTTGTGGCACTTGTAGCAAGTGCCGCTGCGCACCATGATGCTGCCGCAGGCATGGCAGGGCGGCGAGTCGGCCTGGCGCGCGAAGAGGCTCACCTGCGCCAGCTTGCGCTTCGGCGCCGGCGCCACCGCCACGCCCCCCGCGAGGCCGTCGGTGATCTCCTCCTCTACGTCTTCGTCGACGGTGGGCCCATCGCCAAAGCGAAGGTCCAGCCAGCGGAAGATGTAGTCCATGATCGACTTGGCGATCGGGATCTCCGGGTTGCCGGTGAAGCCCGAGGGCTCGAAGCGCATGTGGCTGAACTTCTCCGACAAGGCCGACAGGGGCACGCCGTACTGCAGGGCGAGGCTCACGGCGGTGGCGAAGGCGTCCATCAGGCCCGAGATGGTCGAGCCCTCCTTGGCCATCACCAGGAAGATCTCGCCCACGGTGCGATCCTCGTAGAGGCCCGCCGTGATGTAGCCCTCGTGGCCGGCGATGTTGAACTTGTGGGTGCGCGCCTCGCGCTCGGAGGGCAGCTTGCGCCGCACCGCTCGGGCGTCGACCGGCACTGCGATCATCGGCTTGGCGGTGTCGCGGCTGGTGTTGAGCGGCTGGGTGCGCTTGCAGCCATCCCGGTAGATCGCCACCGCCTTGAGCCCGGCCTTCCAGGCCTCGCGGTAGAGGCCGGCGATGTCGGCCACCGTGGCGGCATTGGGCACGTTCACCGTCTTCGAGATGGCGCCCGACAGGAAGGGCTGCACGGCGGCCATCATGCGGATGTGGGCCATCGGCTGGAGCGAGCGCTCGCCCTTGGCGGGCTTGAAAGCGCAGTCAAAGACCGGCAGGTGCTCGACCTTGAGGCCCGGGGCCCCCTCGATGGTCTCCTCGCGGGTGAGGTAGCCGAGGATGCCCTCGCGCTCGGCGGCGCTGTAGCCCAGCCGATCCAGGGCCTCGGGCACCGTCTGGTTCACGATCTGGATGAAGCCGCCGCCCACCATCTTCTTGTACTTGATGAGGGCGATGTCCGGCTCGATGCCGGTGGTGTCGCAGTCCATCATGAAGCCGATGGTGCCGGTCGGCGCCAGCACGGTCACCTGCCCGTTGCGGTAGCCATGGGCCCGGCCGAGGCGCAGGCACTCGTCCCACAGCGACCGGCTCGCCTGGTGCAGCCCCCGCGGCAGGCCCACCGCCGGCAGGTCGAGGGCCGCCTGGCGGTGCTTGCCCATTACCTGCAACATGCCGCGGGCGTTGGGCCCGTGGCCGGCGAAGGCGCCCTTGACGGCGGCGAGGCGGGCACTCTGGTTGTTGGCCTCGGCGTGCATCACGCTGGTGATCGCCGCGGCGTAGGCCCGCCCGCCATCGGAGTCATAGGGCAGGCCGCGGGCCATCAGCAGGGCGCCCAGGTTGGCGTAGCCCAGGCCGAGGGGCCGGTAGTCGTGGCTGTTGCGGGCGATGGCCGGCGTGGGGTAGCTCGCCCGGTCGACCAGGATCTCCTGGGCCGTGATGCTCACCCGCACCGCCGCGATCAGGCGGTCGACGTCGAGCTCGCCGGCCTCATCGCGAAAGCGCATCAGGTTGAGGCTGGCCAGGTTGCAGGCCGAGTCGTTCAGAAACATGTACTCCGAGCAGGGGTTGCTCGCGTAGATGCGGTCGGTCTGGGCGCAGGTGTGCCAGTCGTTGATGGTGGTGTCGAACTGCATGCCCGGATCGCCGCAGAGCCAGGCCGACTCGGCGATCTGGTGCATCAGGTCGCGGGCCTTGTAGGTGCCCAGGATCTCGCCGGTGGTGACGGCGCGGGTGTGCCAGGGGCCGTCGGTCTCCACGGCCAGCATGAAGGCGTCGGTCACGCGCACCGAGTGGTTGGCGTTCTGGAAGAAGACCGAGTCATAGGCCCCGCCCGGTACGTTGAAGCCGCCGTCGTAGCCGGCATCGATGAGGGCGTGGGCCTTCTTCTCTTCTTCAGACTTGCAGCGGATGAAGTCGGCGACGTCGGGGTGGCCGATGTCGAGGATGACCATCTTCGCGGCCCGGCGGGTCTTGCCGCCGCTCTTGATGACGCCGGCGAAGCTGTCAAAGCCCTTCATGAAGGAGACCGGCCCGCTGGCCGTGCCGCCGCCCCGCAGGCGCTCCTTGCTGGAGCGGATCGGCGAGAGGTTGCTGCCCGTGCCGGAGCCCCACTTGAAGAGCATGCCCTCGGTGCGCGCGAGGCCGAGGATGCTCTCCATCGTGTCGTCGACCGAGTTGATGAAGCAGGCGCTGCACTGGGGCTTGTCTTCGACCCCCACGTTGAACCAGACCGGCGAGTTGAAGGCGAGGTGCTGGTGCAAGCAGAGCCAGGCCACATCGTCGCGGAAGGCCTCGGCGTCGGCCGTCGTGGCGAAGTAGCCGTCTTCGAGGCCCCAACGGGCGATGGTGTGGGCCACCCGGCTGATCAACTGCCGAACGCTGGTCTCGCGCTCGGGGCTGCCGACGTGGCCGCGGAAGTACTTGGAGACGACGACGTTCATCGCCGTCAGGCTCCAGGGCGCCGGGATCTCCACGTCTGCTTGCGCGAAGACCGCGTCGCCGCCAGCGTCGCTGATGCGCGCGTCGCGCCGTTCCCACGCGATGGTGTCGTAGACATCGACCCCTTCGGGGCAGAAGGCGCGGCGCCAGGGCAGGCCCTCGGTGCGCGGCAGCGCCGTCTCATCGGCGGTCGGGTGGGTCTCAGCGGGGAGGGAGGTGGCGTCGGCGTCCATGGCGTTCCACAAGAGGCGGGGAGGGGGAGGGGAGAGAAAGGCGCGGCCGAGATCCCACCCGACGAGGGGCGGTGAACAACAAGTGAAGCAGGGGGAGAGAGGACCTGCGGGCCCCTGGGAGGGAGGGGCGCCCGCCGGTCGAGCGGGATCTCGTGGCGCCGTGGTGGGTTGGATCTAGCCCGGGGCACACACAAGGGGTAGGGGTCGATCTTCTGCCTCCACCTACAGACAGTGTCCCGGCCTATGGAAAAGTCGATCCCTCTCCAGGTGGATCGGCCTGCCGGGGGGATCCTCGGGGGCCTCCCCCTTGTGGACAAGTCCGCCTGTGGAAAAGCTTGTGGACAAGCACGTGGACAGGCCCCCGCGGCCGCGCGACAAGGCATCATGGCCCTCCGCCGCGCCTTCCTCTCCTGGACCCGCCCCCTCGCCGCCGCCCTGCCGGCCGGCCTTGGCGCCACCCTCGTCGATCTGCATGGCCAGATCGAGGCCCTCGGCGCGCCCGACCCCGATCCGTCCGCCGCCGCCGCCGCCCTCGGCGCGCCC